>JACXTT010000376.1_pt1 | contig 74592 bp, 73 predicted proteins | sample 9270951 | NCBI WGS metagenome assembly JACXTT01 (sample SAMN15532306, study PRJNA645909) | rock metagenome | isolation source: weathered quartz diorite | place: Puerto Rico | collected 2017-06-21
GGGTCCGGTGGCGCGCCTCTGTCGAGCTCACGTGGGGAATCGGTGCAGAAGAGGTAGTTCATGAACCGGCCTCTCACCGATTTGTGTCGAGCCGCGGCGATCGCCACGCTCATTCCGCACACGGTATCGACGGCTGTCGCCGACGTGCCTGGCCCGGCAACCGGCGAAGCCGCAGCCGGTTTCGACGCCACCACGCGCGCGCCGCTCGGACGTGCCTTGATGATTTCGGCGAGGATGGACAGTGCGACTTCGTGCGGAGTCCGCGCGCCCAGATCGAGTCCTGCCGGAGTGCGGATCGTCGCGACCCCAGGCACTCCGCGTTCCTCGAGCATCGCGGACACGGCTGCCCCGCGCGTGCGCGACGCCACGAGCCCGACATAGGGCACACCGTATTTCAGGATCGATTCGAGCGTTTCTTCGTCGTAGTGTCCTTGCGACGCTACGACGGCGGCTAGATCAGAGACGGCAGGGCCGGCCTCCTGCAGCATCCCCTCGAGTGCATCGAGCGTGACCACGGTCACGCCAAGGGCCGCGGCTTCTTGCGCCAGGTCTCGCTGCTCGCGACCATCGACGACGCGCACGACGTCGTAGGTCAGACTGCGCGCCAGCCGCGCCACCCACTCGGCAACTGGCGTGGCGCCCACGACGACAAGTCGTCGCGCCTGTACGAACGGCTCGACGTAGACGTCGATCGCGCCCTCCGAGACACACGTCATCGGGACGACCACATGCTCACCGGTCGACGTGCCTGACTCGCTCGCGTCCGGTCGGATCGACACCAGGCGGCTGCATCGCGTGGTCAAGGCGTCGAGCGCCTGCTGCCGGATGATCTCGCGCGAGCACGCACCGCCGACGAATCCCTCCATGCGGCCGTTGGCGAACACGATCGCACGATCGCCGAGGTGTGCGGACACCGGCGCGCGCCGCCCGACGACGGTGGCAAGGGCAAACGACTGCCCGTCGCGCCGCAACGCCGCAATCTGCTCGAAGAGATCCATCGCGTTCATGCTACCAGCCCACGCGGGTCTTCAGCGGCCCGACAGCCGCTCGAGCATCCGCGCCGCCCGGTTCTGCAGCGGCTCGAGACGGCCCGCCAACTGCCCCTGAAACTCCACCGCAACGAGACGCGCCGGCCTCACGTCACGCCCCCACTCGTTCTCGAAGAGGCTGTTCAACAGATCAAACGTCTCGTCATCGCGCCACAGCGCCTCTTTCGCCAGCCGGTCCAAGTACCCCCATTGGAAGCGCTCTTCAGGCAACTGGCCTTCAAGGAACTGCGACAGCAGAGCTCGATACGGCTCGAGCGTGACAACTGCTTCGTTGCGAACGGGAGGTCCCACGTCGATGGGAAGTTGCTCACGCAGCAGCGGAACAAGCTGGTCGGAAACGATCTCGAACTCGTCGAGGTGGAAGAGCGCGTTGGCGTTCCGGCACAGGATGAACTGCGGGCTGCGGTGCACGACGCCCGTCCGCGCGCTCACACGATCGCTCGCCGCGCGATCCTCAGGAAGCCGGATGAAACCCACGGGAACATCCACTCGCGGCTCCAGAACGTTCTGCGCGACCAGCCAGGCATCGACGGTCTTGTCGCTCGTGCCGGCTTTGAAGACAACCGACCACGTGAAGCGCTCGAAAAACCGATCGATATCGTCGGGTTGATGCAACGGAAAGAATCGCTCGCGAAGCGTGATCCTGGCCATTGCGGGCAACGGCCGCGTCAGACCGTCAAATGTTGGCGGACATTGCCGAACGCCTGCGCGATCAGCTTCTGAGCTTGCGCGTCGAGCACGCGTCCGCCGACGGCGGCGACGGGACCGCGCGCTTCGGCCTGGCCACTCCATTTCAACAGCGTCGTGCCGTCGCCAGCATCGACGAGGTCCGCGCCTGAGGTCAGATCTACCGCGCTCCCAAACCCGCCGCCCGACATCTTCATGTCGATGCGACGCTTCGACGAGGCGGGCAGGAGCTCGACTTTCATCTTGAACTTGCCGCGCACCGGCCCGACACCAACCCTCACGACCGCATCAAAGTGCGTGGAATCCTGCACCGAGACGTCGATCACGTCTGGAAAGCAGTGTCCGACCTTCTCGGGATCGGTCACGAACGCCCACACGGTATCGAGACCGGCGGGGATCGTCTCCTCGCCGGTGTATTGAAGATTCATCTAGGTCTTCTTCTTTGCTTCTGCGTCTCGGATTGCGCGCCACACCTTGTCGCGTGTGAGCGGCATGTCGATATGCCGCACGCCCAGTGGGGACAGCGCATCGATCACGGCGTTGACGAACGCGGCGGGGCTGCCGACGTTGGGGCTTTCCCCCACGCCTTTCGCGCCCATCGGATGGTGCGGGCTCGGCGTCACGGTATTCCCCGTCTCCCAATGCGGCGTCTCGAGAGAGGTGGGCACGAGGTAGTCCGTGAAGTTGGTGTTCAGGTTGTTGCCCTGGGCGTCGTACTGGATCTCCTGGATGAACGCCATCGCGAAGCCCTCGGTCAATCCACCGTGGATCTGCCCTTCGACGATCATCGGATTGATCACGACGCCGCAATCGTCGACCGCGACGAAGCGGCGCACTTTCGTCTCGCCCGTCTCTCGATCGATGTCGACGACCGCGACGTACGCCCCGTTCGGGTAAGTCATGTTGGGCGGGTCGTAGTAGTACGTCGCCTCGAGCCCAGGCTCGTTCTGCGCCATGTTCGTATAGGCGGCAAAGGCCACTTCCTTCATTGTCACCGTCTTGGCGGGCACGCCCTTCACCTGGAACTTGTAGTCGGTCCACTCGACGTCGCCCTCGCCCACTTCGAGAAGATGCGCGGCAATCTTGCGCGCCTTCTCACGAATGCGGCGCGCCGCCATCGTGATGGCCGCACCGGCAACGGGCGTGCTGCGGCTCGCGTACGTACCCAGGCCGTACGGCGCCGTATCGGTATCACCCTCCTCCACCATGATGGTCTGCGGATCGAGACCCAGTTCTTCGGCCACGATCTGCGCCCATGTAGTTTCGTGACCCTGCCCTTGCGACTTGGTGCCAGTTCGCACGATGCCGGCGCCGGTGGGGTGGATACGAATCTCGGCGCTGTCGAACATCTTGATGCCGAGGATGTCGAAGTGCTTCGACGGCCCGGCGCCCACCACCTCGGTGAAGGTCGAGAGGCCGATGCCCATCAGCTCGCCCCTCGCACGCTTCTCCGCCTGCTCTTTCAGGAGCGCGGTGTATCCGATCTTCTCGAGCGCGACGTCGAGCGTCTTGTGATAATCGCCGCTGTCGTAGGTAAACCCCAACGCCGACGGGTACGGGAACTGATCCTTCCGGATGAAGTTCTTCTTGCGCAGCTCCACGGCATCCATACCCAACTCGTCGGCCAGGATATCCATGCCGCGTTCAATCGCGTAGCTCGCTTCGGTAACGCGGAACGAACAGCGGTACGCGATGCCGCCAGGCGCCTTGTTCGTGAAATACGCGTCGACTTCCGCGTGAGCGACCGGAAAGCTGTAACTGCCTGTGACGATGCCGAAGATCCCTGCCGGGTACTTGCTGGGATCGGCAGCCGCATCGAACGCGCCGTGATCGGCAGTCGTGGCGACGTGCAGAGCGGTGACTTTGCCGTCGGCGGTCGCGCCAATCTCCACGTCCATGTGGTAATCCCGGGCGAAGCCGGTGCTCGTCAGGTTCTCGGTGCGCGTCTCGATCCACTTGACCGGTCGTCCGATCTTGAGCGCGCCAACGATCGCGCACACGTATCCGGGATAGACCGGCACTTTGTTGCCGAAGCCGCCGCCGAGATCCGGCGACACCACGTGGATCTTGTCCTCGGGAATGCCGGTGACGAGCGACAGCGCGGTGCGATAGACGTGCGGCGCCTGCGACGTCACATGAAACTGCAACCGGCCCATCGTGTCGAAGTACGCGACGCAGCCACACGGCTCGAGCGGCGCCGGGTGACACCGCTGGAACCAGAGGCGTTGCTTGATCCGCTTCGGGCTGGACGCCATCGCGCGAGCAGTACCTTCCTTGTCGCCGACTTCCCAATGAAAGATGTGGTTCGTCTTGCTCTCGCGGTCTGGCCTGAGCAGCGTCTTGTCGGTCTTCGAAGCGAACGGATCGGCAACGACGGGCAGCGGCGCATAGTCGACCTGCACCGCCTCGGCGCCGTCCACGGCCGCCGCGCGCGTCTCGGCGAATACGGCGGCGACTTCCTGATACTGGAAAAGCACCTTGCCAATCGCCAGCACCATCTGCTTGTCGAAGCCGTGAAAGGTAGGCAGCCAGCCGAGCCCGGCGGCCTCGAGGTCTTTGCCTGTGATGACCGCCTTGACGCCCGGGACCTTCATCGCCTCGCTGATGTCGATGTTCGTGATCTCGGCGTGCGGGTATGTGCTCCGCACCAACGAGAGGTAGAGCATGCCCGGAAACGAGAGGTCGTCGATGTAGTGGCCTTTGCCCTGTATGAAGCGAGGATCTTCCTTGCGCTTCATGTGTACGCCCACTGAATGGAGCGGCTTTGCCTGGATGCTCATCGTCGTTCCCTCGTGCGCGTCGCTACGCGTGGGTTCCGACCGGCTGGCCGAGCGCGCCGGCTGCCTGCTGCACTGCCTTCACGATGTTCTGATAGCCGGTGCACCGGCACAGGTTTCCGGCGAGCCCCTCACGAATCTCAGCCTCGCTCGGATTGGGCTGATGCTTCAGCAGCGCGTAGGAGGTGAGCAGCATGCCCGGAGTGCAGTAGCCGCACTGCAGGCCGTGCTGATCCCAGAAGCCTTGCTGCAGCGCGTGCAGCGTGCCGCCTTCCGCGAGCCCCTCGACAGTGAGGATCTCGTGGCCGTCGGCCTGTGCGGCGAACATCGTGCAGGACTTGACCGCCCGCGTCCCGTCCATGACGACGACGCAGCAGCCACAGCTCGAGGTGTCGCAGCCGACGTGCGTGCCGGTCAACCCACAGTCTTCCCGCAGGAAGTACGCGAGCAGCGTGCGCGGTTCGACATCCTTCTCGTAGTTGACGCCGTTGATCGTGACATGGACCTTCATGACTGCACTCCCAACCGCGCGAGCGCCTGACGCACTCCCCTCGCGACGAGCACCCCAGCCAGATGCTTCTTGAATTCGACAGTGCCGCGCAGGTCAGCCTGCGGTGCACTGCGCTGCCACGCGGCGTTGGAAACGGCGCGAATCAATTCCGCGGTTGGTTTCTGGCCGGCCAGCAGCTGCTCGGCCGCATTCACGCGCACGGCGCACGCTCCTGCCGCCGACAGCGCCACACCGGCGGTCCGGATCGTGCCGTCGGCGTTCAGCGACAGCTGCACGGCCGCCGCAGCGGTGGCGAAGTCGCCGACCTTGCGCTCGACCTTCTGGTACGACCCGGCGGTGCGATCGTCGGGCATCGGAAATTCCGCGCCCAGCGCCATCTCACCGTCACCGACTGCCGTCGCGAAGCTGTCAACGAGAAAATCGTCGATCGCGACGCGGCGGACTCCGCCCTTGCCGCGAACGACGACGCTGGCGCGAGAGGCGAGGGCGACCGCCGTCCAGTCGCCGGCAGGATCGTTGTGGCACAGGCTGCCGACGACGGTGCCCATCTGCCGCACGACCGGATCCGCGACCAGGCGCGAGACGTCGTGGAGGAGGCTCCATCGGCGCTCACCGATCCACGGCGCGCGCTCGATGTCGCTGTCTCGGGTGATGGCGCCGATCTCCAACACGTGATCGGTGATGCGCAGGTGGGCCAAATCGGTCAGCGAGTTGATGTCGACCAGGACGGCGGGACGCGCGAGTCGAAACCGCATCGCTGGAATGAGGCTTTGCCCACCGGCCAGCACACGGGCTTCGGCCCCGTACTGCTGCAGATGTGCAAACGCTTCGTCTGTCGTGTGGGCTCGAAGGTAATCGAAGGCTGCAGGAATCACGTCGCCAACCTCCTGCTCGCAGCGCCGCACGTAGGGAGCTACGCGGGCGTCGCAAAGGATCCTACACTACCCTCTTCATGGTCAGCGCAGTGGTACTCGCCGCAGGCGCCTCAACAAGAATGGGGGGCCAGAAGCTCCTCCTGCCATTTGGCGGCGAGCCGCTCATCCGTCGATCGGTCCGACAGGTCTGTGCCGCCGGCTTCGACGACATCCTCATTGTGCTGGGCAGCGACCACGAGGCCACGCTGGCAGCGCTCGAGGGTCTGCCCGTTCGACATGCGATCAACATGCAGTTCGCCAGCGGAATGGGCAGTTCGTTCCGCACGGCGGTCGATCATCTCGGCGAGAGCGACGCCGCCATGTTCGCGCTCGCCGACCAGCCGTTCGTGACAACGAACGAGTACCGGACCGTGCTCGAGACCTACCGTCAGCACGCGCCGCCGATCGTCAGCGTCCGGTACGGCGAGGTGATGGCGCCGCCACATCTATTCGAGCGTGAGTTCTTCCCCGAGCTTGCCCAGCTCCAGCACGGCGCTCGTTCTGTCCTGCACCGGCACAGCGAGCTGACCATGGTCCTGCACTTTCCGCCGGATCTGCTGGTGGATGTCGATACGCCTGACGACTACGAGTTGGCCAAGAGCCGCCTCTCTTCGGGGCGGTGAAGGCTGCGAACCGAACCGCTGAGGAACCCGCCCTCGAATCCGCGACGAATCGCCAGGATCTCCCCTAGGATCGATACCGCCACCTCGTACGGGGTTTCGGCGCCAAGCGAAAGCCCTACCGGACTGCGTACGCGTGAGGTCTTCGACGCATCGGGCACGTAGCCCTGCGCCGCAAGGCCGGCCAGCAGCTTCTCGTAGCGTGAGCGAGGTCCGAGCACGCCGATGTACGCGGCATCCGAGTCCAGGCTGAACCGAAGGCTCTCTTGATCGCGCTCGACATGATGATTCATGACAAGCATGAAGGCGCCGGCACGCGGCTTCACCCGGTCGGCAAACTGACTGAAATGAGCGCTCACGAGCGTGGCGCCCGGAAAGCGGTCGGGCGTCAGGAACGCCTCGCGGACATCGACGACGGTCACTGCGAATCCGAGCATCCAGGCCATCCGCGCGACAGGCGACGCGTCGGGTCCGGCGCCGAAAATCACGAGATTGGGGGGCGGCATCGTGATTTCGAAGAATACCTCGGCACTGCCAATCGACACTGGACCAGACGCGGGGTACGGCGCCTGCAGCCGGTCTTGGGCGCGGTCGACCATCTGCTGTTCGACGACGGCATCGGATAACCCTCCGGCGATGAGGCCGGCGCCGCTCACGATCATCCGGCCCGAAACGCCGGAGAGCGGCGTGACGAGCACCGCCGGTTCCGCGCGCTCGAGCATCGTCACCCACTCGCGCGTGATCGTGTCGTCTTCGAGTCGCTCGATAAGAATGTCGACAGCACCGCTGCAGCCGAGGCCCAGGCCCCAGATCGAATCGTCCGCCAGGTCGTAGCTCACGACGACCGACGTGCCGCTGGCGATGACGCGCGCCGAGGCCTCGGCAACCGTCGGTTCCAGACAACCGCCGGAGAGCGAACACTCGTACGTCCCGTCCTGACGCACGAACATCCGCGTGCCTTCGCGTCGATACGCGCTCCCTTTGACGCGCACGACCGTGGCCAGCGCCGCCAGCTCGCCGACCGCCTGTGCCTCACGAATGACTTCGAGGAGTCGTTCAGTCTCGCGTCGATCCACGCCCAATACCTGCTTGTTCGGATACTCTCAGGTCGAGGATACCCGGACGCTCGGTTGAAGGACAGGGTATGGAGTCCGAGCCCAGTTCGTGTGGACGCGACTCATGCGGCGGTCCAACAGAACTCCAAATGCAGTTGCGCGGGGCGTGTCGCGGTCCGCCGCAACCAGCCCTTTGCTTTTATCTAGCAGCCACCCTCAACACGCACATGCTCGGGGGGCGAGTTATCGCTCGGTGCGCTGCTAGCACAGTCGACCAAATGTGGTACCGGTACGGGGATTCGAACCCCGGTTTGATGGCTGAGAACCACCCGTCCTGACCCCTAGACGATACCGGCCTGTGACCTAACCGGAAAATGTTAACACGCAGGCCATGCGGATCTTGTAAGCTCCGCCGCTGTCATTCATCATGAGCAGGTGCGTGGCTTTGCGAAGTTCCTTGCGTTTCTTCTCCTTCTGATCGTCATCGGCGGCGGCGTGGCGTGGTTCTGGGCGGGACGGCAGCCCGGGCCCGCCGTGCAATTCCGCCAGCCGGATAAATACGTCGGCCAGACGAGCGACCTCGACCTGATGGTGCAGACGCCACAGAGCCAGCTCTCGCGTCTGGACGTCACGATCGAGCAGAACGGGAAGTCGTTTCCCGTCTTCTCGCTCAACCAGCCGACGCAGGCGACGACGCGTCAGGACGCGGCGGATCGGTTCTACGTGATGCGGCCCATCGGCAAACGCTCCATCCCGGAGTTGCAGGCCGGTGCGGCGCGCATCGTCGTGCACGCCGCGCGTCCGGTGCTCCGAGGCGTGCGCCAGGTGGAGACTGAAGCGACACGCGATGTACAGGTCAGACTCGAACCGCCACGCGTGTCAGTCGCCTCGACGTTCCACTACGTCAACCTCGGCGGCGCCGAGTTCGTCGTCTATCGCGCGACGCCGGCCGATGTCGAGTCGGGCGTGCGCGTCGGCGACCGAGTCTATCCTGGATTTCCTGGCAGTGCAGTTGGCATCAAGAGCGATCCCGCGATCCGCGTCGCGTTCTTCGCGCTCGCGTACGACCAGGACCTGAAAACGCCGATCAGCGTGTTCGCGCGCGATCCAGCGGGCAACCTCGCGGTGACCGCGCTCGATCACATGCCGTTCACGAAGCCCTTTTCCAGGAGCACTATTCCCGTCGACAACTGGGTCGCTCGGGTCGTTCCGCCGATTGTCGAGAACACTCCCGATTTAAAGCTGTCGACCGCGCCGGAGGATATCGTCGAGACCTTCGTGCACATCAACAGCGATCTGCGCCGGCAGAATGCGCAGACGATTGCGGAGCTCGCCAAGAAGACGGTGCCGGAGATGATGTGGAGCGAGCCGTTCGAGCCGCTCGTCAACGCCGCGATTGAAGCGAAGTTCGCGGACTTTCGCACCTACACGTACCAGGGTAAGGAGATCGATCGCCAGGTGCATCTCGGGTTCGATCTCGCCGTCACACAGCAGGTGCCGATCAAGGCTGCGCAGCGCGGCGTCGTCATCCACGCGGCCTACCTCGGGATCTACGGCAACTGCGTCATCATCGATCACGGCCTCGGCGTCCAGACGCTGTACGGTCATCTGTCGTCCATCGGCGTCAAGGTTGGCGACAAGGTCGAGAAGGGACAGGTCATCGGACGCAGCGGGATGACCGGACTCGCCGCGGGCGACCACCTGCATTTCACCGTGCTCGTCAACGGAACAGCGGTCAATCCCGTGGAGTGGTGGGACATGAAATGGATGCAGGACCGCGTGTTCCGCAAGATCATGGAAGCCGGCGGCAGCGTGACATAATGAGCAGTTCGGGAGACGCTGAATGAGACGACCGTTCGACCTTCTTTTCTGCTCCGGCCTGTGCGCGATGGCGGCGGCGCTCGTCGCGTGCGGCGGCGGCAATCAGACTCAGAGCACGAGTCAGACGCAGAATGCCGCACCCGCGAGCTCAAGCGCCTCGGCACCTGCACCCGTCGCCTCGCCGATTGATGCTGCAACAGCGGCGACAGTAACGGGCAAAGTCACGTTCGCTGGCACACCGCCTGCCGTACAGCCTGTGAAGCTGAGCTCCGATCCGTACTGCGAGAAAGCCAATCCTGGCCTCAAGACGGAAACCGCGGTCGTCGGCAGCGACGGGTCGCTCGGCAACGTGTTCGTCTACGTGAAGGACGGGTTGGGCAACCGCACGTTTCCGACGCCGTCCGACCCTGTCATCCTCGATCAGAAGGGCTGTCACTACACGCCGCACGTGATGGGCATTCAGATCGGGCAGCCGCTGCAAATCGTGAACAGCGACGACACGCTGCACAACGTGCACGGCCTCGCGAAATCGAACAAGGAGTTCAATCAGGGGCAGCCGATTCAGGGGATGAAGATGACGCACACCTTCAGCACCAAGGAAGTGATGATCCCCTTCAAGTGCGACGTGCACGGCTGGATGAACGCGTGGATCGGCGTGCTGGATCACCCCTATTACTCCGTCACGTCGACTGACGGGACGTTTTCGCTGAAGGGGCTGCCGCCGGGGACCTACACGATCGAGGCGTGGCACGAGAGACTCGGCACGCAGACACAGATGGTCACGGTCGGCGAAAAAGAAACCAAGAACGTCTCGTTTACCTTTAAGGCCTAGGGGTGCTTCCGCTCTTTGCCGCGCTGGTTGCGGCATCCACTGCTGCTCTGATTTTTGCGGGCGGGCTCGTGACGAGCACCGGCTCGGGCCTGTCCGTCCCTGACTGGCCAAACACCTACGGCTGGCTCATGTGGACGTTCCCGCTGAGCAAGATGGTTGGCGGCATTTTTTACGAACACCTGCATCGCCTGGTCGCCAGTACCGTCGGCTTTCTGATCGTCGTATTGGCAATCTGGCTGTACCGCGTGGAGCCGCGGCCATGGGTCCGGCGCCTGGGCTATCTCGCGCTCGCCGCGGTCATCACGCAGGGAATCCTCGGTGGCATTACGGTTCTCTGGTACCTGCCTGATGCGATCTCAATCGCGCACGCAAGCCTTGCGCAGATCGTGTTTTGTCTGACGACAACGATCGCGCTCGTGACGTCGCGAGGGTGGGTCAACGGATACGCGGACCCAAAGGGTCCGCGCCGCACGACAGAGGGACAAGACGATCACACGCTGCGACGTATCGCCATGGTTACGACCGCGGCCATCTACATGCAAATCGTCATCGGCGCGACGATGAGGCACACGGGAGCGGGACTGGCGATTCCGGATTTCCCGCTCGCGTTCGGCCACATCATTCCAACGCATTGGGATACGAAGATCGCGATCCATTTCGCACATCGCGCTGGCGCGGCGGCCGTCACGCTGTTGATTGCAGCCACCAGCGCTCACGTGTTGTACCACCATCGCCGGAGCCGCGAGCTTCTTCGGCCGGCGATCCTGCTGCTGATGCTTGTCACGCTCCAGATCACCCTGGGTGCGTTGACGGTCCTCAGCCAGAAGCAGTTCATGATCAACTCGCTTCACGTCGTCAACGGTGCGCTCGTGCTGGTCACGTCGCTCGTGCTGACACTCCGGGCACATTACTCCAGGTTCGCCGGGTCCGCGTCCTTCCCGTTCGCCGGGTCCGCGTCGCCTGGCACCTATGCTCCGCGGAACCCGGCCCACGTACCCACCGCAGGGGGGGCATCGGCATGAAGAGCTCCGCCGCGCTCGTCACACCCGTCGCCACACCTGCCGATGCGCGGCGCTCGCAGCGCACGGCGGACTTCGTCACGCTGACGAAGCCGCGCCTGAACTTCCTCGTCCTGATTACCACGCTCGGCGGCATGTATCTGGCCGCGCCCGAGGGAGTCGCGCTGCCCCTGCTCTTTCACGCGCTCGTCGGGACCGCGTTGGTCGCGGGCGGCGCCGCGGCACTGAATCAGGTATGGGAACGTGACACCGACGGCCTCATGCGCAGGACGCGACGGCGACCCATTCCGGGCGGCCGGTTGCGACCAGCGGATGGCGCGTGGTTCGGCACGCTGCTCTCCGCAACTGGACTGATCGAGCTGACGTGGAAGGTCAACCCGTTGGCAGCAGGTGTGGCTGCGGCAACGCTCGTCAGCTACGTGTTCGTGTACACACCGCTGAAGACACGTACGTCGCTGTCGACGCTCATCGGCGCGATTCCTGGCGCACTGCCTCCCGTTATCGGCTGGGCGGCAGCGACGGGAACGATCTCGACAGGGGCGATCGTGCTCTTTGGCATCGTGTTCCTCTGGCAGATGCCGCACTTCCTGGCAATCGCGTGGCTGTATCGTGACGACTACCGGCAGGCGCGCATCCCGCTGCTCCCCGTCCTCGAGCCGGATGGCCGGCGTACCGGAGGGCAGGCGCTGCTGTACGCCGCGGCACTGTGGCCGGTCAGCGTGCTGCCAGCGACCATCGGCCTTGCCGACATGCCGTACATCATCTTCGCGACGCTGCTTGGCGCGGGGCTGATCGCGCTATCGGCGATGTTTGCGCGCGCGCGCACCACCAGCACCGCCAGACGTCTCTTTCTCTATTCGATCATCTACCTGCCGCTGCTCTGGATCGCGCTCGTCATCGACCGACTCTGGGTGTAAGTGGAAAAGTTGAAAGTGTGATTTCGATTTCCGATTTGCCAGCGTTGAACGCGACGCTGAACGCGGTGTCGGCCGTTTTTCTGACAGCTGGTTACATTTTGATCCGACGCGGACGCCGGGCGACGCACAAGAAATGTATGCTCGCGGCGCTCGCAGCGTCCACTGCCTTCCTGACCTCGTACGTCATCTATCACGCAAACACCGGTTCGCGCCCCTTTCCGGGACACGGAACGATCAGGAATGTGTACTTCGCCCTTCTTGTTTCACACGTTCTGCTGGCAGCGACGATTCTGCCACTCGCACTGACCACAACGGCCCGCGGATTGCGTGCACAGTACGGTCGTCACGTGAAAGTGGCGCGGTGGACCCTGCCAATCTGGCTGTACGTTTCCGTCACCGGCGTCGTGATTTACGTGATGCTCTATCGCATCTATTGACGCCACCCATGCCAAAGCGGAGATCACCGCGTGCGTTCTGGCTGCTGATCGCACTCGCGGTCCTGGGACCGCCCATCATCTCGTTTGTGCTGCAAGCGCCGCCCGATTTGCTGCGGGGCGTTGTTCAACGCATTCCCGAACCGCAGCCCGTGGTCATCCGCCCGCACCTGTTTGTCGCGTATGGCGCGCTCATCGCCGCGTGCACGCTGGCGATCCTGTATCTCTATCGCGGCCGCGGATTCGTCGTGTACTGGATCATCAGCTGGACAATGCTCGCGGCGTCGTACACGCTGAATGCGCGCGGCTACGAAGACGTGCTGCTCGGCAGCGTCATGATCGGCCTCTCGCAGCTGCTCGCGGTCTGGTCGGCGGCCCTGATCCTCCTCAGCGTTCCTCCCTTTGCGAAACGCGATCGACAGCGCTGGAGCGTTCCCGTACAGGCGGGTGCCGCCACCGCCGTCTGGTTCCTCGTGTCGCCATTCGTCCTGCCGCTGCCAGCGGTCCTCTACAGCGGCGGAACGGCTTCGGCGCTGCTGAAGGGATTCGCATCGGCGCGATTCGCGCGCATCGCCAGGCGGATGCCGATCGTCGGAGCGTTCATGCTGAGCGCTGCGCTCGGCGTGATGAGCATGCTCGACGCGGCCGGCGCGGTCATGGCGTACCGACCAGGGTGGAACAGCTCGTACGCGAACTCGCTGCTGGCATTCACCATCGTCATGAGCATCGTGATCGCCCTGGGCATGCACCTGCTTGTCTTCGAGGACATGACCGATGAAATCCGGCGCACCAACCTGGCGCTGGCCGCAGCCAACGAGGAAGTCAAGCGGCTCGCCATCACCGATCCGCTGACCGGCTGCTACAACCGGCGGTTCTACGAGGAGATCGGCCGCCGCGAACTGGAACGTCATCGGCGGTACGCCAAACCGCTCAGCGTGATGTTCGTCGACCTCAATCGATTCAAGCATCTCAACGATCGATTCGGCCACGACACAGGAGACCAGGTCCTCCGCACGCTCGGCGCGTTGTTGCAACGGCAGATCCGACAGTCGGACTACGTGATTCGCTGGGGAGGCGACGAATTCCTCCTTCTTCTGACCTGCACGGGCGAGGAGGCAGCCGTGAAGGCGGAGGAATTGAAGGCGGCATTCGCGCACGAGCGTGACGCGTCGGAGTTGCCGGCAGAAATCGGACTCAGCGTTGGCGTCGCCGCCGTTGAAGACAACGCGGACACGTTATCCCACGCCATCCGTGCTGCTGACGCCGCGATGTACCGGGACAAGCTGGCCGACCGGCGCCCAGCCTGAGCACCGGGCCTCCACTAGTTCTGCTGTAAGATCCGCCCATGCGGCGAACTCTTCTCTTCGCGGTACTGACACTGGCTGTGACAGTCGCGGTGTCGGGACAGACGGCGGGCAGAATTACCGGCACCATCAAGGACCCGGACGGCAAACCGATCAAAGGCGCGACGGTGCGCGCCACCAACGAGGCTGTGAACGCGCGAATCACCTCCACGACGGATGACAAGGGCCGCTTCGCGATGATTGGGGTCCGCAGTGGCCGCTGGGTGATCGTCGCGGAGGCGCCGAACTTCGTTGCGCTGCAAGGGACCTCCGACGTGAGCTCGAGCGTCACGCCGGTCCTCGCGTTGACGCTGCAGCGCGATCCCGGGCCGATGCCGGGTGCGTTGTCGAAGACGATTACCGACGAACTCGCGGCCGCCGAGGCGCTGCGCGGCGCCGGACGCTTTGACGATGCGATTGCGGCGTTTCAGGCGATCCAATCGAAGAACACGCGTTTGACGACCGTTGGCCTCGTCATCGCCATGCTGTACCGTGAGAAAGCCGTACAGGAGAAGGACGCGGCGGCCCGGCAGGCGCTGTATGCCCGCGCGATTGCCGCGTACACCGATTTTCTGAAGGGCGATGATACGAACCTGCGCGCCCGCCTTGAGCTGGGCGTTACTCAAATGGCCGCTGGCGATGCGGCGGCGGCGGCGAGGTCGTTCCAGGACGTGATTTCCGCGCATCCGAAAACATCGGCAGCGGCAGAAGCGGCCGCACATCTTCAAGAAATCAGAAAGTAAGTGGCCACGCACACGCCTGCCGCGCGGAAGCGCTGGCATGCGATTGTCATCATCACGCTGTTCATCCTCGCGGTGGCCGGCGCCGCGTTCACCGGGTGGCGCTTTGCGCGCGAATCCGCTCCCCATCAGGGCCCGATCGTTCTGATCACGATTGACGGTCTCCGCGCCGATCGCCTGCCTGCGTACGGTGGTCCCGCGGGTGCGACGCCCAACATCGACCGGCTTGCCGAACGCGGCATCGTCTTCGAGCGCGCGTACACCCACTCACCGCTGACGCTGCCGGCGCACGCCGCGCTCGTCACCGGGCTGCTTCCGTTTGACAACGGCGTTCGAGACGACGGCGGCTATGCCTTGAAGGATCAGGCACGGACGATGGCCGGCCTGCTGCGCAATCGCGGCTTCAGCACCGGTGCGGCCGTCTCGTCGTTCCTGCTGCGTCGAACGACCGGCGTCGCACAGGGCTTTTCGTTCTACGACGCCGAAATCCCGGACCAGCCGCTCGAGGAAGGTGCGCTGCCGCAACGTCCTGGCGCGGCGACGTTCGACGCCGCGGACCGCTGGATGAAGTCGCAATCCAGTCAGCGGTACTTCCTGTTCCTCCAGGTCGATGCGGCGTCCGCAGACGTAGTGGTGGGTCGTCTGCTGGACGAGCTCAAAGAGACGAAGCGCTACAACGACTCAACGATCGTTCTCACGGCGGATCATGGCGACCCGAGCAACGGCGTCACGCTCGACGACACGTCGCTGCGCGTCCCGTTCATTGTCAAACAGCCCGCCGACGCCGGCGCCGGGCGTCGTGTACCGCAGCCCGTGCAGCACGTCGATCTGCTGCCGACGCTGCTCGATCTCGTGCGGGCTCCGATGCCGTCGGGACTGCGCGGACGGTCGCTGCGGACGATCCTGGATAAGACCAGCGGCTTTGTTCCAGATCAACCGATCTACGCCGAGCTTCTAGCGCCGCAGCTCCGGTTCGACGGCCAGCCTCTGTTTGCCATGTCGAATGCATCGTATCGGTTCGTGCGCGGCATCGACGACCAGGTGCAGTCACTCGTTGCGGATGCTCCGAAGCCCGATGCCTCGCGGTTGAAACAAATGGGTGCGGCACTCGATAAGCTGCTGCAGGGGCGTGTCGCCGACCCGGCGGCGCTCCCGGCGCAAGCCGACGAAGATCACCTCGCCGCCTTCGGCTATCTGCACGGGCTCCGCCCAACATCCAATGCACCCGTCGCACCTAACACACCTATTGCACCTATTGCACCTCTCGCACCTGTTGCACCGGTCGCACCTCTCGCACCTATTGCACCACTCGCACCTATCGCACAAGCCGAGATCACCCTCAGTCACCACCACGCCGCGGCTCTCGTGGCAGAACACCGATATTCCGCCGCGGTCGATTCGCTGCGCGCGATTGCGACGAGGCATCCTGAGCTTGCGAGCGTTCAGTACCAGATCGCCCGCGTGCTCGCGCGCACCGGACGCATTGACGAGGCGGTGAATGTATTCACCGCCGTGGCCAGCAAGCGGCCGGACAACCCTGAAATTCCAATCGCGCGCGCGGCGACGCTTCTGCACGCACGCCGGGTGGAAGACGCCGCCGTGCAGGCCGATCAGGCGGTCCTGCTCGCTGAGGCAGGGATGGATCCGCACATGAAGGCGGCGGCGCACGAGATCGCGGCACGGGTCGCGCTGGGCCGCGACGATTCCGACGCGGCGCGCACGCACGCCGCCGCCGCGCATGCCGCCGATCCGCGAATGCCGATGCCGCAGTTTGTGACCGGAGTGATTGCGTACAACGACCAGAAGTACGAAGAAGCCCTCGCCGCGTTCAAGGACGCAGTCGCGACCTTGCAGCCAGCGGGCTCGATGGCCGATTTGCATTTGAACCTTGGGAATACCTACGCCCGTCTGGATCGCTACATGGAAGCCGAAGCGGAATTCCAGGAAGAGCTGCGGACGTACCCGCACAACATCGGCACCTTTGCGAGCCTCGCGATGCTGTATCGCGCCTCGAACCGCCAGCAGGCAGTGGAGCAGGTGATAGGCGATCTCGTCGAGGCCGCGCCGACGCCCGAGGGCTATTCGATGGCGGCGAGGTTGTGGGTGATCGTCGGCGAACGGGGACGCGCCGAAGCGCTCAGGTCAGACGCGCGGCGTCGGTTCCGTGGCGATCCGTCGCTGGCGTTGCTCGGCCGCTCCCGTTAGATCGTCTTCGTGACCTTCGTGGTTTCACCGGGATGAACGGCAACAAACGCTAATCCGATCGCCGCCCAGAACAGATTCCTCACCTTCCGCACCACTGCGAGTGCGACTCCTGCCGCCGGATTGACGGACACCATCGGCGCGAGCGCCCCCGCCGACACCTCGTCAATCCCCACGCGGAATGGAACGAACTTGAAGACCGCGGTCACGACCCGATTCAACGCTTCGAAGACGATCGCCTGCACGAACGTGGGACTGCGGGTGCCGAGCAGCCACTGCAGCGTGACGAACACTTCGATGACGGCGAGCGTGTGAAACAGCAGATCGAACGCAAACACGCGCCAGAGCCGCCGCGGATGGCCACCCGAGAAACGGACGGCTTCGTCGCGAATGGTGGCGAGACGGTCACGCCATCGCGGGCGTGGCCCCCGCGCGGGATCCCAGGTGCCGCGCATCGCGCGCACGGCGACCGCTGCACCCGCAAGCATCGCCACGAGCGCCGCGAGACCACCGGCGATCCAGCCGCGCGGCAGCGCCACGTTTGTCATCAGGACGATCAGGCCGATGCCAACCATTGCGACCACGGACGCGGCGTAGACGAAATTTTCGACAGCCAGTGATGCGACCGCCTCACGCGGCGCGAGATGATGCCTCGTGAGGAGGACTTTGGTGGGTTCGCTCGCCAGCAGTCCGAGTGGTGTGACGTTGCCGACCGCGTCGCCCGCCAGGAACGCGGCAAGTGCGCGCGGCAGCGTGAACGCAACCGTCGGCGGCAGGCACAGCCGCCAGCATTCCGCACGGATCAGAAATCGCAGACCGGCGAGGCCGAGGATCAGGACGAGGCCCCAGCCGACGCGCTGGATGCCATCGAGGATGTCGGTGACGCCTGCGCGGCGGACCGCGTATGCGAAGAGCGCGGCTCCTGCAAGAGCTGACGCGAGCGTGACGAGATTGTGACGAGGCATGTCAAATCCCAAAACCCAAATCCCAAAACCCAAATCCCAAGAAACGGGCAGTTGGGATTTGGAGCTTGGGATTTGGGATTCGGGATCTTGCCACGCGCGCTAACGCGCGTCGCGCGCGGCTTCGAGCTGCTTGAACGTCTCCTCGATGAGCCGCTCGTTGTCTTCCCGCGATACGTTTCGCTGCAGGATCTTCGACGCGATCCCGACGGAGAGGTCCACCGCCTCCTGTCGGATCTGCTGCACCGCGCGCGTCGTTTCGAGCTCGATCTGGCGCTCGGCGTTGCGTACGAGCGACGCCGCCTCGGCGCGCGCCTTGTCCTTCATCTCTTCCCTGAACCGATCGGCATCCGAGCGGCTGCGAGACACGATCTCTGCCGCCTCACTCCGCGCCTGCGCCAGCAGTTTCGCCGATTCCGCGTGAATGCCTTCCAGCTCCTGCTTGGCCCTGCGCGCATCGTCAAGCGCCTTGCGGATCGACTGCTGGCGATTGTCGAGCGCCTCGAGCAGCGGCTTCCACGCAAACTTCGCGAGCAGCGCCACGAGGATCAGGAACGTGAGGATGGTCCAGATGTAAAGCCCCGGATCGGGCTGGACCAGTGGGTTCATAACAGGCTCCCTTTCGCGTTACGTGCAGGCGGACCTGAAGGTCCGCCTCTACTTCAGGAGGACGATCAGCAGACCGAACACTTCCGCCAGAATGGCAACGCCTTCGAGCAGGAAGAGCGGCAGGTACGCCGCACCGGTGATCTGGCCGCTTGCGCTCGGCTGGCGCGCGACGCCTTCGGCGATCGCCGCCGCGAGCCGGCCGATGCCGATGCCCGCGCCGATGACCGTCAGGCCGAATCCGATGCCGGCCCCCATATACGCCAGTGCGATGTCCATTCGTCTCTCCTCCGCGTCAGAAGCTCAGTGATGAGCGTGGATGGCCATGCCGATGAACACGGCCGTCAACAGCGTGAATACGTAGGCCTGCACGAGAATCACGATCAACTCGAGCGCCGTCAGGCCCACGCCAATCGGCAGCGACAGCACCACGCCGATGCCGATGCCGGCAATGGTGCGCTCGAACAGCGAGGTGAACACAAAAATCAATGAGAGCAGCGCGAGGATCGCGATATGGCCGCCCGCCATGTTCGCGGCAAGTCGCATCGTGAGCGCAAACGGCCGCACGAACATGCCGAGAATTTCGATCGGAATGAGCATGATGTAGATGGGCCACGGCAGGCCGCCCGGCACGAGATTCTTCCAGTGTTTCACGAACCCGTGCGCCTGCGTCCCGGCGACGATGATCGCGAAGAACGCGATGGTCGCCAGCGCCGCCGTCACGTTGTAGTTGCCCGTCGCCGTGACTCCGCCGTGCAGCAGGTGCGTGAACCACGAATCCGGTCCCGCGTGAATCACGGTCGAGTTCAGCAGCTCGAGGACATCGAACAGCGGAATCACGCCCATCAAGTTGCACGTGAAGATGAACAGGAAGAGCGTGAGGAGCATCGGCGTCCACGCCCGCACCCACTTCTGCCCCAGATTCGGCCCTGCGATGGAGTCACGAACGAATTCGAGTGTGATCTCGAGAAGGCTGGTGGCACGTCCCGGAATCAGCCGTTCCTGCGCAAGGTAGCGCCGCACCATCCATGTGATGCCAACGAAGAGAATCGCGGCGACCACCCATTCCATGAACACATGTTTGGTCACCGACATGTCGATGCCGAACACGCGCGGGAGGTGAATCAGCGGGTCGTCGACGCTCGTGTTGGAAACGTGCTCGATGATGAGTTCGCCGGCGTTGAACCCTTCCTTGGCGGCTTTGGTCGTCTGCGCGGCCTCGGCCGGCGGCTGGAAATGCAACATTCGACGTTAGAACTTGAACAGGCGCCGCAGAAACACCGCTTCTGTCACGTGCAGCGCGATGAAATAACTCGTGAAGCTGACGACGAAAGGCACGGGACGCAGTTCGATGACGCGCAGCATGCCGGCGACGTACGCTCCAAAAAACACGGCCTTCACGGCGAGCCCCTCCACCATGACGCGCGTCAACCGTTCGGGGTTCGACCGATAAGTCCGCTCGATCACAATCCAACTGACCACCGCCACCACCAGCGGCGCCAGCATTCCGTACAGGACCTCAGGGTTGGCCTCGGGGCCCGCGGCGCGCGAGGCGATGAGCCACGACACGATGCTGGCTCCCGCCATCCACGCGACAGGCGTCATCGTTTCGGCGTCGTTGTCTTCACCAGGTCGTAGAAGCCGACGATGATGCCGAGCGCCAGGCCGATTACCAACCCCCAGGGTCCAGTCCCCTGCCACTTGTCCAACAGGTAACCGAGACCGCCAAGCAGGATGATGCCGCCGACCAGGGTATAGCTGGCCCCGGCGACCGCGCCGGCGTTGCTGGCATTTTCCTGCAGGGACTTCGCGGAACGTGAGAACGAGAAACTGCGGTTCTTTTTGACCATTTCGCAGACTCGCTCGTGATCACTGCACAGAACGGGCCGTCCGTGCAGCGACCGCCCCTCAGTATAGCCCACCTTGTGAAAACCTTCACGCAATCAGAAAAGTTCAATCCGTACAACAACTTCAGCCCACAGACGTTGCTTGATCTCGTCTGTCCGCGGGTCCTACAATTCCGAGCAGAGTCTCCGTTGCGCGACGACTGATTCTGAAGTCTTTTCCAACGATGCTGTCCTCACGTCAACGCCGTCTGACACGTCTGCTGACGCTGGCGATCGCGGCGGTCCTCTGTCTGCTCGCTACGACCTCGTTCAGCGCGCAGGCGTCTCGCGAACGCACGATGTTCGTCAGCGCCGTCGATGAGAGGGGCGAGCCTATCGGAGGACTCGGCCCCAACGACTTCATCGTGAAAGAGGACGGCGCGCCGCGCGAGGTGCTGCGCGTCTCGCGGGCGATTGAGCCAATCGACATCGCGATACTCGTCGACGACAGTGCGGCCTCCGAACAACTGATCCCACGGGTGCGGGAGGCGCTTCGCCCCTTCGTCGCGAGGATGTCCGACGGCAATCAGATTGCGCTCATCGGCCTGGCCGATCGTCCGACCATCCTGTCCAACTACACGTCGAATCCGACGCTGCTCGAAAAGGGCATCGGGCTGCTCTGGCCGCGGACGCGCGCCGGTTCGACGCTGCTCGACGGTATCTTTGAAGTCTCAAGAGGCTTGCAACGGCGCGAGACGCCGCGCGCCGTGATCATTCCCGTCATCACCGACGGGGGCGATTTCGCCAATCGCCAGTACGACCAGGTCATGGAGGAAGTGAAGCGCGCCAGCGTGGCCATCCACGCCGTTACCGTCGGGAATTTCAACTCCACCGATGATGAAGAGCTTCGCAACCGCGGACGGGTGCTTGCCGAGGGCACGCGGACGAGCGGCGGACAGCGGGTCAATCTGCTGACGCCGATCGCCGTCCAGCAGGCGCTCGACCGGCTCGGTCGTGAACTGTCGTCGCAATACAAGGTCGTGTACGGTCATCCAGAGTCGCTCATTCCGCCCACAAAATTCGAAGTCAGCGCACGGCGGCCGGGCATCACGATGCGCGGCACGCCCGAGCGCGGGACGGGAACATCCAAGTGAAACGAATCGTCTTTCTTGCGGCCGCACTGGTTGCGGCGGTTTCCACGAGCCCCTCGGCGCAAGGGACTTTCCGCGCCGGCGTCGATGTCGTCTCGCTGAACGTCACGGCGGTCGACGCATCGAACCATTACGTCACCGATCTCGAGGAGAAAGACTTCTCGGTCTTCGAGGACGGCGTCAAGCAGGACCTTTCGTTCTTCACCCGCAAGCAGCAGCCAATCGCCCTGTCTTTGCTCCTCGATAGCAGCGCCAGCATGGAAGACAAGCTGCCGACGCTCCAGCTGGCAGCAGCCAACTTCGTCAAGCGTCTGAGGACGAACGACCTCGCACAGGTGATCGATTTCGACAGCCGCGTCGAGATCCGCCAGGCCTTTACGTCGAACCAGATCGAGTTGCAGTCCGCCATTCAACAGACGGCGGCGGGCGGCTCCACGTCGCTGTACAACGCCATTTACATCTCGCTCAAGGAGCTCGCCAAGATTAAGGCGGGCGGTGACGAGGATGTCCGGCGCCAGGCGCTCGTCCTGTTCTCGGACGGGGAAGACACGTCGAGTCTGATCTCGTTTGACGAAGTCCTCGAGCTTGCCAAGCGAAGCGAGACGGCGATCTTCACCATTGCTCTTCGCGGTGCAGACACGCAGAGCAAGGGGTTCCACGAGGCCGAGTTCGTCATGCGTCAGCTCGCGCAGGAAACAGGCGGGCGCTCGTTCTTCCCGTCCAAGATCGACGACCTGAATGGCGTGTACGCCGAGATCGCCGACGAGCTCGCCAGCCAGTACACGCTGGGCTATTCCTCGAAAAACGCCAAGCGCGACGGCGCCTATCGCCGCATCGTCGTGCAGGTGCAACGGCAGAACGTCACGCCGCGGACCAAGCGGGGCTACTACGCCCCGACATCGCGTTGAACACGCTCCCGCTGCTCCTGTACGCGGCCGCCGCGGTCGCGTACGCGATTCACTTCGCGCGGCGGGATTCGACAATCGGACGCGCAGCCACCACCCTTCTGCTCTTCGGGGCGCTCGTCCACACCTTCGTCATCGGCATGCAGACGATGGAAGTTCGCCATCTGCCGTTTGCGAACTTCTCGCGCGCGGTGTCGTCGTTCGTGTGGCTGCTCACCCTCTCGTATCTGTATCTCGAACTGACCACTGACGAGCGCTCGATGGGGGTGTTCATCCTGCCGATCATCGTCGGTCTGCAGCTCATTCCCGTGCTCTATCCGGGCGTCGAGCGTGCGGATCCTGTACTCGACAGCCCGTGGTTCTGGGTGCATGTGTCGTCATTGCTGTTCGCGTACGCGAGCTTCGCGTTGGCCGGCGTTCTCGGCGTGACCTACATGCTCCAGTTCAAGGAGATCAAGAAAAAGCATCTGGGCTACTTCTACACGCGCCTCCCGTCGCTGCAGATTCTCGACATCATGAATTCGCGCGCGGTGACGGTCGGCTGGCTGTTCCTCACCTTCGGCGTCATCGTCGGCGCGGTGTGGACGGCGCAGGCGCGCACGCTCGCTCCTAACGATCCGAACCTGCGCGCGATGTCGATCGACGATCCCAAGATTTTTGTCGCGCTGCTGACGTGGGGCGTGTACTCATTCGCGGTCTTCGCGAGGCGGACCCTCGGGTGGACCGGCCGGCGTGCCGCATGGCTGTCGTCGGTCGGATTTGCGGCCGCGATGGTGAATTTCCTCGCGATTAATTACTTCGTAACGACGAGCCACACGTTCTACTGATGCATCTGTTTCTGTTAGGCGTGAGCCATCGAACGGCGCCTGTCGATCTGCGCGAGCGGCTCGATTTCTCCAGCCGCGATCTCAGCGCCGCGGCCGGCGCGATCGCGGCGAAGCCGTCGATGAGCGAAGCCGTCGTCCTGTCGACGTGCAACCGTTCCGAGCTGTACGTGGCGACGACCGATCCCGCGTGCGCGCGTGAAGAGCTCGTCTCCTTCATCAGCGAGTACCACCACGTCTCCGCGCCGACATTCCAGCCGCATCTGTTCGCGCTCGAGAACAGCGCGGCGGTCGCGCATCTGTTCCGTGTCGCCGCTGGACTCGATTCCCTGGTCGTCGGCGAACCGCAGATACTCGGTCAGGTCAAAGAGGCCTATCAGAGCTCCGCGGCAAACCGGTGCGCGGGCCCCGTCCTCAGCAATGTGTTCCGGTGGTCGTTCGGCGTCGGCAAAAGAGTGCGGACGGAAACGGCGCTCGGCGAAGGCGCAGTGTCAGTCAGCTACGCCGCGGTAGCGCTCGCGCGCAAGATCTTTGGACGCCTCACCGGACGACGCGTGCTGGTCGTGGGCGCGGGGGAGATCAGTTCTCTGACGGCGCAGCACCTTCGCGCGCAGGGCGTGGGCGAGATTGTCATCACGAGCCGGACGCACGCGCATGCTGAGGAGCTGGCGGCGGTCGTCGGCGGTCTCGCGGTTCCGTGGGAAGGGATGACCAGCGCGCTTGGCTCCGCCGACATCGTCATCACCGCGACGGGATCGCAGCGCCCGATCATCACGCGCGCCCAGCTCGAGGCCGCACAGGGACACCGGCGCGGCGCGCCGATCTTCATCATCGACATTGCCGTCCCCCGCGACGTCGATCCGGCGGTGGGCGAAATCGAACAGGTATTTCTCTACAACATCGACGACCTCCAGATCATCGTGGAGGAAAACCTGTCGCGACGCGCCGCCGAAGTCGAACGCGCGGAATCGATCGTCAACGACGAAGTGACAAAATTCATGGCGTGGCAGCGCTCGCGCAGTGCTGTGCCGACCGTCGTTGCGCTCCGGCAGCGGTTCGAGTCGATACGCCGGTCCGAATTGCAGCGGCTCGAAGGCAAGCTGGGCGCGCTGACGCCCGACGCGCGCGCCCGCGTCGAGGAAGTGACCCGTCTCATCGTCGAGAAGCTGCTTCTCGAACCAACCGAACAGCTCAAGGCGCTGCCCGACGAAGAAACGCAGGCCGCCTATACCGAAGCGGTCAACAGACTGTTCCGCCTTCAGGACGAAGACGCGTCCGAGCCCTCCAAGCGGCCATGACTCTTCGCATCGGGACGCGCGGCAGCGAGCTCGCGCTGTTCCAGGCTGATGCTGTTGCCGCACAGCTGCGCGCGAAAACTGGCCTCGAGTGCGAAACGGTCGTCATCCGCACCTCGGGCGACAAGCTCGCGGACGCGTCGCTGGCGCAGATTGGCGGCAAGCGTCTGTTCGTCAAGGAAATCGAGGATGCCCTGCTCGAAGGCGAGATCGATCTCGCGGTTCACAGCAGCAAGGACATGCCGGTGATTCTTCCTGATGGCCTCCGTATCGCCGGTGTGCTGCCACGCGAAGATGCTCGCGACGCCGTGATCCTGCCGGCCGGACAGGTCCGCCTGAAGGCGGACCCCACCGCCGAAGACCTGATATCACGCCTCGGCGACGCGCCGCGGATCGGCACGAGCAGCGTCCGTCGGACGGCGCAGCTCGCGCGCCTGTTTCCACGCGCGAGCTTCGTTTCCATTCGCGGCAATCTCGGCACCCGTCTGCGAAAGCTCGACGCAGGCGAGTACGATGCGCTCGTGCTCGCGACCGCCGGGCTTATTCGCCTTCAGCAGCGCGCCCGGATCTCTGCGTCGTTGCCGATTCACGCGTGCGTGCCCGCGCCAGGCCAGGGCATCATCGCAGTGGAAATCCGCGCCGGGGATACCCGCGCTGCCGCCGCTGTCGTGGCCATCGATGATGCACGCGCGAGAGCGGCGCTCGATGCAGAACGGGCGGTTGTCGTCAAGCTGGGGGGCGGCTGTCAGATGCCAATCGGCGCGCATGCGTCTGTCGATGGCAGCTCGCTGACGCTGATCGCGATCGTGCTGTCCCTCGACGGCGCGCGGGCCATTCGCGCGGAATTGCGCGCAGCCGCAGGCGACGCGGCAGCGGCAGGGACGGCCGTCGCCGAAGATCTGCTGTCGCGCGGTGCCGCCGCGATCCTAGCGGACGTGCAACGAGCGCACGCAGCGGTGGAAGGCATCCAGCCGTGAAGCGCCCGGCCGTCTATCTGATCGGTGCAGGACCGGGTGATCCCGGTCTGATTACGGTTCGCGGCCTGCATCATCTTCGCAGCGCCGATGTCGTCGTCTACGACCATCTCGTTCCCGCGCGGCTGTTGAAGTACGCGCGGCAGGGCGCCGAGCTCATCGACGTTGGCACCGCCGCGCCGCAGTCCTCCACGGCTCAGGGCGCCATCAGCTATCTGCTGCTCGAGAAGGCGCGCGAAGGAAAACTCGTCGCCAGGTTGAAGTGGGGCGATCCGTTCGTCTTCGATCGCGGCGGCGAAGAGGCACTCTTCCTTCACGAGCACGGCATTGCGTTCGAAGTGGTGCCGGGGCTGCCCGCCGGGCTCGCCGTGCCGGCGTATGCCGGCGTCCCTGTCACCTATCCCGGAGGCGGCGACACCATCACACTCGTCCGCGGGTACGAGGACGAGAGCCGCACGCCGCCGGATATTGACTGGGCGAGCCTCGCACGGCTCGAGGGGACGATCGTCTGTTACGCCGGACCGCAGCAGCTGCTGCGGCTGCTCGAATCGCTTGCCGCCAACGGCTGGCCGCCGGAATCGCAGGCCGCGATCATCTACAGCGGCACGCTTCCGGCACAGGAGACAATTCCCGGCACGATCACCGAGCTGCTCGAGGCCATGCGTGAGCATCCGCGCCGGAAGGAGGCCGCGATTCTCGTGGCGGGGCGCGTCGCCGGGCTGCGCGAGCACCTCCGCTGGTTCGACTCGCGCCCGCTCTTCGGCAAACGTGTGCTGGTCACCCGGCCGAGAGAGCAGGCGGCAGAGCTCGTGGATCTTCTGACGGCGTACGGCGCGGACTCGATCGAGGCGCCGATGATTCGCATGGCGCCGCCGCAGGATCCGGATCCGCTGCTCAGTGCGGCGGCGAGTCCTGAACAATTCGACTGGATCATCTTCACGAGCGCCAATGCCGTCGACGCGTTCATGACAGCCCTGCTCGACGGCGAGCGCGACGTGCGTGCGCTGAAAGGACCGCGCATCTGCACGTCAGGGACGGCGACTGCGGAACGACTCGGTAGCTACGGGATCAAAGTTGACCTAATCCCTCGCGAGTTCCGCGGCGACGCCGTTGCTGCGGCGTTGATGGCGCAGGGGCCGGTGACGGGCGTACGGGTGCTGCTGCCGCGTTCCGACATCGGGCGCGAAGTGATTGCAGAACAGCTTCGCGAGGCAGGAGCTGTGGTCACGGAAGTCATCGCGTATCGCACGATTCTCGAGGACGCTCAGCGCGAAACCGATCCCGACGTGTACCGGATGCTGCTTGACGGGAAGATTGACGTGGCGACGTTCACGAGTCCGTCAGCGATTCGCAATTTCGCGAAGATTCACGGCGCCGATCAGGTGTCGGATCTGCTCAGGCACACCATCGTCGCAACGATAGGCCCTGTCACTGCCGATGCGGCGCGACAGCTCGGTGTCCCCGTCACCATCCAGCCGAAAACGTTCACAATACCCGCGCTGGTTGATGCCATCGCCGCCCATTACGTCGGGACCACGCATACGGCAACGCGATGATCGAACGCGACACTTCCTCCTCGAACACACCGCCGGTTCTGTCGGCGGTTGTTGTCTTCGGAGCACAGCGCGGGCGCGCCGAACGTTGCCTGCAGCATCTTCTCGCGCAAACGGCACTGCATCGAATGGAGATCGTCATCATCGATCTCGCCGTGGATGCGGCGCCTGTCGCGGGAACCGAGCAGGCCGTCGTCCGGTGGTGCCATCGACCGGAGTTCCAGCGGATTGGCCAGGCGCGTGCGGAAGGTCTGCGGCAGTCCCGCGGGATGTTCGTCGCGTGCCTGGAAGATCACACGTACGCTGATCCCCGGTGGGCGGAAAAGGTCATTGAGGCCTTTGCCCGCCCGGTCGATCTGGTCAACTACGCGATGTCCACTGCGAATCCGGAACGCCTGCTCGGTCGGATGTTCATGATGGCTGAATACGGCCGCTGGCTCGACCCGGCCCGAAGCGGGTACGTCCCTATCTCCGCTGCAAACAACGTTGCGTACCGGCGTGCCGCGCTCGAGCCGTGCTGGAATCGGCTCGATCAACTCTGCGAGTTCGAGTACACACTGCATTGCGACATGCAGGCCGCAGGCTCGCGTGTGTGGCTGGCGGCCGACGCAAAGATGGCGCACGAAACGTGGCCTCGCTTTTGGGACGGCGTGCACGCCAACAACAACATGAAGCGGCTCCTGGCCGCGAGCCGTGCAACCAGTCGCAACTGGAATACACCGACCCGAGCCATGTGGGCCGCTGGGATGGTGGTGACGCCGTTTTTACACATCGGGCGTCTCGCCGCCAGCCTCGTGCGGCGTCCAGCGCATTGGCCGCTGTTCTGGGCCAGCACGCCGCTGATGTTGTTCATGTACGCGTGCAACGCATGGGCCGAAGCGACCGGCTATCTCTTCGGCGAAGGAAACTCCGGCGCCCGATTCCGCGATCTGGAGCTCTCGGTTACCCGCGAGGAGTGAGAGCTGGACGGCTATCCCTCGGCTTCCGTGATCATTCCGGCGTACCGTTCCCAGGACACGATCTGTGCGTGTCTCGAAGCGCTCGGACGGCAGGATCAAGATATCGAAGTGATCGTCGTGGACAGCTCACCCGACGACCGGTCTGAGGCGTTGGTCCGTGCCCGGTTTCCCACGGTCCGATACTTTCATCATCGAGCCCGTCTGCTCCCGCACGAGGCGCGCAACTGGGGCGCCGAACACGCACAGGGGCAGATTCTGGTGTTCACCGACCCGGATTGTGTCGCGGAGACCGACTGGATCAGACGCCTGCTCACGAGGCATGCGGCAGGACCAGCGGTGGTGGGCGGTGCGTTCCGCAGCGTCCCAGGGTGGTGGAACCATGCGGTCCACGCCACGAAGTTCAGCTGGTGGCTTCCGGAGTCACCCGCAGGCGAGCGATCTGAAGTGCCCAGTGGGAACTGCAGCCTGGCGCGCGAGGTATGGCGGACGGTGCAGGGGTTCCGCGGAGAGTACTTCGGCGGAGACAGTGAGCTCTGTTGGCGCGTCCGGGCGGCGGGTTATCCGATCTGGTTCGATCCCACCGCGATTGTCACCCATCTGGAACATCCCTCGTTGAAGCCATTCGCGCGCGAACGATTCGAACGAGGACGCGACTTCGGGCGAATGCGCGTTCGCGTGCGGGCGTGGAGCCGACTTCGCTGCCTCGTCTATCTGATCGGCTCTCCGATACTTCCATGGATCATGCTCGCGCGCTCTGCACGCTACGCGATTGGTGGGCGATATGTCGCGACGTGGCTTACGACGTTCCCGGCACAGCTGCTTGGCACCACTCTGTGGTGCCTCGGTGAAGCATGTGCGCACGGTGAGGCGCTATGGCGGCGGTGACGTGGATTGTGATTGGACTGCTCGTCGTGTTCACGGTTCGACGATGTGCGCTGCTCGTCGGCGCGCTGCTGCCTCCCCCCTCAGTGTCCGCATACGCCTCCCCCAGCATCCTCGTCGTCGTTGCTGCGCGCAACGAAGCCTGGCAAATCGAGCCGCTGCTGCGAGCGCTCGCGACGCTGGACTATCCCGCGGATAAGCTTTCGTTCGTTCTGGTCAGCGACGGATCCCGCGACGACACGGCACTCGCATTCGAGCGTTGGGCACGGGATCACGCGCGGGCCACTACGCATGCGCTCAGCGACCCGATCGGAAAGGGTGCCGCCATGAACGAGGCCCTGAAGGTTGGTCCGACGGCCGAGCTCCTGGCCGTCTACGACGCAGACCAGCGTCCGAGGCCCGATTCGCTGCGCCGCCTCGCGGATGCATTCGGCGACGCGCGCGTTGCTGCGGCGGCGGGATACCGGCTCCCGTCAAATGCCGACCAGAGCATCGTGTCCCAATACGCCGCACTTGAAGCCTGGGTTCATCAGCTCGTCGTGCTCGCCGCCAAGGAACGGTGGGGATGGAATCCGCCAACGATGGGCGGTAACTGCGTTTATCGCGTCGCTGCGATCGAGGAATTGGGCGGGTTTCCCCCGAACACGAGCACCGAGGACATCGAGGTGAGCCTGGCGTTGATCGGGCGTGGTTGGCGCACGCGCTTCGTGATTGATGCCGTTGCCGAAAGCCGAGTCGGTGAATCGTGGCGGTACTACTTCAGTCAGCGCGTCCGCTGGGCTCACGGCATGTACGGTGGCGGGACCCACGCGCGCAGCGTCGAGACGTTGGCGGTCTCTTCTGGATACGCGGACCGTCTCGTGTTCGTAGCGGCATGCGCCCTGGCCCTCGCGAACCAGATGTCGGTCGGGTGGCCGGCCGCATATCTTTTCGTGGCATTTCTCGCCGTGTTGGTTGCGCTCGCAAAGGCCGGCCGGTCTCGTCGCGTCCTTGTCTATCTGCTCGGCGCCCTGCCGATGTTCCTGCTCGACATCGTCTCGGCGGCCTATGCCACGTTTCTCTCTGTCGTTGGCCGGCGGCCGCCCTGGACTCAGCCCGAAGCGGCGCGGTCAGACTCCATCCCGACCTGAGCCCGGGGCCGTACGTCGAGTCGAATCGGGCGCCGCGGACGTAGAGTGATTTCCCCGACTGGCTCCACGCGCTGTCCCGGGCAAAGCGCGAGATCGAAGCGGCGCGCGAGCGACGCCAACACGAGGACGCCTTCCAGACGCGCCAGGGATTCGGCGACACACACGCGGGTACCTCCGCCGAATGGAAAGTACGAAAAGCGTGGACGCGCGTGATGCGCGTCCAGACGGAATCGCTCCGGGTCGAAGCGTTCCGGATCGGCAAAAAATGACTCGTTGCGATGCGCCGTGTATTGGCACATGAAGATCTTCGAGCGGCTCGGCACCCGCACACCACTTGGCAACAGATCGTCCTCGATTGCGGCACGGACGAACATCCAGACGGGCGGGAACAGTCTCAGCGCCTCCGAGAAGAACATCGCCGTGTACTCGAGACGCGGCACATCGGCGGCGCGGAACGCTCCACTGCCAACGACTGCTGCGACCTCGTCGCGCACGCGTGCTGCCTCGCGCGGTTTGGCCGCGAGGAGATAGGACGCCCAGATCAGCGCGTCGCGGGTCGTCTCGAATCCGGCGGTGAGCAGCTCCGTCAGCTCGTCGAGCAGGTCGGCCTCGCTCAAGCGATCGGCGTTTCGTGCCTCGGCCGCCGCCATCTGCGCCAGAAGCGTGGGACGCCCGATCGCGCCATCGGCGGCCCGGCGCACAAGGTCGAGAAGAATCCGCCTCTGCTCCCCTTGTGCGCGTCGAAGCGCCCATTTGCGGGGCGTCGGAAGGTGGAGAGGAAGCGGCGCTCCGAATGCATCGTTGATGAGGCGTCGGCGAGTCCGGTTCGTCTGCGAAAGTCGACTTCGAACCTCGGGCTCGAGCTCACCGAGTAACGCGTCGATCAGGACGTCCTCCGCCAACCGATCCATTTCCTCCGTCAAATTGACCGTCGTGCTGGCGTCCCAACGAGCCACCATGCGCTCGACCTGCCCCTCAATCGCGTCGACGAACGCCGCAACGCCCTCCTTGTGGAACGTGGGCTGCACCAAACGGCGCTGCCGCGTGTGCGTCTGTCCCTGTCTCGTGAGGAGACCGAAGCCGAACATCCGGCGCCCGGCGCGGCCGGTCGTCTGCCAGCTTTTCTCGTAGTTCGAGGCGTGGGCCACGAGCACGTGGTGAATGTCTTCCGGGTGGTTAATGAGGAACGTCGAACGGACGATGCGCAGTCGTACGGTCTGGCCGTAGCGGCGGTGGCAGGCGGTCAGGAATCCGAGTCGATCGCGTTGGAACCTCCACCAGTCCCCGAGCAGCGGCGGGCGCCGCTGGCTGCCGATATCAGTCGCCACGGACACGCGCAAATGGTAATCGAACCCTCCAAGTTGGCTCGATTCGCCGTGACCAACGTGGATCCGCGGCGCCTCAGCCGCAGTCGGTATGTTCGACTGACCTTCGGCCTCATTGTTGCTCTAACCTGTAAACCGGCTCGTCCGGTCATCGGGATCTCACAGTTGCGCGGACCGGCACAAGGTTGCCCCCGACCGAGTCGCCTGGCTGAATGTAAGTTTTGATGATTTGTACTGTGCGGCTACGGAAAGGGGCCTGAAACCATGGATTCACCGCTGCCCGATCAGTCACCTGATCCGCTTCTGGCGTTTGCATCTGAGGCCCCAGTCACGCCGGCAGCCGAACGGGAACCAGCTTTTCTGCGAACACCCACCCCGTACGATGGGCATCTGTCGATCACGTCCCTTGCCGTGCAAGCACCACGATCTGAGACGGTTCACGGCTCGCGCGTGACGACGTTCCTGGTTGCCGTTGGAGTTGTGGCAGGATTCGCGGCCGGTTATGCGTATGCCGATCGCATCATCGGGCCGGCGGCCACACCTGCGGATCGCGTCGCCGTCCCCGCGTCGCCCGCGCCGCCGCCCACGGCCGCGGCCGCGCCGGCGGTTACTCCGGCAGCCTACAACGAAACTGCTAAGCCGGTAACAGAACCTTTGGCGGAGCCTGTGCTCGAGGCGGCGGTCGGCGAAGCGCAGACCACCCATGCGAGCGCGGCGCCTGCACCATCAACTCCGCGATCGACACCGCGCGCGACGATTCCATCGTCCGCGAGGCGGCCTTCAACCACCACCCGGCCACGTGCGGAGGTGGCGCCAACCACGCTTCACAGTGGTGCGATCCAGATCGTGTCCCGTCCCCGCGACGCCAAAGTGCTGCTCGATGGAAACTTCGTCGGTCTGGCTCCACTATCGATTCCGGATGTCCCTGAAGGGCTACACGAAGTACGCGTTGAGCTCGATGGATTCAGTCCGTGGGTCGGAGCCGTGCGCGTGAAGGGCGGCAGCCGGGCGCGCGTAGGGGCGTCGCTGCAGCCGTAGGATTTCGGCTCGCCTTCAGCTCCTCGGCAGAACGACCCGCGCGATCGGTGTTCCCTCGACGACCGTGGCACCCTCGTCCGCGAGGATCGCTTCGAGCACGCCGGTCACCGGCGACGCAATCTCGACGTTCACCTTGTCGGTCGACACCTCCGCCACGATCTCTCCGGCCAGAACGGAATCACCAGGCTGCTTCAGCCAAGCAGCAACCACGATCTCGCTCTGCGCCCCTTCGATCCTCGGCAGCGGAATGTCATATCGGTTCACCGCCGTGAGCCCTCGAGCGTGGCGCGGACGGCGGCGACTATTTGTGCGCTCGTCGGCAGCGCACGCGCCCGCAGCGGACCGCTCGGAATGGGTACCGGCGCCGCACCGACTCGTTTGATGGGCGCCAGGAGTTCGAGCTGCGGCACCCCGGCAACGGTCGCCGCGACTTCAGCCCCGAAACTGCCCGTCACCCACGTCTCGTGCGCGATGACCAGCCGGCGGGTCCGTCGCACGGAGTCGACCACCATCCCTGCATCCCATGGCGCCAGCGAACGGAGATCGATGATCTCCACTTCCGCTCCTTCGCTCGACATGGTCGCGGCCGCCTGAAATGCAAGCGGCAGCATCGAGCCCCACACGACGAGCGTGATGTCGCGGCCCGGCCGCGCAATGCTGGCCGATCCGATCGGCACGACATAGTGGCCGTCCGGTACCTCGGCCCGTCGCGCGTGCGACACCGACATCGGTTCCACGAAGAGCACGGGGTTGTCGTCGCGAATCGCCGCGAGCATCAGCCCCTTCGCATCCGCCGGCGTCGCGGGCACCACCACCTTCAATCCAGGAACATGGGCAAACCACGAAACGTAGTCCTGTGGATGCCCGCCGTACGGGCCGTCACCGACTCGCGTGCGGATCACAACCGGAACGCGCGCGGCTCCGCCTGTCATGTAGTGCAGGTTTGGCGCCTGGTTGATGAGTTGATTCATCGCCGCCGGCAGGAACTCACCGAAGCTCACTTCGACGATCGGGCGGCATCCAAAGAGCGCGGCGCCCACCGCGGAGCCAATCATCGCCGATTCCGAGATCGGCGCCTCCAGTACGCGCTCCGGCCCGAATTCTTCGTACAGGCCCCTCGCGCCCTGCATCGATCCGCCGAACGGCCCGATGTCCTGCCCGATAAGAAATACGCGCGCGTCGCGGCGCCTCTCGATCGCGATCGCCTCGACCACGGCTTCCATGTGCGTCAGACGGCGGCTGCCGGCCGGCGCCTTTACCGGAGCATCAATGCTCATGCGAACACATCATCGAGGCCAAGTTCGGCATCGCCGACGTCGGCCGCGGCCTTTGCCTGTTCAACCGCCGCCGCGATTTCGCTCGCCGCGCGCTCATGGATCTGCCGGATCTCCGCATCGGTCGCGAGGCCGCGTTCAACGAGTCGCGCGCGAAGCACCTCGATTGGATCCGGCCGCTCGACCACTCCGGCGCGATCCGCGTCGGAGACGATGTGGCCGGCCCAGTGCCCGCGACGACGGTAAGTAACTGCGTCGACGAGCGTGGGCCCATCCCCCCTTCTGGCACGCTCGACCGCTTCGGCGACGACGGTCCTGACCGCTTCGACGTCCTGGCCGTCCACGGTTCGTCCCGGAATTCCATAGCTTGCGGCTCGCGCGGCGATCGGTGCTGGCAGATAGCTGTCGGCGCGCTGCGAAATCGCCCAGCCGTTGTTCTGACAGATGTAGACGACCGGCAGACACCAGACCGCGGCCAGGTTGATGTTCTCGTGGAAGTCGCCGCGGTTGGCGGTGCCGTCTCCGAAGCTGCACACGCAGACGCGATCGGATCGCTGCTGCTTGAACGCGAGCGCCGCACCCGTGGCAGTGCCAATGGTCGTCCCGAGATCTCCGGCCACCCAGGGCACCACACCGAGATGGAAGGGACCGGTGAACGCGACGGAGCGTCCCTTGTTGTACCCGGCCGACTTGCCGAGCACCTGCGCGACGAGACGCCACAACTCGGCCCCTCGCATCAGATACACCACGAACGGGTCTCTGTAATGCGGCGCCGACGCATCGTCGGGCCGAAGGTCAACAAAGCTGCCGACGTGGACGGCTTCCTCGCCTTCGACCGGAAACCACCGCACGTTCAGCGTGCAGAGCGTCGTCCCCAGCGTACGGGCGACAACCATCCAGCGAAAGAGTTCACGCGCGTCGGCCAACGGCGACATTGCGGCAGATTCTGCCACGCGCGAGTAGCTTCGAGGTTGAAATCTCTGCACGGAACGCACGGCGATCGACGCGAACACGCCGGAATCCCCGCTAGCCAGGTCTGGCATTCCGTCTGCTGTCGCGCGGCTACAATGAGCCGATGTCCGGGAGCGATCGCGTGAAGCCAGCCAACCCCGCGCTGAAGCTCACCTACGACGACTTCGTCCTCTTCCCCGACGACGGGAAGCGGCACGAGTTGATCGACGGAGAGCATTACGTGACGCCTTCGCCAAACTTGCGGCATCAGGAAATCCAGGGCGAACTGTTCGGCCCTGCTTTGGACCCATTTGCAGACGCATCCGGTTGGCCGGGTATACCCGTCGCCACTCGATGTCGTGTTCTCCAGATTCGACGTCGTCGAGCCGGATATCGTGTATGTCTCGCACGAGCGGAGCGCCAACGTGGTGACGAAGGCCAACCTCCAAGGTGCGCCTGACCTGGTAATTGAAATTGGCTCGCCGAGTACGAGGCAGCGCGACGAGACCATCAAGCGCCATCTGAATGAGCGTTCCGGCGTCTCCGAATACTGGGTTGTAGACCCGGACATCGACGTTGTCCGAGTCTACCGGAGTGCCGGTGAAGGACATTTCGGCCGGCCTATCGAGCTGGCGCTCGAGGCTGGTGACGTCCTGAGCACTAACCTGCTGCCTGGACTCGACCTGCCGCTCGCACGCATCTTCCGCGACTGAACGAGCCGAACGCCGAACGTTCCGAACGAGTACTAGAAGCCGATCCGAAATCCGAGTTGCACCATTCGTGGTTGGTAGGCGAGTCCCACGTTTTGAATCGGCCTCCCGTAGCTCGCGTTGCTTTCCGCGAGCGTGTACGAGCCGTAGTTCGCGTGGTTGAAGAGGTTGTACGCCTCCGCAATCCCGTCGATCGATCGGCGCCCACCCAGCCCGAACCGGCGCAGGAGGCGGAGATCCACTCGGTGCAGCGGCAGCCCGACGAAGTTGTTACGCGGGACGATGCTGCCGTCCGGACGCAGACGCGTACGATCGCCACCGCCGTATGTCGTCGCGAATCGTTGACCGGACCCGTAGAAATACAACCCGCTCAATTGAAAACCGTACCCGACGTCCCAAATCCCGTTGAACACCGCGCGGTGACGCTGGTCGGTCGTCGCAAATCCGTACTCTTCGCCGAGGTCCCGCACCAGATTGATCGACGGCGCAGGCGACGTCGTGCCGTCCCTGTAAACCGAGAGCGTGTAGGTGCCCGAGGCCTGCCACCGATTGCTCAGACGCCTGGTGAACGCCATCTCGAGCGCATGGAAGTTGGACCACCCTTCTGACAGATAGGCGTTGACGACACCCCAGTCCGCGTACACCGCGCGCGACGCGTCGGTGGAGACGTAGTTGACTCCCGTCACCGGGTTGTAGGTCAGATTGATGTTCCGCTGGAACAGCTCGCGCCGGCTGTTGTTCACGACGTAATCGGCCTGCAGCGCCATGGTGGCGTTCAGCTGGCGTTGGACGCCGATGGACGACTCGTATGCGTAGGGGAACCTGAGATTGGGCGTGGCAATCTGCGAAACGCTCTTGCGCAGGCCGGGAATCCGAAGCGCCTCCTCGTAGGTCGGCTGCGGCCTGCTGTTCCACGGATTGCCTGCGAAATCCGGACGGCCGTCATAGGCAACCTGCGCGTTGATTTCCCCTCCGCCGTACCGCTCGGTCCACGACGAGACTTGATCGGACACGTCGGCGAAGTACTTCCCAGTGCCACCGCGAATGACGGTGCGCTCGTTGAGCGTGTAGGCAAACCCGACTCGCGGCCCGAATCGATTCTTTTCGATCGAGCGTCCCGCCGGCACCCACGGCTGAATGGCGACGCGCTCGGCGAATTGACCCTTGCTGATGTCGTAGCGAAGTCCGAGATTGATCGTCAGACGAGAGGTCACCGTCCAGTCGTCTTGAATCCAGGTAGCGGCAATTTCCTTGGGCGTGCGTTGCTTGAATCCGGCCGCCGAAATGCCAACCGAGTAGGTCCGGAACAACGGGGAGAGCGGCGCGAGGTTCCACGTCGATACATCCAGGATGTTCGGGAACAGCGACTCGAAATTCGCCGGTGGTCTGTTGCTGCCACCGTCGTAGGTGCCCATGCAGTTCGTACACTGAAAATAGGGCCCCCACTGGTGAAGCCATTCGCCGCCGAAGTGGGCGCTATGGCGGCCGCGGAGGGTGTACGACGTTCTGTAGTCATCCCGGAACGAGAACTGGACCTGGCCGTTGCGCTGCGGCGCGTTGGTGTGAGCCTGTCCGATCGCAAAGCCGCTGAACGTCATTCGCGGCGCCCCTCTTCCTTTGGCCCACTCGGGAAACGCTGCATTGGCTGGGTGGTTCGCAAAGAGTGCGGTCGGCAAGGCACGGAAGAAGAAATCGTCATATCCGACCTTAATCTCGTTGACCGCTTTGCTGCCAAGCACCTGCGTGAGAGAGCCGTAGAGTTCGTTGCTCGGCCTGGCCGTCGACTCGGATGAAGAAGGCGTTTGCGAAGACCCGCCGGTATAGCGCGGATCGTACGGCGTAAACAGGCGCGATACATTCCCGCGAACCATTAACCGGATCTGGGACGAGAACTGGAAGTCGACGCGGCCTCCGGCCTTTGGATCGGTACGCGTGCCTGTGAGGTCATGGTTGAAGCTCGGATACACCGTCGTATAGGTCTGCGTTGACGGCTCGCGCTCGTACTCGTAATTGCCAAAGAAATGAATCCTGTCTTTGCGGATGGGCCCGCCGAATGTCGTGCTGAACTGCTGATTGGAGTACGGCAGCACGCGATTGACAATGAAATCGCGGGCGTTCAACCGGTCGCTCCGAAAATATCCGGCTGTTGTGCCCGTAAACGTATTCGTTCCGGACTTCGTGACGGCGTTGACCTGGACGCCGGCAGAGCGACCCTGGCTCGCGTCGAAGCGATTGGCGACAAACTCGAACTCAGCGATCGAGTCACGAGCGTAATGAGGCTGACCGAACCCGGTCGCCGAGATCGTCGACGTGACCTGGTGGCCGTCCACGTTCAACTGAGAGGTGCCAACAGACGCCTTGGGCATCAAGTCATCGCTCGACACGGTGTTGATCCGGCTGCCTGCCGCCAGCATCGTCAGATCGAGCCAGTTGCGGCCATTGACGGGAAGTTCCGACAGCTGCCGTGGATCGATGTTGCTGGCCTGACTCGAGCGCGTCGTCTCCACGAGCGGCGCTTCGCCTGTCACGGTGACCGACTCCTGGACAGTCGATGGCGCCAACTGGAGATTCACCACGGCCTGCTGCCCGACCAGCAGTTCCACGCCGCTGCGCGTGACGACGGCGAAGCCCTGAAGCTGCGCGGTGATTCGATAGGCACCGGTGCGGAGGTGAATCTCGAACACGCCGTGCTCGTCAGTCACCCCTTCAAATGTATTTCCGGAGGCTTCATGAAGTGCAGTCACCGCTACGCCTGGCAGCACGCCGCCAGTGCCGTCGGTGATGGTTCCAGTCAGTGTCGCCTCTTGTGAATGTGCGATCGCGGGCGCGGCGAGGATTGCGAGAATTAGAACGAACCGTTTGAGATGGCCGACTCCCATTAGGACCTCCTCTTGCGTTTACGAGGTTTCCCGTAGGCCGAGACGCATTGCGGCAGATTCTGCCACGCGCCAGCAGGTCCGACGTCGAATTCTTTGCACTGGCCTTGGATCGACCACGTCGATCGCGCCGGAATTTGATGCGCCCGCGGGCGGCATCGCGCCTGCTGGGTCACGGCTACAATGAGCCGATGTCCGGGAGCGATCGCGTGAAGCCGGCCAGCCCCGCACTGAAGCTCACCTACGACGACTTCGTCCTCTTCCCCGATGACGGGAAGCGGCACGAGTTGATCGACGGAGAGCACTACGTGACCGCGTCGCCGAATCTCAAACATCAGAAGGTCTCGGGCGTTCTGCACTTACTAATCGGGAGTTGGCTGCAAGACCATCCTGTTGGCGAGATCTTCTACGCTCCTTTCGACGTGTGGTTCTCGCGGTACGACGTAGTCGAGCCCGATCTGCTGTACCTATCGAACGCGCGCGCCGCAGAGGTGCTCACGCCAGCCAACGTGCAAGGCGCGCCTGACCTGGTCATCGAGATCGGCTCGCCGAGCACCCGTCAGCGCGACGAAACGATCAAGCGACATCTCTACGAGCGATCGGGAGTATCCGAGTACTGGGTTGTCGATCCCGATATCGACGTCGTTCGGATCTACCGGCGAACCGGCGAACGATTCGATCGCGCGATCGAGCTTTCGCGCGAGGCGGGCGACGTCCTCACCACTCCGCTGCTCGCAGGACTCGAATTGCCGCTCGCACGAATCTTCCGCGGCTAGAGCAGTGTTCGTCCCTGACGCTCTGGCTCCCACCCGAGTCGTACGGAACCGGGTAAACTGCGGCATCCCACGAGACCGGACTGGAGGTGCGATGGGAGTGCGCTGCACCTGTGCCGCCGTGTTCCTGCTCGCCATCGGGACGGCGTCGTGTGGGGGAACACCGACGTCGCCCGCACCGATGGCTGCTCCAAGTCCATCGCCAGCACCAGCGCCCACTCCGGCACCAACACCCGCACCGTCACCGGGTCCTTCGCCGATGCCAGCGTCACCGCTTCCGCTCGGCGCTGCCGTTTCTTCCGGAACCATACCGTGCCCCGCAGGAACAGGACCGACGGCAAACAGCAGTTGCCTGAGCCTGGTAGTCAGTTGCCCTTCGATCGCCTCGGCGGCTGCGACTCTTCGCATCACACGGCCGTCATCCGCTGGATCGACACGTGGCACTGTTGTGCTGACGACCGGCGGCGCCGGCACCAACTTCCAGGACTCACCCCTCACGCAGGGGATGATTACGACATTCTTCAACGACAACCTCAACGTCGTCGAGGTCAGATGGGATCCGCCGGGAATCTGGGGTGACCCACGCGCCAGAACGGCCGCCTGCCGTTACGCAACTGCCGCGCGTTGGATCTACGACAACGTCCACGTTGGCGGACGGACGCGTTTGTTCGCAGCGCAAGGGACGAGCGGAGGAGCCGCACAGATCGCGTTTGGCCTCGCGAACTACGGGATCGGAGAGTTTGTCGATCTCGCGAATCTCGGCGGCGGACCGCCGAACTGTCCGCTCTGTGCGCCCACGCCGCAGGTGGCACAGGAACCGTTGCTCTCTTCAGCGATGTCGCCAACCTGTTTTTCTGCGCCGAACGCGTCGATTCGCGAGCCGGTACTCAACTATGCGACGACCATCGTTCGGTCGTTTCTCGGCGATCAGGATCCGAACAGCGACTGCACCGCTGACAACGCGCGCGCGTTCTCAGCTGCCATCACGTCAACGAAATCGTTCTCGATCGTGCCGAATACGCCTCATGTCATCGAGAGCACGCAGACAGGCGTGGATGCGTACGTCGCATCGGTTCGTTCAGCCCTCAAGTAACCCAGCGTCTATTCTCCGACCGCAAACACCATGAGCACGTTGCTGCCCGTCGGCGTCTTCACCTCGGGGTACAGTTGCGACAGATGACGCTGGCCAACAGAGCCTCCGCCCGCGGACACAGCCACATACTGACGGCCATCAACGGCGTAGCTGATTGGATACCCCTCGACCGGTCCGTTCAGTGGAATCTCCCAGAGGACCTTTCCGTTTTCCGCATCAAACGCCCGGAAGTAGCGGTTGAAGTCGCCCGCGAACACGAGGCCGCCGGCAGTCGTGAGCACCGATCCGATCGGAACGCGCTGATCGTAGGTCCACAGCATCTCCCCTGTTGAGGCCCGAACCGCCGCGAGCCTGCCGACATTGCCGTTCGATCCCTGCATTGGCTGCATGCGATCCCAGTTGAAACCGGACGCACTCTTCTCGAGCGGCAGGATCTCGAAGTTGCTGCACGCCAGGCTCACGGCGCTGTAGACGGCGTCGGCGCGTGGATTGAACGCCTTGGCTTGAAAAATCTTGCCTCCCCGCATTCCGGGGCACACAACCTGAAATGTATTCACGGCGCTGGGAATGATCGCTTCGTTCATCGTGATCGCGCCGCTCTTCTCGTCGATCTGCTTGTAGATGTTCTGATACGGAACGACCAGACGATGCAGGAGGTGCTCGCCGGTTCGTCGATCGAAGGCCCATAGCACGGAAGGCTTCCCCATCGTGTAGACAACCTGCCGGCGCGCGCCGCGGATCGTCACGTCCGCGAGAATGGGGTTGTCCGCGTGATCGAGATCGAAGTTGTCGCGTGGAACGAGCTGCTTGTACCACGCGATCTCACCAGTGTCGGCTTTGAGCGCGAGGATCGATTGGGTGTACAGGTTCGAGCTGCCCGGCGTTCCTTTCGCAAGCTCTGTGTACGGAAACGCACTTCCGGTCGTCCAGTAGACCAGTTTCAGATCGGGATCGTAACTGCCCGTCATCCACATCGACGCCTTGATACGCCGCTCGTAGGGCAGCCCCTTCCACGTCGCATTCACTTCAGGCGAGTCGTTCGGGCCGGCGACGGTCTCGCGCTTCCAGAGCTCCTTGCCCGTGGCCGCGTCGTGGGCAGCCAGGAAGCATCGCGCCGGTCCGTTTCCGCCGCATGTGAGGCTGGCAAACAGACGGCCGTCTCCCGCGATCGGACCGGCGGTGTAGTTGATCCCTTGACGCGAGTCGGCGACCGCAACGTCCCAGGCGACTTTTCCCGTCCGGGCATCGAGCGCGACCAGGTGTGCATCGCTGGTGCCGACAAACACCTTGTCCTGATAGAGCGCAAGGTTTCGGCTGACACCGAGTCCACCGCCGCGTGCGTCCTTCGAGCGCTCGCGGCGGTACTCCCACAGCACCGTGCCGTTCCGCGCGTCAAGTGCCTGCACGATATCGCCGGGGTGAGGCACGTACATGACGCCGTTGAAGACCAGCGGCTCCGGTTCGAGCGATCCCGGCTCCAGCGTCGATGCCCACGCGAGGTGGAGGCGCCGAACGTTGCTCCGGTTGATCTGATCGAGTGGGCTGTAGCCGGTACCAGCGCGATCTCGACGCCATGCGGGCCAGTCCGACGGCGCCGGCGACCGCAAGATTTCGTCCGTCACCGGTGTGAACCGCGGAGCCTGCGCAGCAACGACGAGTGATGCCGCCGCAACGAGCGCCACAATCCACGCCGCGATTACGGGCTTTCGGTTCATACGTTCTCCATTGCGGCAGATTCTGCCACGTGACACCGAGTCCCGCGTTTAAATCTCTGCACGCCAATGCCGAATCGTCTGGCCGATTACGCCGAAATCGACGATTCCGTTGCGGCACGGAGGGTGCTCCGCTCACGGCTACAATGAGCCGATGTCCGGGAGCGACCACGTGAGACCGGCCACACCTGGCCTGAAGCTCACCTACGACGACTTCGTCCTCTTCCCCGACGACGGAAAGCGGCACGAGTTGATCGACGGAGAGCATTACGTGACGCCATCGCCGAACATGCGGCACCAGCAGATTTCGATGAACCTGGTCCTCTTCATCGGGAACTGGCTCGAAGAACATCCCGCCGGGCGACTCTTTCATGCTCCGTTCGATGTCGTGTTCTCGAAATATGACGTTGTCGAACCCGACCTGTTATACGTCTCGAAGGAGCGTTCGAACGTGCTCACGACACCGAACGTTCAGGGGGCGCCGGACCTTGTGATCGAGATCGGCTCGCCGAGCACCCGGCGACGTGACGAGACCATCAAACGGCGCTTGTACGAGCGCTCGGATGTACTCGAGTACTGGATCGTCGACCCTGATATCGAGGTGGTCCGAGTATATCGGCGGAGTGGCAAGAGCTTTGCCAGGCTGATCGAACTGTCACGTGAAGCCGGTGACGTACTGAGCCCACCGCTGCTGCCAGGCCTCGAACTACCGCTCGCGCGCATTTTCCGGGAGTAACTGAAATGGCCACGCAGGTTTCAACCGCCCGCCTCGCCCTGACGCGCCGGCCTAGACGATTGCGCCGGACTGAACCCATCCGCACGCTCGTGCGCGAGACGAAGCTGACGCCCGATTGCTTCGTCCTGCCGTTGTTCGTGTGCGAAGGGCGCGGCGTCAAGCGCGAGGTCAGCTCGATGCCGGGCGTCTACCAGCTGTCCGTCGACGAAGCGGTGAAGGAGGCCGCCGCGGCGAAAGCCGACGGCGTTCCCGGCGTGCTGCTGTTCGGCTTGCCCGACAGCAAGGATGCAACAGGCTCAAAGGCCGCGGATCCTGACGCGCCGGTGCAGAACGCCGTGCGGGCACTGAAGCGCGAGGTGCCGGAGCTGATCGTCATTACCGACGTCTGCCTCTGCGAATACACGTCACACGGGCACTGCGGCATTCTCGAAGGAGAGGAAATCCTCAACGATGTCAGCGTCGCTCATATTGCTGAAGCAGCGTTGTCGCATGCCGTGGCAGGCGCCGACTTCGTTGCGCCGTCGGACATGATGGACGGCCGCGTCGCCGCCATTCGCAAGCTGCTCGACGAGCGCGGGCTCGACCGCGTCGGCATCATGTCCTACGCGGCAAAGTACTGTTCGGCCTTCTACGGACCGTTCCGCGATGCGGCGGACTCCGCGCCGCAGTTTGGCGATCGCCGAAGCCATCAGATGGATCCCGCCAACGTCGAGGAGGCGCTGCGCGAGGTGGAGACCGACCTCGAGGAGGGCGCCGACATCATCATGGTGAAGCCGGCGCTGCACTACCTGGATGTGATCTCACGCGTAAAGCGGGAGTTCAACCAGCCAACCGCCGCGTATCACGTCAGCGGCGAATATGCGATGTTGAAGCTGGCCGCCGCCCGCGGCTGGATTGACGAGCGGCGCGGCATGCTGGAAACGCTGACGGCGATCAAACGAGCGGGCGCCGACATCATCATCACGTATTACGCACGAGACGCCGCACGCATTTTGTAATTCACAATTTACGGAATCGGCACCTGCGCCCCGACGCCGTACTGTTCGGGCGACCCGTCAGGCGCACCCGATGCGCCGGTAAATGAACGGCCATCGGCCAGCGTCAAGACGTCTGCAGCGGCGCGCGTCAGCACCTTCCGGCCGCCGAAGCCTTTGAACGAAATCTTCGCACCCTGTTTCAGATCCGCCGGCTTCCATCCGCGGCGGATGACGCTGTTGGGACTTCCGAGCTCGAGATTCCAGGTCGTCACCATACCCTTCTCGTCGGTGCAGTCGACGTAGACGCGCATGTGCGGGTTGGTCCACTCGACTTTCGAGATCACACCTGTTCCTTCGACTGGTTTCTCCTTGTCGTACTCCACCGCGAAGGAGTGATGCGCAAACGCAGGCGGCACCAGATGGAACAGAGCCAGGACGCCCGCGAGAACGGCAATCATCGTCTTCATCGGAATCCTCCCGTTCATTTCTGTGCCGGCGGCTGCACTTCCAGGCCGTAGCCCTTGTCGCGATAGATGTTGGGGATGTCGGCCGCGACGCCGTACTGGTTGTTTTCCGTACAGATGAATTCCATCAGCTCGGAGCCCGGCGGCTGTGCGCGTGCGGTGAACTTCAGCAGCACCGGATGCGCGAGCGCGCCCGGATCGTCGAGCGTGAACTCGTTGATCATCGTGCCGTAATTGGTTCGCGTCCACCGCTCGATGGTGTGAAGCTGCGACGTATGCGGTGTGCCGCGGCTATCGAACCAGAACTTGTCGTTGTAGCCGACGGTGTCGATGACGAGCGTGTCGCCCTCCCACCGCCCGATTGAATGGCCCCACCAGGTCGGCAGCAATTCGTCAGCGGGGGGATGCTTGCGTCCGTCCATGAAAATCTTGCGAACGCCCCCCGCATCGCCGTTCTCGTGTATCACGTAAATGGTAGATGGCCCCTGCGCGGTCACCGACTGCACGAACCGCCACGGATACGGATTCACGCGCGGAACGCTCATCGGCGTGCAATAGAGGTACGGCTCGTCCTCCTCCTTGCGCGAGTCGCGGAGCTGCTTGGCCCAGGGCAGCAGCGGCAGCTCTCCAGGTTTGAGCCCTCCGTCCTTTTCGATGTCCTGGTTGGAACCGCCGCCAACCCACGGACCCGAGAGATCAGGATGGCCGTCCGGCATGCGCGGTACCGGTCCGTTTGCAACCTCAGGACGGGCAAGCGGTGTGAACTCGCCTGAAAGTCTCGCGGGAAGGCGCCCAGATTCCTGCTGCGGCGGCGCCGGCTGCTGCGCCATGAGCGTTGCTGTCAACGCAACCACCGCGAACAACGCCATTACTACGTGTCTCACGTCGCTCCTCCCTGCCGAGATAACGAAGTTGACGCAGCCGCCCGGGCTCGGTCCAGAATCGTTGCGGTTTTATACACCAATGAAGCGAACGACGAAATCCCAGCGGCTTTTTGCCCGGGCGCTTGGTGTGCTTCCCGGCGGTGTGGACAGCCCGGTCCGCGCGTTCAAGTCGGTAGGCGGCACACCACTTTTCATCAAGCGGGCGATGGGATCCACGATCGAAGACGTCGACGGCAACCGCTACGTCGATTACGTGATGTCCTGGGGCCCCTTGATTCACGGGCACGTCCCCAAGGGGCTGGTGAAGGCGATTCAGTCCACAGCGAAGCGCGGCACGAGCTTCGGGGCACCCAGTCCGCTCGAAAACGATTTGGGAGTGCTCGTGCGAAGGCTCGTGCCATCGATGGAGCGTGTGCGCTTCGTCAGCTCCGGCACGGAAGCGACGATGAGCGCCGCGCGGGTGGCGCGGGCGTTTACGGGCCGCGACCGCATCATCAAGTTCGAAGGGTGCTATCACGGGCACGGCGACGCGTTCCTCGTGAAGGCTGGTTCGGGTGCGACCACACTCGGCATTCCGACAAGCCCAGGCGTCCCTGCGTCGGTTGCGGCTGATACGCTGCTCGCGCGCTACAACGACCTCGAATCGGTCTCGACGTTGTGCGCCACACACGACGGTTCCATTGCCGCGCTCATCGTCGAGCCGATCGCCGGGAACATGGGACTGGTTCCACCAGCAGACGGTTTTCTCGTGGGGCTGCGCGACCTGTGTACTCGTCACGGCATCGTGCTGATCTTCGATGAGGTGATCTCCGGGTTTCGTGCATCGGCGGGAGGTGCGCAGGCGGTGTACGGCGTCCGCCCGGATCTCACGTGTCTCGGAAAGATCATCGGCGGCGGCCTTCCAGTCGGCGCCTACGGCGGTCGCGCCGACATCATGGATCTGGTCGCACCAGCCGGGGCGGTGTATCAGGCGGGCACGCTGTCGGGGAATCCCATCGCCATGACAGCCGGGATCTGGGCGCTCGAGCGACTGTCGCCAAAGCTTTACAAGGAGCTCGCGCGCCGAGGCGCGATGCTCGCTGCCGGCCTCGCCGATGCGGCGCGGGCTGCCTCGGTTTCGCTGCAGGTGAACGCGCTCGGTTCACTGCTGACACCCTTTTTCATCTCCAGTCCGGTGCGCGATTACACCTCCGCCCTTGGTTCGAACACTGCCGCATATGCGGCGTTCTTCCGAGGGATGCTGAGTCGCGGGATCTACCCACCACCATCACAGTTCGAGGCGTGGTTCCTCTCGGCCGCGCATTCGGATCGCGACATCAGGAAGACGATTGTGGCGGCCAGGAGTGCGATGCGAGATGTGGCGGAGATGATGTGAACCACGAAGGCGCGCGAAGCGCGCCTTCGTGGTGAAGCTAGCGCGCGGGTTGGATGCTTACGGGCGAATCGAGCCGGACGCGCAGCACGGTCCCCTGTGCCAAGTCGATTTCCTTGCCTTCCGTCGCTGCGGTGATACCGCCGCCGCCGATGACCGCGCCGAGCACCGCTCCCTTCACGCCGCCCAGGATTCCGCCGAGGATCGCGCCGGCGCCAGCGCCTGTTGCGATGCGTCCCGTCTCGCCCTTGATGCCTTCACCCTGGATCGCCTGCGTGACGGTGCCGCGAATCGGGTACGCTCGGCCGTTGACCGTCACCTGATCGAAGCTGACCGTCATCTTCGCCGTTCGGTTCGTACGGGTCGCCGGTTCGACAGAGCTGACAATGCCGCGCATCACCGAGCCTGCCGGAATCACCGTGCGGCCATTGATAGTCAGGTCAACGAGCGTCGTTCCTTCGAACCGATCCTCGACCTTCGCGGTGCCGGAGTTGAGGCTGTTGGTAAGCCGCACATCCATTTCGGTGCCGGAAGGAACCTCGACGTTCCCCGCCGCGGTCTGTGTGGAGCTGCGTGCCCCCGCCGCAGGCGTCGCCGGCGCCGCTGCGCGATTGCCCGATGCCGCGTTCGTCGTGGTGTTCGTGCTCGCGTTGCTGCCCGTGGCGGTCGCCTGCGAGCGCAGATCGTCAAGACGATCGCGGACGGTGGCGTACTCGCTCCGCTGGAGCGATCCCTCTTTACGCAGCTTTACTTTGAGGTAGGTCACCTCGTCACGAACATCGTCAAGCTGCGTCTGGAGCTGCGAGGCGCGAGCCGCATCCCGGCTCCTCAACTGCTGCACTTCAGCAGCCGCCTGGGTGGCGCTGTCCTGCAGGCGCTGAATGTCGGCCTGCGAAACCTGCGAATTCTGCTGAGCAACCGCGGGCGCTGCCAGCGCCGCGGACACGATCGCCGCGAGGGCGATCCAGTGAATGCGAGACATCGACTTTCCTCCGCTTAATTTCTCCACGGCATCAGCCGCTCGATCCAGCTGATGCGCGTGAGGTCGTTGTAGATAACCGTGACCATGAGGAGCAGGATGAGCACAAACCCAGCCAGCAACATCTTCTCTTTTACCGCCGCGCTGAAGTCGCGACGCGCGATCCCCTCGAGCGCCATGATGGCGATGTGTCCGCCGTCGAGGACAGGAATCGGCAAAAGGTTGAGCAGTCCCAGATTCAGACTGATGGACGCGAGCAACGTAAGCAGGGGAATCACGCCCAGGGCGGCCGATTCTCCTGAAAGCTGCGCGATCGCGAGAGGCCCCATCAGCTGTCTCGGTGACGTGGTACCGACAAACAGCCCGCCGAGCGTCTTGAAGATCAACCCGCCGAATTCAATGTTGCGCTCGAGGCTCAGCTTGAACGCTTCGAGAGGTCCAGGCTTGAACGTCTTCGTCTGCTGGCCGAAGAAGATGCCGATCATGCCGCGATCGCCGCGCTTCTGCGGCGTGACATCGATGTGGATCTCTTGACCCTTACGACGGACCAGGATGTCGGTTCGCTTCCCCGCGTTGCGTGAGATCGCTGCGGTGAGCTCCGATGGCTGGGTCATCAGGACCCCATCGACGGCGATCAGGAGATCGCCGGGCATCAACCCCGCTTTTTCCGCAACATCACCCTTGACGAGCGACGCCACCACCGGGGTACTGTCGGGGAGCACACCGATATCGCCGACCGCGAACCTCCCCTCCGACAACGTGCGGAGATCCGCGGTGCGGGTCTCACCATCACGCACGTATGTCAGCGAAATCTCGCGATTCGGCTTCGTACCGATCTCCATTTCCAGCTTGTCCCAGGTTGGGACGGGCGTGTCGCCGACGGCGATGATGCGATCGCCGCGGCGGAGGCCGGCCATGGCAGCCGGGGAATCGGCTTTTACCGATCCGATCACGGGTGCCTCGTCGTGATATGCGGGCACTTCCGCACCCTGCGCGAGGACGACCGTCATGACGCCGACCGCCAGCAGAATGTTCATCGCGGGCCCCATGATGAGCACCTGGAAGCGCTGCCACTTTGTCTTCGAGAGGAACTCGTCGGGCGCGCCGCTGCGCGGGTCGTCGAGCGTTTCGCCAGCCATCTTGACGTAGCCACCGAGCGGAATCGCACTGAGGGCGTATTCCGTGTCGCCGCGCCGTGTGGTGAGGATCTTCGGACCAAATCCGAGCGAAAAGGTGAGCACGCGGACGCCAATGCGGCGTGCCGCGACGAAATGTCCGAGCTCGTGCACGAAAACCAGCACTCCGAGCACGAAGAGAAACGCCAGGATTGTCGTCACGCGTTCAATTCTAGCGCCTGGGCTGTATGCCGGGCGCACTCCCGGGCCCACTTATCCACGCGCCGTACCATCTCGAGCGTCGTCACATCGTGCACATCGTGCGCGTCCATTGTCTCCTTTATGACGCGCGCAATCGCCCTAAAGCCGAGTTTCCCGTCCAGAAAGTGTTCCACCGCAACTTCGTTGGCCGCGTTGAGCACCACGGGTAACGTGCCGCCGGTTGTTAACGCCCGATACGCGAGATCGAGACACGGGAAGCGGTCGCGTGCAGGCGCGTGAAAATCGAGGCGTCCGAATTTCGTCAAATCGAGGACGGGAAGCGCAACCGCTTGCCACCGCTCGGGATACGAGCATGCGTACTGAATGGGCAGGCGCATGTCCGTGACTGCGAGCTGCGCGATGATCGATCCGTCAATGAATTCCACCATCGAGTGAACGATCGATTGCGGGTGAATGACCACATCGATCTGATCCGCCGACACGCCAAACAGCCAGTGCGCCTCGATCACCTCCAGACCTTTGTTCATCAACGTGGCGGAGTCGATCGTGATCTTCCGTCCCATTCGCCATGTCGGATGCTGCAGCGCCGCGGCCGCATCGACCCGGTCAAGAGCGTCGGCGCTCATTTCGCGAAACGGTCCGCCGGAGGCCGTAAGAATCAGCCGCTTGATTTCGCTGCGATTGCGCCCATGCAGGCATTGATGAATGGCGTTGTGCTCGCTGTCGACCGGTAGAATCGCGACGCCGTGTCGCTTCGCGGCCGCGGTGACGAGCCCGCCCGCCATGACGAGCACTTCCTTGTTCGCGAGCGCCACGTCTTTCCCACTCTCGATCGCGCCGAGCACCGCCTCCAGTCCGGCAGTTCCCGAGGAGGCACACAGCACGATGTCGACCGGCGGGTGCGTGGCGACGGCGATAAGGCCCTGTGCACCGCTCACAATCGAGACCGGATGCGGCCCGCGTTCGCCGAAGGTTTCGGCGAGGCACGTCTTCAACCGATCAGCACCAGTGCCGGTAGCCATCGCGACGACATCAGGGCGGTAGCGGGCTACCTGCTCGGCGAGCAACGCTGCGTTGTCGCCGGCAGCGAGCGCCGACACGCGAAGGCGGTCCGGATGCGCGTCGACAACCGCGAGCGCACTCTGTCCAATCGATCCCGTCGAGCCGAGAATCGCGAGGTTCTTCACGCCACGCGTCCCTGCAACACCATGAAGTAGAAGACTGGAATCGCAAACAACAGCGCGTCAATCCGATCCAGAACACCGCCATGACCCGGAATCAATGCCGAACTGTCTTTGAAATCGGCGACACGCTTCAGCCGCGATTCGAAGAGATCTCCCGCAATCCCGAGAAACACGATGACCAGTCCGAGGAGGATGCGGACGACGATCGGCGTCGAGGGGAACACGAATGCGAGGGCTACTGCCATGAACAGCGCTCCGCAGATCACGCCACCGATGGCGCCCTCCACCGTTTTCTTCGGACTGATTGCCGGCGCGAGCGGCCGGGTCCCAAAAGCGCGTCCCGAGTAGTACTGCGCCGTGTCGCTCACCACAATGGTGGCGATGAGGAGCAGCGTGGCCTTGGGACCTGACAGCATCTGCAGCGCCACAAGCATGCCGAGTGGAGCTCCAATGTAGATCGGCGCCACGAGATCGACAGCCGCATCGTGGAGCGTTCGTGACTGGCGCAGCACGGCAAATGCGAGCCACACGACGACGAAGATCGCGAGCAGCACGACGCTCAGCGGAGCGGGCACGGCGGCCCACCAGCAGGTGTACACGACCATCGCAATCACAATGCAGCGCGAGAGTCCACGCCCCTCGACTCGCTCCCCTCGCTCGGGACGAGCGACGCTTGTGATGCGGACGTACTCATCGGCCGCCAGTCCTGCGACCACGCACGCCACGACGCGAAGCGCCGCAAACGGAAGCACCAGGATTGCGGCGAGCGCGGCGGCCGCCATGACGACGCCGCTGATGAGACGCGCCATTACTGTGCGCGGGCCTGGCTTGAGCGCAGTCGAGGGTCGATGCCGATGCCGCCATAACGGCGTTCACGCTTCTGATACGCGAGCACGGCTTCGAGCAGGTGCCGGCGACGGAAGTCCGGCCAGAGCGTCTCGGTCACGTAGATCTCCGTGTACGCGATCTGCCAGAGGAGGTAGTTGCTGACGCGCATCTCGCCGCTCGTACGAATCAGCAGATCCGGATCCGGTTGACCGGCGGTGTAGAGGAAGCTGGCAAAACGCGCCTCGTCCAGCTCCTCCGGGCGGACGCCGGCCTCAATCGCGCGCCGCGCGGCGTCGACAATTTCTGCCCGGCCGCCGTAATTGAGTGCGATGTTGAACAGCATCCCGTTGTCGTTCGCCGTACGATCCATCGCGGCGCGCAACTCGTCCTGAATGTCGCTGGCGAGGTCGTCCATCCGTCCGATGACGCGAAACCGGATGTTATTGGTCAGCAGCGTCTTCAACTCGGAACGCAGATAGCGCTTCAGCAGCATCATCAGTGTGCTGATCTCCGTCGCGGGGCGCTTCCAGTTTTCGATCGAGAAGGCGTAGAGCGTGAGCACGTGAATGCCGAGACGCGCGGCGGTCTCGACCGTGTCACGTACGGCGTCGATGCCGGCGCGATGACCCTCGACGCGTGGCAAGTGGCGCTGCGCGGCCCAGCGTCCGTTGCCGTCCATGATGATCGCGATGTGCGCGGGCAGGCGCTCGAAATTCACCTGCCCGACGAGCATCTCATCGGGATGCCCTTCCGGAATCCACTCGAGGAGATCGGCCCTGGACATCAGCTTGTGCGCCGAGCGTCAATCATAGTCCACGCGGACGAGGAACAATCCGTGCGGCGGCGCGGTCGCGCCGGCCTGTGCGCGTGTGCCGCATTCGATGAGCTGTGCCATCGATTCGACCGACCGCCACCCGCGACCGATTTCGACGAGGGTGCCAACGATCGCGCGCACCATATGCCGGAGAAATCCGTCGCCAGTGACTTCATAGACAAGCAATCGTTCGGATCGTTCGGATCGTGCGGGTCGTTCGGCTCGTTCCGATCGTTCTGTTGTCGAAAACTCCGATCGGAAAATCGTACGAACCGTGCTGGCAACCTCCGTGCCGGCGCTTTGAAACGCCACGAAGTCATGCGTGCCGACAAGTGCCGCGGCGGCTTCGGTCATCGCACCGACGTTGAGCGGCTCCGGCAGCTGCCACACGAACGCACGCGTAAAAGGATCGCCAACGGTACTAGCGCGGATCTGATACCGGTAGCTCTTCGATCGCGCACTGAACCGCGCGTGAAAACCCGGCTCGGCGTCGGCAATCTCGACGATACGAATGTCATCCGGCAGTTGTGCATTCAGCGCGCGAACAATGGTCTCGGCCGGATGTGTGAAGGTGACGCTGGCGCTGGCGACCTGGCCAAGCGCATGAACGCCCGCATCGGTCCGCCCGGCACCGTGTACCGTCACCGGCGCGCCTTCGAATGTGGCGAGCGCCTCTTCGAGCAATCCTTGAATCGATTCGCCGTCCGCCTGCCGCTGCCAGCCGACAAAGCGCGATCCGTCATAGGCGATGGTCAGCTTGAGGTTACGCATCCAGTCACGAGGCCTCAGAGACGCAGAGACTCAGAGTCCAAAAAGTTCTCTGCGTCTCTGAGTCTCTGCGGCCCGTGGTTGCGTCAAGTTCGGGAGCCTGGCTTCACGATCGGTTCGCCCTCCGCGCACAACGGGCATTGCACCGGTTGGTACGTGGGCAGGGAAATCGTGGCGAGCGCATGAAACGGGACGTCAATCCGTTGCGTGCCGCCGCTGCGGTCGATGATGGCGGCGGCAGCAACGACTGTCGCCCCGGCCGCGCGCGCGACATCGATCGTCTCCTGCGTCGAACCCCCGGTCGTGACGACATCCTCTACCACGAGAACGTTCTCACCGGGGGCGATGGAGAATCCTCTCCGCAGCGTCAGCTTGCCGTCCTGCCTCTCGGCAAAAATCGCTCGAACGCCAAGCGCACGGCCGACCTCCTGCCCTATGACGATGCCGCCAAGCGCCGGAGATAACACCACGTCAGGGGAGAGCGCACGCACCCGGTCCGCAATCGCGACTCCACACGCCTCGGCTTCGGCGGGGTGCTGCAGCACAAGGGCACACTGCAGGTAACCAGAGCTGTGGAGTCCTGACGTCAGCCGGAAGTGCCCTTCGAGCAGCGCGCCCACACGTCGAAACCGATCCAGAACGGAATCCGTAGCAATGTCAGCGGTTGTCACAATGTCATCATACGTTCATAGATCCGCCACTGGACACCGGCTAGGTTGCAGGTATCAGGTTTCAGACGGAGTACGACGATGCGAATGACTTTAGTCCATGCATTACTCATCACCACGATCGTTCTCGGCGGATTCGGCGCAGGGTCCCTTGAAGCGCAGACAACGGCGCGGCCACCGGTTCAGCCGCTTGCCGTCGCGTCCGGCGATCAGGTTCGGCCGCTGACGATAGACGAAGCTGTACGGCTCGCGCTCGACAACAATCTCGGGGTCCAGATTGCCCGCTTCAATCCGCAGGTGCAGGATCTCTCGGTTGCTCTGGCGCGTTCGGCCTGGGTGCCGGCTTTCACGACCGTCGTCCAGGGTGCGGGCGCGTCGACGCCCAACAGCGGGTTCCTGTCCGGCGCGAGCACGGGGCAGAACAAGACGACGACTGGCCGCATGCTAAGCAACGTGGGGCTCGTGCAGCAGACACCCTGGGGCGGCAGCTACAGCCTCGGCTGGGACAGCACGCGCTCGACGACGACGAACGTCTTCTCGAATTTCTCGCCGCAGCTCCAGTCTTCGCTCTCGTTCGATATCCGGCAGCCGCTGCTGCGCAACTTCAGCATCGACAACCTGCGCCTGCAGGTGATTCAAAGCGAAAAGGACCGCGACATCTCCGATTTCCAGTTGCAGCAGACGATTGCGACCACGTCGCGCGCGGTGCGCAACGCCTACTGGGACCTGGCCTACGCCAACGCGTCGCTCGCGGTGCAGCGACAGTCGCTCGATCTCGCCAACGAATCGCTGCGCGAGACGAATGCACGCATTCAGATCGGCACCACGCCGCCGATTGACGCCGTCGAGGCGCAAGCGGAGGTGGCGGCGAGGGAGCAGAATGTGATCGTGGCAGAGGCGCAGATCGATACGGCGCAGGACAATCTGCGCGCGCTGGTCTTCAACCAGTCGTCGCCCGATTTCTGGACAACACGCATCGTCCCCACGGAGCTGCCGGCGTTTGCACCAACCGCCGTGAACGTGGACGCCGCCGTACGCAACGCGCTGCAGATGCGAACCGACCTGCTCCAGGCGCGGAAGTCGCTCGAGGCAGCGGATATCAACATCAAGTACTTCCGCAACCAGACACTTCCCGACGTCACGGCAACGCTCGACTACGGCCTGACCGGGCTCGGAGGCACTCCAGTCGCGCGTGTTAGCAATCTCGGCATTCCCGTGGGGGTGCCGATAGGAACAGCGCGTAGTTTCGGGTCGGTGCTGGGCGATCTGTTCGGCAACCAGTATCCCAGCTGGACCCTCGGATTGAGCATCAGTTACCCGCTCGGCCACAGTCCGCAGGAAGCCAACCTCGCGAGGGCACAGCTCGAGACGGTGCAAGCCGAAACGCAGTTGAAGAATGCGGAACTGCAGGTTGTGACGCAGGTGCGCAATGTCGCGAGGCAGGTCACCACTGGTGAGAGGCTCGTGGACAGCACGCGCGTTGCGCGCGAGCTGCAGGAGCAGAAGCTTGATGCCGAACGGAAGAAGCTCGCAGCTGGGACGTCGACCAATTTCCTGGTGTTTCAGGCCCAGCGCGATCTCGCACAGGCACGCAACGATGAGTTGAATGCGATCCTCTCGTACTACCGCGCGCAAACCGATTTTGAGACGGTGCAGATAGCGCCGGTCCTCGGCGCAAATACGTCGACGCCGGCAACGGCGACAAGCGGCAACGTCCTCACCGGAGTGACCGCTGTCACCAACGGGCCGGCGACTGCGACAACCGCCGTCGGACAGACGACCGCTCCAACGGGCGGTGGTGGGCGGACGCCGTAATGAACAGACTCACCGTCACCATCATCACGCTCAACGAGGCGGCCCACATTGCGGCGGCGATCGACTCCGCCTCCTTCGCCGACGAAATTCTCGTCGTCGATTCGGGGAGCAGCGACGGCACGACAGACATCGCCCGAAGCAAGGGCGTCCGCGTGCTCACACGAGCGTGGACTGGGTACGCCGATCAAAAGAACTTCGCCGCAGGCGAGGTGTCCAACAACTGGATTTTTTCACTTGATGCGGACGAACGCATTCCGGCCGCACTGGCCGAGGAGATTCGGTCGGTGCTGTCGAGCGATCCGCCGCACCACGGCTACCGCGTGCCGCGCGTCGCCTTTCATCTCGGTCGATGGATTCGTACGACGGACTTCTATCCCGACTACCAGACGCGTCTCTACGATCGCCGGTTTGCGCGCTGGCGTGGACGTTACGTCCATGAATCGGTATCTGTTGACGGAGTGTCGGGCCACCTGAAGAACGACTTGCAGCACTACTCGTTCGCCGATCTGCGTGATCACATCAAGCGCATCAATCACTATTCGACGCTTTCGGCGATGCAGATGTACGAGGAGGGACGCCGCACAGGACCGGTGGAAATTCTCGTTCATCCGCCGGCCGCCTTCATGAGGAACTACATCCTCAGACGCGGATTTCTCGATGGAACCGCAGGACTGACCATCTCGCTGATGAATGCATGGTCAGTCGGTTTGAAGTTCATGAAGCTGTGGGAGCTGCAGAGAAATCCCAAATCCCAAATCCCAAATTCCAAATCCCAATAAACCCTATTTCGTTGCTGATCTCCGAGCTGGGCGGCCTGGACGGCAGCTTCCTCGCAACGGACATTGGCGATTGCCTTGAGCGCGTCCATAGCCGCAGGCGTTCATCATCCCGACATGGCAGAGGGAAAAATCGTACCGGACCGGATCGAGAGAATTGATCGCGCGCAGGGATGCCGTAATTTCGGCCGCCATCTTCCAGTTCGGCGTGCGATAGCGCGTCAATCCGAGGCATCGCCCCAGGCGAATGACATGCGTATCGAGCGGAATGATGAGCCGCGACGCGGAGACGAGTGTCCACGTTCCAAAGTCGATTTCGTCACTCCTCACCATCCAGCGCAGAAACAGATTGAGCCGCTTACAGGCGCTTCCGGTCGATGGCCGCGGAAAGAAATAACAGACGCCTGGCCGCTTCGGCACTCTGCCATAAGCTGCACGAAGATCCATGTCGAGCGCGCGAGCGGAAAAGGCGTCGAGCGCAGGCCCGATATCCGGAGCGGCGCGATCATCGCCCGCAACGAAGAAACGCTCGATGGAACCGGCTTCCCGGAGCATTCGCTGCAGGACAAGCAGCAACGCGACAAGATCCCGACCTCTGATCCACCGGTGGACCACCGGATCGATGGCCGTTCGATCGCGTTCTGCGTCGAAGCTGCGGACGAAGCCGGCCGGATGCGGCCCCATGGCCGCGAGGAGCGTTTCGATCGAGTTCAGGACGCTCGCGACGCGCCCAAAGGCGAGCGCGGCGGCGCAGAATCCGACGACCTCGCGGTCCTCGGGCGCTCTGTACCGCCGGACGATGTGAACCGGGTCAGACGCCGAGTTGACGTGATCGAACGTCCGGTAGAGATCCTCGAGACGCGCTGCGAGCTCGCCGCCGACCGCGCTACTTCGGAAACGGCTTGAGCGCAGGAGTATTTCCCGGGGGCAACGAAGTACGGCCAACGTTCAGGACCATCGAGATCATCGAGTAATAGCCGTTCAAGCCGACGAGATCCATCATGCCCTGCTCGCCGTACTTCACGACCATCCGTGCGTAGGTGCGATCGGTGACGCTATGGAAGTCGTTCAGCTCGTTGCTGAAGTCGTAGACGATTTCCATGCCCTCGCTCATCCCCTCGGGACGACGGCCATCCGCAACGGCCTGAATGATCGCCTCGCTCAGACCCGCAGTCTTGCCATCAGCCGCATGCACGTACCACTCATACTGCTGCGTCCAGCGCCGCGACACGAGGAGAATCGCGAACTCGCTGACGTCGCGCGGCAGCGAATTGCCGAACCGAAGGTAAGTCCCCATGCGCGCCGCGTTGATCATCAATTGAGGACTGCGGCTCAGCGGAACGAAAGGACCGAACACCTCCTGTTTCCGCTCGACCAGAAATTCCGCGGCCGCTTTCTTCTGCGCCTCGGTCAGCTTGTCGGCGGGAACCGGAGGCAGGCGGTCCTGCGCGAATGCCGACGCTGCGCAAAGCAGCACCACGGCAATAAGACTGCCCACTACGACCTGCCCCCTCCTGCCCCCTGCTCCCTGCCCCCTGCTCCCTGCTTTCATATCACCCTCGCAATTCAGCGAAACGGCGGGCGAAGCGCTGGACTCGGGCTTCGTCCACGAGGTTGTGGCCCGCGCCATCTTTCTTGAAATAGCTGCCGACGATCAAGCCGTTCACTTTCGGCAGCATTTGCCCGATGTTTTCGGGGGCGGCGCCGCTGCCGACCAGCAACGGCAGCGCCGATGAACGCCTGACGATCTCGACATCGGCGATGCTCGTTTCAACCCCGGTACGGTCGCCGGTGACGATGATGGCGTCGGCGAGCCCTCGTTCAGTGAGATCACGGGTTTCGACGTCGAGGCTGCGGCCGGCAATTGGCGCTGCATGCTTCACGCTGACGTCAGCGAAGATCAACGCCCGCGATTTCAGCGCACTCCGGAGCCTCAGGGAAAACTGGCTGCTCCCCTGGACGATGCCCTGGTCTGCCACAACCGCACCCATATGGACGTTGATGCGCACATAGTGGGCGCCGGATGCGGTGGCGACCGCAATCGCCGCCTCGCCATCGCTGCGAAGCACGTTGATCCCGACGGGCACGTCCGCCGCGCGCACGATCTCACGCGAGATCGCGGCCATGGCCGCCGCGGTTTCAACCGGCACGCGCCCTGGAAAATACGGCATGTCACGAAAATTCTCGACGATGACCGAGTCGAGGTGGTGGCGCTTGAACACCTCGAGCTCCGCGAGCGCCTGGTCGTATACCTTCTGCATGGCGCCTTCATACAACGGCGCACCTGGCAGCGGCAGCAGATGCAGCACGCCAATCAGCGGTTTGCGTTCGCCAAACAGATCCTGAAATGACATGTGTGAGTAAGATTCGAGTCGGCCGTGTCGCCTCTTCTACGGGACCTTGCAGCCCGCGCCGCACTCGTGCTCGCCGTGGTCATTGTCTATCACAACGCCATGTGGGCGTCGTTCTTCGATGACGATTACCAGTGGCTGGTGGGATCGTGGTCGTTCCATCCGGCGCAACTCGTGGCGGTCAACGGCATGGCGCATTTCTATCGGCCGGTGATCGATGTGTATTTCGCGGCGATGACGCCGCTGCTTCGCGGTTCCCCAATCCTGTTTCACGAGGCGAGCATCGTCCTGCACATCGTCAACGTACTGGTCATATTTGCCCTTGCGGAGCAGATTTTCGTAGGGGCAGACCTTAAGGTCCGCCCCTACATTCCATTTGTCGCGGCCCTCTTTTTTGCCGTGCAGCCGTCGGATATCGATGCCGTGGCGTGGGTGGGTGCGCTCGCGGAAGCCATCGGAGCACTCTTTGGATGTTTGAGCCTCTTCTGGTTTCTGCGGTGGCGGGAGGATGGCCAACCCCGAGCGCGCGTGCTATCGGTGGGCGCCTTCACGCTTGCCCTCCTCACACATGAAAGCTCGGTCATTTTTCTCGCTGTGTTGTTCCTGGCGGATCGGCTGATCCGGCGGGTCCGAAAGGACCCGCCCTCCAGTACTGAAAACGTCCGCATTGCAACCAGCGGCGCGGACCTTTTAGGTCCGCGAACATTCGGGCCGTACATCGCGATCACGCTCGTTTATCTGGCAGTGGACGTTGGGATCAACAGCCGTAACTACGTGGTCTCGCAGGGCTACTACACACTCGGATTTCATGTCGTGACCAACGCGCTCAATTACATGGACGCGCTGTATGTCGGCCGACGGGACTGGTTGAACTATGCCGTGATCGCGATCGCTGTCGTGACGCTTCTCGTGCGAGGGAACTCGCGCGTTCGATTCGCCACCTGCTGGACGCTCCTCGCACTCGCGCCGTTCCTGTCTTTCAACTGGGGGAACACTTCACGGTATCTGTATCAACCCGCGATCGGGTTTTCCCTGCTTCTTGCCGAAGCCGTGATGGCGTTCGATCGCGGCCTCGCGCGGCGGCTGACGCCGGCGAGACGCACCCTGGTCGTCGGTGCCCTCGTTGCGGCAATCGCGATCCGTTTTGCGGTGTTCGCGACCGCCAACGTTCGCGATTTCACCGAACGTTCGCAGGTCTATTCCGATTATCTCGGTCAATTTCGTGCGATCCATGGCACCGTGCCGTCCAACACCATGGTGGTCGCCGATCCGCCAACCAAGCTGCCGTACCAGTTCATCAACGCGGCCGTACAGTGGGATTATCGCGATCCAACAATTCGCATCGCGCCGTACGATTCCAATGCCATTCGCTGAACACCAAGGAGAGCCAGATGGCCAGACGTCTTGTCACGCGTCGTGAATTGCTCAAGACCGGGACGGCAGGGTCGCTTGCGCTGCTGACAGCGAAGCGCAGCCTGGCCCAGAACTCCGGCCGCCCACCGAACATCGTGTTCATCATGGCCGACGACATGGGATACGCGGACGTCTCGTGCTACGGACGCCCTGACGTGCGGACGGCGAATATCGATGGTCTTGCCACGCGAGGCGTGCGGCTGCTGCAGGGATACGCCAACTCGGCGGTGTGCACGGCGACACGGGTGGGACTGATCACGGGACGGTATCAGTACCGGCTGCGTGTCGGACTTGAAGAACCGCTCGCAACGGCATTGCCGACGATCGGCCTGCCTCCGTCCCACCCGACGCTGCCGTCGCTGCTCAAGAATACCGGTTATGCGACCGCGCTGGTCGGCAAGTGGCATCTCGGCACACTGCCCAACTTCGGTCCGCTGCAGAGCGGCTACGAACAGTTCTTCGGCTTCCGCGGCGGAGCTGTCGATTACTACTCTCATAACGGCACCGATCAGAAACCGGATCTCTGGGACAACGACGTGCCGGTCGAACGCGCCGGTTACATGACGCAGCTGCTCGGCGACCGCGCCGTGCAGGTCGTCAACGCGTACGCGAAGCAGCAGCGGCCGTTCTTCGTCAGCCTCCACTTCAACGCGCCGCACTGGCCGTGGGAGGCACCGGGTGACGAGGCGGAGTCGCAGCGGATCCGAGCAACGGCTCTCAACCACTTCGACGGCGGTTCGCAGAAAACGTATCTGCGCATGATCGCCGAGTTGGATGCGCAGATCGGCCGCGTCGTTGGGGCGTTGAGATCGAACGGCCTCATCGACAACACGATCGTCGTCTTTACCAGCGACAACGGCGGTGAGCGTTTTGCCGATACGTGGCCGTTCAGCGGACGCAAGACGGAGCTGCTCGAAGGCGGCCTTCGCATCCCGGCGATCGTGTCGTGGCCGGCCGTGCTGCCGCAGAACCGCACGTCCGAGCAAGTGGCGATATCGATGGACTGGCTGCCGACTCTGCTTGCCGCCGCCGGCTCAGCGCCGGATCCAGCGTATCCGCCAGACGGCATGAACTTGCTTCCGTTCCTGCGATCCAACGGTGCGCCTGTGGCGCGACGGCTGTTCTGGCGCTACAAGGGAAACGCGCAGCGGGCGATGCGCGATGGCGATTTGAAGTACCTGAAGATTCGCGAGAACACGTTCCTGTTCAACGTCGCCGACGACCCGATGGAACGCGCCAATTTGAAAGAGCGTCAACGGGATGTATTCGAGCGACTCTCGAAGGAATGGCTCGCCTGGAATTCGACGATGTTGCCCGAAGTGCCTGAGAGCAGCACGGGAGGGAACAACGCGGACCGATGGGCGGATCACATCGGCCTGCGCAGTACGACGGAACCGGATAATCCGACCTCGAGCGAGTCGTCGCGATAAGGAAATCCCAAAACCCAAATCCCACAACCCAAATCAAAACCGTTTGGGATTTGGGATTTGGGATTTAAAATCGTGTGATCGGGAGCCCGGCTGCGCACATCGGGCACGCATCCGCCACATAATTTTCGGGCGCCTTGTATTCCGCAAGCGCGAAGTTCGGTGCACCCGCGTCGGTCGTCGCCTCCATGCGGTCGTAGAGTTCCGCCGTTGCGATTACCCTTCCGCCCGCCGAGCGCACGATCGTCGCGCATCGTGCAAGCGTCTGCCCTGTGTTCCGCACATCGTCAACGATCAGGACGCTCCTGCCGATCACCTGCTGCCGATAGAAGCGGCTGAGTCCGGGCCCACGGTACGCGTCCACCATGAACGGAGCGAACATCGTCGGCGACCCCGTGATTGCACGGCGACTGTCGAGCAGACCTGCAACGGTGTGAGCGAGCAGCGCCCCTCCGGTCGCCGGTCCCGCGACCACATCGGTCTCGTCGAGCACCGACGCGGGAAGCCTGTCGATCAGGTCCTGGGCGAACCGCCAGATGGTCGAGGGATACCGGAACAGCTGATGTGGGTTGAGATACAGACGTCCGTGATAGCCGTTGCCGAAGTCGAAATGGCCGTCGAGCATCAGCACCTTGAACTGCTGCAGATCCTTGAGCGCCTTCTCGCGGATCTCGTCTCTTCTGCTCATGACCGTTCCCGGGCCGACCTGAAGGTCGGCCCCTGCAGCGCTGCTCATAGAGAAATCCTTGCTTCGGCGTTGACGTAGAGCGGCCTGCCGCCGACGAGCGTCGCCGCAACGCTGCCGCGCAGCTCCCATCCGTCGAAGGGAGTGTTCTTCGATCGTGACCGCAGCTTCGCGGCTTCGATCTTCACCTTCAAGTCCGGCGCGATGATGGTGATGTCGGCCGGCGCGCCTTCCGACAGCGTGCCGCCCGGCACGTTGAGGATGCGCGCGGGATTGAGCGACAGCAGCTCCACCATCCTCGACAAGCGAATGCGACCCGTGTGCACCAGGCGATCGAGCGAGAGCGGAACCGCGGTTTCTAGACCCACGATGCCGAAGGGCGCGCGGTCGTATTCAACGTGTTTCTCGTCGTAGTGGTGTGGCGCGTGATCGGTGGCGATCGCATCCACCGATCCGTCGCCAATCCCATCGAGCATCGCGTCCCGATCGGCGGCTTCGCGCAGCGGGGGGTTCATTTTCGTGTTGGTGTCGTAGGCCACCGGCGTCGAGAGCGCCTCATCGGTCAGCGTGAAATGATGCGGCGCCACCTCACAGGTCACACGCAGGCCCGCTTCCTTGGCCTTCCGCACCGCACGCAGCGACGCGCGCGCGCTCATGTGCGCCACATGGAATGCCGAGCCGGTCAATTCCGCGAGCAGCGCTCCGCGCTCCACACCAAGCGCCTCGCACGCCCCGGGCATGCCGCGCAGGCCGAGCGAGGCCGCGTAATACCCCTCGTGCGCCACCGCGTCGCCTTTGAGCGAGGGATCCTCGCAGTGCTCGATCACCGGCATGCCGAACATGCCTGCGTACTCCAGCGCACGACGCAGGAGGATGGCGGTCTTGACGGGATGACCATCGTCGGTGATGGCCACGCAGCCGGCGTTCCGCAAATCGGCGATGTCGGCCAGCAACTCGCCGTTCGAGCCGCGCGACACCGCGCCAATCGGAAACACCCGCGCGAGACTGGCTTCGCGCGCCTTGTCGAGGATGTAGGTGGTGACGTTCGCATTATCGTTGACCGGATTCGTGTTCGGCATGCAGGCCACCGCGGTAAAACCTCCTGCGACCGCGGATGCCGTTCCGGTGGCGACCGTTTCCTTGTGCTCCTGTCCTGGTTCGCGCAGGTGCACATGCATGTCGATGAAACCAGGACAGACCACCAATCCGTCGGGTACCTCGACGACCATTGCGCCGTCGGCCGGAAGATTCGAGGCAACACGCGCGATGCGTTCGCCGTCGATCAGAATGTCCCGTACGCCGTCAATCCCATTGACGGGATCGATAACGCGTCCGCCTTTAAGCAGCCTCTTCATGCTCCGCTCCGCCGGCCAGCAGATACAGCACCGCCATCCGCACTGCGACGCCGTTGGCGACCTGGTCGAGAATCACCGAGTACGGACCATCCGCCACTTCCGACGCGATCTCCACGCCGCGATTCATCGGACCGGGGTGCATGATCATCACGTCGGGTTGGGCCAGCTTCATCCGCGCTTCGGTCATGCCGAACACGTTGAAGTACTCGCGAAGCGACGGAAAGTAGGCGCCTTCCATGCGTTCGAGCTGAATTCGCAGCAGCATGATGACGTCGGCGCCGGTGATTGCGGCCTCGATGCTGCTCGTCGCATTGACTCCGAAACGGCGGATGTCGGCCGGCATCAGCGTCGGAGGACCGCAGACCCAGACGTCGGCACCCATCCTGGTCAGCAGCAGGATGTTGGACCGCAGCACCCGGCTGTGCAGCAGGTCGCCGATGATGGCGACCCTCAATCCTTTCAGTTGATGCTTGCGCTCGCGGATGGTAAAGGCATCGAGCAGCGCCTGCGTCGGGTGCTCGTGCGTCCCATCGCCGGCGTTGATGATGGCCGATCGGCAGATGCGTGACAGCAGGTGACACGCGCCCGACGATGAATGCCGGAGGACGATCATGTCGGGGTGCATCGCCTCGAGGTTCAGCGCCGTGTCGGCGAGCGTTTCGCCTTTCACGACGCTCGACGTCGCGATGGCGATGTTGAGCGTGTCGGCGCTGAGACGCTTTTCGGCAATCTCGAACGACGTCCGGGTGCGCGTGCTCGGTTCGAAGAACAGGTTCACCACGGTCTTGCCTCGCAGCGCGGGGACCTTCTTGATGGGACGTGAGCCAATCTCCTTCATCGCGTCGGCGGTGTCGAGAATGAGCGTGATCTCGTCCGATGTCAGGTCCGAGATGCCAAGCAGGTCTTTCGATCTCAACGACGTTATTGCCGGGCGCTGATCGATGTCGTGAACCGTGGCTTGCGGGCTCATACGATTGCCTCCTGCTGCAGCACCACTTCATCGTTGCCGTCGGCTTCCTGCAGCCGCACCTGCACGCTTTCTTCCGGGTTGGTCGGCAGGTTCTTTCCCACGTAATCAGCTTTGATGGGCAGCTCGCGGTGCCCTCGATCCACCAGCACGATGAGCTGAATCGCTTTCGGGCGTCCGAAATCAATCAGCGCATCCAGCGCCGCTCTCGTCGTGCGGCCGGTGTAGAGCACGTCGTCGACGAGCAGAATTTTCTTGTCGTCGATGGAAAAGGGGATTTCGGTGCGGCGAATCACCGGTTGTGGGCCGACCGGATGCCGCATCAGGTCGTCGCGATACAGCGTGATGTCGAGCGCGCCCGTTCGGACGTCGTCGCCGGTGATCTGCTTGAGAATGCGCGCCAGCCGCCGCGCGATGTGGACGCCGCGCGTACGCACGCCAACCAGCGCGAGGCCGTCCACGCCTTTATTGCGCTCGACGATTTCGTGTGCGATGCGGGTGAGAGTGCGTGCGATGCGGTCCGCGTCCATCACGACCGCGGACTTGGTGTCGGGCATGTTCACCTCTTCGCGGTCTCTCAGGACCGCATTAAAGAGCTGGATCAGTATACAGCAGGTATCAGCTATCAGGTATCAGGTGTCAGGAGGTTCGCAGTTGGTGGTTCGTGGTTCTGTTGTCACGCACTGCGAAATGTCAACTCCGCGATCTCGGGTGGTGTTGTATTGAAATTGCTGAACCGCAACCAGCGCGGTCGAGCCCGCATGTAGGTGATGCCTGGCCACCCCTGTCGGTTACGCCCGTCTGGAAAACGAACGAAATATTGCTCTTTCAGCTGATCGAGCTCCGGCCCGCTCGGCTCGTCTACGACACCTTCGTACTGCACCGTGCGCTCATCGTCATTGGCGAGCCCGCCAATGACGAACGCGATCATTGAGTTCTGGCGAAGGTTCGTCACCTTCCGCGTCATCTCTAGCGTGTCGAAAAAAAGTTCGAAATCATCAGTAGAGATGAATCCAACGACTGCTGCCTGTGGAGAGCGCGACGGCGACACGGATGCTTGAACGGCCAGTGAATGACTACGAACGAATTCCAACACATCGGCGAACGTCGGCATCCGAGGATTCTATTCGTTTACACGAACTTGGCTAACACGAGCAGGTATACTCGACCAGATGCTTCGCGACGTCGAGGCACGCGTGATTGCAAACACGCGTCTCTCCCCTGACTACAACGTCATCGCGCTTGCTGCTCCAGAAATCGCCGAAGCCACTCAGCCGGGACAATTCGTAATGGTGAAGTCGGCCCGCAGTGCGGATCCGCTGCTGCGTCGGCCGTTCTCGGTCTTCGAAGTGCTCCGATCGAACAACCGCGTGGAGGGGTTGACGCTGCTCAGCAAGCGCATCGGGGTGACGACGAAAATTTTGTACGACGCGGTCGACGGCGACACGATCGCCTGTCTCGGGCCGCTTGGACGTCCATTCGAAATCGTCGATCCGCCCGCGGAAGCATGGATGGTTGCGGGCGGTGTCGGGCTCGCTCCGTTCGCCACTCTCGGTGAATCGCTGCTGGCGCGTGGCACGAAGACGACGCTGTTCTATGGGGCGCGCACAGGTGCGGAACTCTTTTATCTGGACTGGTTCACATCCAGAGGCATCAGACTCGTGCTCGCGACCGAAGATGGATCGACCGGCGATCGCGCTCGCATCACGGCACCTCTCGAACGCGAACTCAAGAACCGCGAACCCCGCATCCCGGATCCCGGAACCGAGATCCCGGACGTCATGATTTACGCGTGCGGCCCCGAGCCGATGCTCGAAGCCGTCGCGAACGTGGCGAAGAAATTTGGACGTCCTTCGCAGGTCTCGGTCGAGCGGACGATGGGATGCGGAATGGGCGGCTGCTACAGCTGTGTGATACCCGTTCGTGGTGAAGCCGGGTCCGAAAGGACTGGGCCTACACACTCCGAAAGGACCCAGCCTGCACACTACGTGAGGTCGTGTATTGCCGGGCCCGTGTTCCGCGGCGAGGACCTCGTATGGGATTGACCGATCTCTCGGTCCAGATCGGGGCACTCACGCTGAAGAATCCGCTGATTGCGGCGAGCGGGTGCTTTGGGTACGGCGTCGAATACACCGAAGCCGTCGACCTCTCGATGCTCGGCGGCGTCGCCGTCAAAGGTCTCTTCCTGAAGCCGCGCGAGGGCCATCCGCCCGAACGGATCGTCGAAACCCCCTCCGGCATGCTCAACGCGATCGGCCTGCAGGGCATCGGGGTGCACCGGTTCATCCAGGAAAAGCTGCCGGAGCTGCGGCGGCTCCGTGCGACTGTCATCGTCAATATCTGCGGGAGCACCCTCGACGAGTACGTCGAGCTGGCCCGGATTCTGTCCGATGCGGAAGGCGTGGCCGCAATCGAGCTGAACATCTCGTGTCCGAACATCAAGGAAGGCGGCATCACCTTCGGCTGCAGCCTGCGTGGCACATTTGACGTCGTCAGCGCGGTGAAAAAGGTCACTCCGCTGCCCGTGATTCCAAAGCTGACGCCCAACGTCACCGACGTCGCGTCGTTCGCCCGCGCATCAGAAGAGGCGGGCGCGGACGCCGTCTCTCTCGTCAACACGTTTCTCGCAATGGCGATCGACATCGAAACCCGCCGTCCGGAACTGTCGAACATCGTCGGCGGCTTGAGCGGACCCGCAATCCGTCCGATTGCCGTCCGTATGGTGTACGAGTGCCAGCGCGCGGTAAAAATTCCCGTGATCGGAATGGGTGGCATCGCCAGCGCGCGCGATGCACTCGAGTTCATCATCGCCGGTGCGGACGCGGTGCAAGTGGGAACGGCGAATTTCGTCGACCCGTTCATCTGGAAGAAGCTGCTCGACGGGATCACCGAGTACATGCGCCGCCACAACATCTCCCGCATCACCGACCTCGTTGGCACGATCGATACGACGTCACGCGAAAAAGAGTGGATAAGCTCCTAGTCGCGCTCGATGTCGAGAGCGGCGAGCGCGCGATGCAGCTGGTAGACGCGCTCGGCGGCCTCGCCGGCGGCTTCAAGATCGGCAATCGTCTGTTTACCAGCGAAGGACCGGCGCTCGTCCGGCGGATTGTCGACGCGGGGTCTCGCGTGTTCCTCGACCTGAAGTATCACGACATCCCGAACACCGTTGAACAGGCCGTCGAAGCGGCGGTCGGAACGGGCGCCTGGATGATCAACGTCCACGCCGCCGGCGGCATCGCGATGATGCAGGCGGCCGCCCGCGCAGGCCGCGAAACCTCCTCGAGGCTCGGTCGCCCGGCGCCGCTGATGATTGGCGTTACCGTCCTGACTAGCATGGATCAGGAGACGCTGCGCGCGACTGGCGTCGAGCGCCCGGTGCTCGATCAGGTGATCGCGCTGGCCCGGTTGACCCGCCAGGCGGGACTGCAGGGGGTTGTCGCATCCGCGCAGGAAACACCCGCAATCCGACAGGCGTGCGGCCCTGACTTTCAGATCGTCACGCCCGGAATCCGCGGCGCAACCGCGGGTGCCGACCGAAACGATCAGTCCCGGACGATGGGACCTGCGGAAGCGATCAGGGCTGGTGCGAGCTATATCGTCGTGGGACGGCCGATCATCGCCGCGCCCGATCCGCGCGCCGCGGCTGCCGCCATCGTTGAAGAACTGGCGCATGCGTAGTGCGCCGCCGCTTCTTGTCCGCCAGTTGCGGCGGCTGCGGCGATTCGTGTTTCCCGCGCTCCGGCGCGCGGACCGCGTCCCGAGAGAAAACACCGCACGCGGCCTGGATCTTCTCTATCGATTCATCCTGGCGCGTCCACCCGATGAGGAGGGACGCGACTACTACCTCCAATTGATTAGAGAAGACGGCTTGACGCTACGTGAGGTCGCCGCCGAGATCGCCGCATCCGAAGAATTCCAGACGCGTTTGCACACGGCCCTCCCTCCTGAAGACACCTTCGTCGATGCCCGGGAGCTGAACACCGCCTTCACAGTCGAAGAGCTGGCGCGCACCGCCGATGACTATTACCGCACGACGCTCGAATTCTCCGATCGCTACCTCGCCAAGCCGTTTGCCGACCCACAGGATGCTCCCGACCTCCTCGGCTCGTTCGCGCAGCTGGTGGCGGGGCTGCGTCTCGCGCCAGGCCTGACCGTGCTCGATTTCGGCGCGGGCGCGTGCTGGACCACCAGGTGCCTGACGCAGTTTGGATGCGTGGCGATTGCGCTCGATGTCTCGGCGAGCGCGCTGGAGCTTGGCAGGCAGCTGTATGCACGGTTACCTCCGATTGGAGATCAGCCGGCGCCGCAATTTCTCGTCTTCGATGGCCGCCATATCGATCTGCCCGATGCAAGCGTGGATCGCATCTTGTGCTTCGACGCGTTTCATCACGTGCCGAACCCTGCGCAGGCCATGCTGGAGCTTGGCCGAATTCTTCGGCCTGGCGGCGTCGCGGGTTTTTCGGAGCCAGGCCCGCATCATTCAAAGGGATCGCGATCGCAGTACGAGATGAAGAACTACACCGCGCTCGAGCGTGACGTCGTGATGCACGACGTCTGGAAATGGGCGCGCGCCGCGGGCTTTCAGCACCTCGAGCTCGCTGTCTTCAACACCGAGCCGCACCGTGTTCCGCTCGAGGAGTTCGAAGACGCGCTTGGCGGCGGCCGCGCATTGAACAGGTATGCGGATCGTGTGCGCGTTTTCCTCCGAGGCCACCAGACGTTTTTCCTCACCAGGGGCGGCGGAACTGCCAAAGACAGCCGGGAGCGTGCCGGTCTGAAAGGCGAAATCACCGTCGGCCTTCGCCACGCGTCGGTTCGAGCGGACGAAACGATCGATGGTGACGCCACCGTCCAGAACGTGGGGAGCGTCGTCTGGCTCCCAGGTGACACGCCGCTCGGTGGAGTCAATCTCGGCGTACACCTTCGCACGCGCGGAGGATCGCCGCTGGCAGTCGACTTTGCGCGTGTGCGGCTGATCGGATCGACAGCGCCTGGTGAAATGCAGACAGCGTCGTTCTCGCTGAAGCCGCCAGACCGAGGCGACTACGTGCTCGAGTTCGATCTGGTCAGCGAAGGAATCGGCTGGTTCGAAATGAACGGCTCGGCAACTGTATCTGTCGCGCTGACAGTCGTATAGGGCTGGTGGGGCGTGTGAGGCTGTAAGGCGGGTGGGGAGGCGAGTAGGGTTCTTACCCGCCCTACCCGCCCTACCCGCCTTACCCGCCTACTTCGCGGTAATGATGAAATGCCCGCGCCGGTTCATGGTGTAACACGGCTCGGTCATTTCCCTGCAGAGCGGCTCCTCTTCACCCTTGCTGATCGCCAGGATGCGATCGCCCCCAATACCAAGGCTGCCAAGGTATTCCTTCACCGCGGCGGCACGCCGCTCCCCAAGCGCCAGGTTGTACTCGTTGGTGCCCCGCGCATCCGCGTGCCCTTCGACGGTGACCTTGATCGACATCCAGCGGCGCATGTAATCCGCATTTCTCTGGAGCACCGGACGCTGGTCCTCTCGGATCGATGACATGTCGTAATCAAAGCCCACGTCGCCAAGCGGACGCTCCGCATTCAGCTGCTCGAGCGTCTTCCGCTGGAAGATCTCGTCTTCCGTCAGCGGACGCGGCGGCGGTGGTGGTGGCGGCGGCGGCGGTGGTGGAGGCGGCGGTGGCGGCGGCGGTGCAACAGCCGGCGGCGGTGGCGCCGGAGGTTGCGGCGGTGGTGGCGGCACTTTCTTCGCGCATCCCGCTATCACTATCACCATCGCCATCACGATGGCAGTCAGAGACATGCTGCGCAAACGCATAGAGGCGTTCTCCCTGAACGTGAACGTATTTAGTTGCGGTAAAGAGTGCCGCGACGAGCTTACAGGTCGATCTGTGCAGTGTCAATCAAGGATCGACACCATTCACGCGCAGATCGAAGATGCGCAGACCAAGATGCCGATCATCAGCAGTGCCTTCGACCTTGCCCGGCAGGTACACGCGATCGATTTCGATCGCGACGGCTCCGCCCGAGTTCAGCATCGCGTCTGCGGGAACAGTCACGCGCCACTCGAAATCGGTATCGGGTTGAAACTGCGCGAGGGTTACATCGCCCGCAGTAATTTTTGCGGTAGGCGGGCGGTCGAAATATCGCAGCGGCGATTCGCCGCGAATTTCGAGCGTGACGGGCTGCGCCGGTCCCTGGATGCGGATCACCGATCGCTCACTGGTCCAGCGCCACATGAGACCGGTTTCGACTGAGTATGCCGCCTCGTGCCACCCTTCAGCGAACGCAGAAATGGGCAGGGTGGACGGCTGAACGTCGAACTGCCGGACAGCAACAGGCGCGCGCCGTTTCGGATCGACGCTGCGTGCGGCGATCGTCAATGCGGCAAATGGACCGCCGCCCGGAACGCCATCGGGCAGGTTGACGAACCGCAGCGAGTTACGAGCGGCACGCGAGACAGGCCACCGATCGATCGGACGGCCATCGACAGCCAGCGTCACCTCCGCATCTGCGTCATCTGCCTCGCCGAGATTCCGGGCCCCGACGACGACGTGGAATGGACCCGGCCGCCGGCGCACCCACGCCTCGATAGGTCGATGGTCGGGCCCCATGGACGTCGATTCCGTCAGGCCGCCGATTTCGGGCGTCAGCGACCACCCCTGGCCCGCGAACCATCCAGGGACGCTCAGGCGGTACCAATCGACGCCGAGCGGCCGTGTTCCGCTCAATTCGCCGCGCTGCTCAACGCTCCATCGATACCGGACGACGTCGCTGCGGCTGTGCGGGTCGATGAGTGCGAGATCGGTCCTCCGCGCGTCCGCGAAGAACCAGATCGGATCCGCACCGCCGCCACGCCAGTAATTCACCGGACCAAGCCATTCGTATTGCGTCCGCGGCTCGACGACGCGTAAGGAACCGGTATCCGCCGCCTGCAGCGACCGAGGCACCGCGTAGTGGCTGTAGACCGCCGCGGGCGGCTGCACTCGGGCGCGCTGGACCGCGTCAGCGATGGCGCGAAACGCCGGATGCGGATCGCGTCCGTAGGCCGCACCTCCTGGCACCGCGACGATCAGAGCCGCGCCAACGAACGGAACGGCAACCATCGAGGCCAAGCGTCCCGCTAACGTGAAGCTTCGAGCCGCCAGCCAGACAACGGGAATCACAATCGGTAGCGCGTATCGGGTGGTGTCGAGCTGCTGAAAGAGCAGGTGAAATAGGACGTAGGGGACGAAGGCCACCGCGAGAACGAGCAGCGCGCGAGGTTCGCGGAGAAGACTGACCACCAGTCCAATGGCAGCCGCGACGCCGACTGCCACCGCCAATGGGATCGACGCCCACGGAAGCATGAGCGTCTGATAGAGGGCGATCGCGATATGCCTGGGTGTCGGGTTCGACCAGAGCATATCGACCCACGAGAAATCCTGGCTCGCCTGCGTGTTCAACGCGGCGAGGTAGGCACTGACGCCGCCGCTGGCAATGAGAAGGGGAATGCCCCAGGCCAGACAACCGATCGCGAACGCGATGAGCGGTTTGACGAATTGGCGTTGCTCCAGGATCACAAAGGCCAGCAAGGGCAATGTCAGAACTGCGGACTGGACGCGGATGCCGGTTGCGATGCCGGCCAGCAGAGAGCCGGCGGTGATCGCGGACCCATAGGGTCCGCGCCGCTCTTCGGGTCCGCGCCGCTCTTCCGGTCCGCGGCGCAGCATCAACGCCTGCGCGGCAACGGCGAGCGCGAGGCCCGGCATATCGCTCATGGGCCTGAGGCCGGTCATCCAGAAATCGGGAGCAGCGGCGAGCAGCACCGTAGCCCACAGGGCTGTCTGCGCCATTGAAACTTCCTGCCCCCTCCCCTGCCACCCGCCCCCTGCCGCCTGCCGCCTGAAAAAGAACCAGGCGGCGACGAGGCATCCCGCGCCTCCAAAGGCCGACCAGATCGCCAGCGCGCGTGCTTCCGCGGCCGCACCAGTGGCAGCCGTCACGCGCTCGACAATGGGCAGCGAAACGTGACCGAGAAGCATGTAGACGGGATAACCGGGCGGATGCGGCTGATGCAGGGCGGGGTCGAAATGACGGAGGCCGAGCGCGAAGTTGATCGAATCGATGTCTTCGAGAGAAGGCGCCAGAAATGGCAAGTGCGCCGTCAGATACAGGACGGCGATGAGAAAGACGGCTGCGCCGTGCCGCTTGGTGGTGAGTGGTTGGTGGTCACTACCCACTAACCACCCACCACCAACCGCCGTCAGGCCTGCCTGAGAACCACGCCCTCATTCAGACTGCCCATACGGTATCCACGGGGATCGATCGTCACCTGCCGATAGCCAAGCGCCTGGATGGCGGCGACGATGCGCGCGGTGAGATCCGGTTCGAACGCCCGTGACAGTTCGTCGGCACCGATCTCGACCCGGGCGAGATCATCATGGTGACGGACGCGGCACACGCGAAACCCGAGCTCCCGCACCGCGTGTTCCGCACGTTCGATCATTCGCAGCTTCTCACCAGTCACTTCCGAGAAGTAGGGAATGCGAGACGAGAGGCACGCCGAGGCCGGCTCATCCCACGTCGGCAGGCCGGCACGTCGAGAGAGCTCGCGGATCGACGCCTTCGTCAGATTCACTTCGTCCAGTGGACTCCGGATTCCAAACTCGCGCGCGGCCTGACGGCCGGGCCTGTAGTCGCCGCGATCGTCGGCGTTGGCGCCGTCGACGATCACGGAAATGCCGCGCTCAGCAGCCATCTTCGTCAACGTCGTATACAGCTCGTGCTTGCAGTAGTAACAGCGATTCACCGGGTTGGCGCGGTACTCGGGTCGTTCGAGCTCTCCGGTCCGGATGATCTCGTGGCGCAGAGAAAAGTCGCGCGCGACTGAGAGCGCGAGCTGGCGGTGGTGATCGGGATAACTTGGACTGTCGGCCGTGATGCAGAGGGCGCGCTCCCGGCCAAGAACCTGCGTGGCGGCCCACGCCAGATATGCACTGTCGACGCCGCCGCTGAAGGCGACGATCAACGAATTGAACGTGGCGAGAAGGTTGAAGAGGCGCCGGTCGTCAGGCGCCTGCGCCTGGCTCACTCGTCGAAATCCTCTTCCTCGTCGAGCGCATCCTCGTCGTCGAGGTCATCTTCGTCTTCGTCTTCGTCTTCGTCCTCGTCTTCGAGATCGTCATTGTCTTCGTCCTCGTCCTCGAGGTCTTCGTCGTCCTCGTCGTCGTCGTCGGCGATTTCGACTTCGTCGGCGCCCACCAGGACGAGGTTCTTGCCGCACTCGGGACAACTGAAGGTGTCGCCCTCTTCGTAGTCGGCGGTATCGATCTCGTCGAACTCACACTCGGGGCAGGTCGCCATACGGGCTCCATGCGGCGGAAACGCCGCCGCCAGCTGTCGCGGAAAGGCTGCATCCTCAGATGGATGCGGCTGATTTCCGCAGAACGCCGGATTATAGCGAGATCCCAGAGGCCTTCGCAACGAACGGCTAAGGTCGTTTGACGGCACTACCGATACTCATGACGTGAGCTCCACCGCAGCCGAAGCCCGGGCAGTTGCAACCAAGACGGTGGTGGTCGCGGACGACACCGCGTTCGTGCGTGACCGGTTCAAGACGGCGCTCGAACGGGCGGGCCACCGCACCATCACGGTCGCCAACGGCAGCGAACTCGTGTCGCGCGTCAAGGCAAACCTTGCGGGCATCGATCTCATCGTCGTCGATCTGCGGCTGCCCCAGGCCAATGGCGTCAACATCGTCCGCGCGCTTCGCACCATCGATCCGCAGCGGCCCCCGATCGTCGTCTTCAGCGGGACGATTGCCAACGCGGCCGAAGTGCGGGAGCTCGCGGCACTCAACGTCGGCGGATACGTGAACGAATACACGGCGCTTCAGCACATTATGCCGTCGCTATCACCACATCTCTTTCCCGGAGATTTCAATCGGCGCACCGGACCACGCGTCGTCCTCGGCATCCCAATCGCGTACCGCTTCGGCAACATGATCGCTGCCGCTGTTACGCTGAACATCAGCCGCGGCGGCGTCGCCGTTCGTACGACCAACCCGCTCGCTGCAGGCATCACCGTCAAGGCGCGCTTCCGCCTGCCGATCGCCAAGAGAGACATCGACGTGGAATCGAAGGTTGCCTGGAGCAACAAACGCGTCGGCATGGGCCTGGAATTTCTCAACCTCAAGGCGGAAGACGAACAGGCCATCGCCGAGTACGTCGACTCGCATTTTTTTAGCAACCGGAAGGCCTGAACGATCGATCCGAACGTTTATCGAGCGCGCAGCAGACGCAGCGCGTTGGCCACGACGATGACGGTGGCGCCGGTGTCGGCAAGGACCGCCATCCAGAGGGTTGCGATGCCTGCAATCGCCAGGGCGAGGAAGGCTGCCTTCAGACAGAGAGAAATGGCGACGTTCGTCTTGACGTTCCGCATGGTGGCACGCGAGAGGCGCAGCGCGTACGGCAGCTTCGCCAGCTCGTCGGACATCAGCGCGACATCGGCGGTCTCGAGCGCCGCATCCGATCCGGCCGCACCCATCGCGACGCCGACATCCGCCGCTGCCAGCGCAGGCGCATCGTTGACGCCGTCGCCGACCATCATCAAGGCGCCGTGTTTCGCGCGGAGTGACTCCACGAGCGCTTGTTTTCGCTCCGGAAGCAGCCCCGCGTGGTATTCATCCACCTTCAGCTGACGCGCAATGGCCGCCGCGGTGTCCTCGTGATCGCCGGTCAACATTGCTATGACCCGCACATGCTGACCGCGCAGCAGCTCGATGGTTTCGCGTGCCGTCTCACGCGGACGATCGGCAACGGCGATGGCGCCGAGCATCATCCCGTCGGCAGCCACAAAGACGAGCGACTTGCCCTCGCTGCGTAGCCGTTCCGCATCGGGCCATCGATCTGGCATCCGAACGCCGGAGCTCTCGACCAGCCGTTCATTGCCGATCACCACGCGACGGCCGTCCACTTCGCCTTCGGCGCCCATTCCCGGCACCGACACGAATCGCCGGACGGGAGGAAGGTCACGCAACAGGGCCTGTGCATGCCGTGTAATCGCGGCAGCCACGGGATG
>JACXTT010000377.1_pt1 | contig 74573 bp, 47 predicted proteins | sample 9270951 | NCBI WGS metagenome assembly JACXTT01 (sample SAMN15532306, study PRJNA645909) | rock metagenome | isolation source: weathered quartz diorite | place: Puerto Rico | collected 2017-06-21
CTGACCCTCAGGATATGGCATTTTTCCAGGGATTATGGCAGATTTTGCCCCTGAAGTTCACTTCCGGGGGGGACAAGCAAAGGAAAAAATCGTTTCCAGCTCAACCGACCTTGACAGCAAAACACGCATTCACCGGAAGAGCCTAAACGAAGACCAAGGAAACCTCCACAAGCCGGCCTGTAAGCCGGGTTTTGTCCGAGGGTTTGCCTCGCGACGGTCATTTATCTAGGCGCCGTGTTGCCGCGGCGCTCGAGCAGCCTACCCGGAAGTCATGACGGATCGGACCGGTCCTGCTTCCCTATTTGGCCTTGCTCCCGGTGGGGTTTGCCGAGCCAGCCGGTCACCCGGCTGCTGGTGGGCTCTTACCCCGCCATTTCACCCTTACCATGTCCGCCGCTTGCGGCTTAGCGCTCGCAACGCTTCAGGCGAGCGCTAAGCCGCAAGCGGCAGACATGGCGGTATCTTTCTGTTGCACTTTCCCTATCCTCGCTCGGCCCGAAGACCGAACTTGGACGGTGGGCGTTACCCACCACCGAGGTCCGATGGAGCCCGGACTTTCCTCTCTCCGCAAATGCGGACAGCGACCGTCCAGCCGGCTCGTGGAGGTTCTGTTATCCTATCAGGACACGCCGACGCGGCGCAAGGATCGCGCCGTGAATCTTCTTGACCAATGGTTTGGGTGGGCCTTATACTGAACCTGAGAAGCTTGGGGTGAGCGCAGCGAGCCCCAGTTGATTGCACCTCGATCCCTTTGAGACCCCTTCCATGAAACGCATCCTTTCCCTCTTGGTGTTGCTCCTGGCCTGCGGCAACGCGAGTTCGCTCCGAGCCCAGGAAGCGGTCGAGAACGAGCTTGACCTCGTGCGCAAACTGCGTGCCAAGGGCTGGAACGATTTGGCCCGTTCGCGGATCGACGAGCTGCTCAAGCGCAACGATCCGGCTTTGAACGCGCTGCTCCCCTATGAGTCGGCACGCATCAACATTGCCGAGGCCAGGCAGAAGGACCCGGACCAGCGGCTCGCCTTGTTCAACACGGCGCGCGACCAGCTACAAGATTTCATCGCCAAGAACCAGGGTAAACCCCAGGCGGCCTTGGCCCGCGTCGAACTGGCCCGCGTCACTTCCTATCAGGGCCAGGCGATCCTCTCCAAGGCCATGCACGAGGATGACCGCAAGGAACGGCATGCCAAAGCGCGCCCGGCGGAGGCCAAGTTCATCGAGGCCGGCAAGGAGATCGAAGTCGCCATCACGGCGCTCGAGGCGGCCATCAAGGATGCCGGCCCCGATGTCAAGAAGTCCCTCGAACACGAGCTGACCCAGGCTCGTTTCGATATCGCCGTCAATCTCTTCGATCAGGCCCGCACCTACATCGACACCAGCGGCGATATCGATCTTCGCCTCAAGCGCTCGGTCACCGTGACCAAAGCCAAGGACGAATTCTTCAAGCTCCGCAAGGACGAATCGTCCGAGGTCGGCTGGCTTGCCAACGCTTGGCTCATGAAGTGCAATATGGAACTCGATACACCCGTCGAGGTCCGCAAGTACCACGATCTCATCATCAAACGCAAGGACGACAAGACTGCCAATCCGGGCATTCAGCCGGCCGTTCGGCTCGTCCGCTACTTCGCCATGCAGGACGCGACTTCGCCACGCGAGGATTCCGAAACCATCGGCAGCAACGCAATCGGCGATAAAGCCAAGAAGGCGATGAAAGATCGCTTGCATGATGTCCAGAAAGAGGGTGAGGCCTGGCTGAAATCCTACGGCAGCTACCTCAAGACCTATGAAGGGCAAGGCGTCCGCTTCGAGACCGCGCAGGCCTATCTGACCGAAGCACGTGGCGAAGAGAACGAGGCGGTCAATAAGATCGTTGATCGCCTCGACAAGGACAAGGGCCTGAAGGGCACGGCGAAGGACGTCGAGTCCGCCATTCGCAGCGGCGAATTTGATCAGGCCCGGGCCGCACTCGAAAAAATTGCCAAGGACGGAAAAAACGACAAGATCCTGGTCGCGTTCAAGAAGCTGATCGACGACGGGGACCTCATCAAAAAGATCACCGGCCCGGCCTATGACAAGGCGGCCTTTCATTTTGACAAGCTTGCCGACACCGACGGCGATCTTGCCGAGCGCGGCCGGCAGGTGAGCAATCACATCAAGTTCAAACGTCTCGACATCCGGGCGGAGTTGAAGACCTATGAAGAGTACATCATGAAAGCCCGCATCGAGCGCAATCTGGTGGTGGGAACTTCCGACAAGCTGGCCGCCAACTCCAAGAAAGTGGCTGACGCCAAGGGGGATGCGGCCAAGCTGGCGGAGCTGGCGAAAGAAAAGGCCAATATTGACGCGGAGCGGAAGAAGTACCTGAAAAACGTCGTCAGTTCCCTCAATCGGGCAGTGGCGCTGGCGACGCCGAAGCAGAACGTCGAGGAAGCCCGCTATCTGTTGAGTGGGGCGTACCTCGCCCTCGGCGATCCGTACCGGGCGGCAATCGTGGCGGAATCGATCGGCCGGGCGCGCGGCACGCGCCGCGCTCCGGAGAGCGCCGCCACCGCCATTGCAACTTACGCCTCGCTGTTCAGCAGCGATCCGAACAATGCCGTGGTCAAGGCGCGGCTGGAGGACATGGCCAACTTCGCCCTGTCCGAGGAAAGCCAGCGGACCTGGAAGACGGAGGTGGTGACCTCCCTGGCCCATTACCACCTGGGCATGGCGGTGCGTGAAAGCGATCCGAAAAAGGCGATCACGCATCTCGAGGGGATCGACAAGAGCTTCGACGGTTACCTTTACGCGCAGGCGCAGCTGGTGTTCATCGCCGAGGCGGCCCGCCAGAAAATCCAGGACGACAAGAACGAGCAGAAGTGGTTCCTCGACGCCGCCAGGCGGGCCATCGCGCGGCTGCCGAAGTTCGACGCCAAGCACGATTCGCCGACCGTGATTGTGATGTACTTCTACGCCAAGCTGGAGCAGTCCAAGTACATGTACTCGGAGGCGATGGAGGAACTCAAGGCCGCCGACGGCGAATTGAAAGCGGTGAAGAAGTGCGCCGAGATGAAGAGCTACGTCCTCGCCTTGAGCAAGGAACTCGAACCGCTGCCGGGCGGCATCATCTCGCCGGTGAACCGCGAGCAGCTCGATTTCACCATCCAGGTCATGCTCAAGTACGCCGATCTCGGCAGCGCCGAATCGAAGTTCCGTAGCGACCGCGCCGGGCGCTATGACGAGGTTCTCGAAGCGACCAAGACCGTCGTCAAGGACATGCTCGAGAAGGCCAAAACCCCCGGCAACATCAAACTGAAGGATTACCGCGTCACCGGCGACATCCTCGGCCTGGCCTTGCGCGCCAGCGTGCAAAAAGGCGATGTCGAGAAGGGCCGGGCGATCCTCGACGTCTTGCAGCGGCTCAGCGATCTCGAAGACAACAAGTCGGGCAATGTCGTCGCCAGCCTCCTCAACGACATCGCCGGGCAGATCGACACCATGAAGAAAAACAAAGATACCAAGGGCCTGGATGCGACCCGGAAAAGCTACACCGGTTTTCTCGATGAGATCGCCAATGAATACGAGAAGAAAGGCTTCGACAACAACACCGCGCTCATGCTTGCCCAGGCTTACAAGAGTCTGGAACTTCCCAGCAAGGCGGCAACTTTGCTCAGCAAATACAAGGCGCCGGCCAATCTTGACAAAAAGGTTGTCAAAGGAAAAGCACCAGAAACCGAGGCTGAGACCAAGGAGCGCCAGGCCTGGGAGGAAGACGTCGGCCGCTACTGGAGCGTGCAGATCGATTACATCCGCACGCTGCGTACGTGCAAAGACAAGGATTCGCTCGACAATGCGGCGAAGGCCGCCGACGCGCTCATCAAGCATGACAACGCCCGCTACAAGATCCAGGCCAAGATGGAGAAGAACCTCATCCTGGAGGAACAGCAGCGCTATCGCGAAGCATGGGCAGAGTGGAGCGCATTCATGAAGATCCCGAGCATCGGCGGCAATAATCTCACCGACAAGAACATTCAGAAGATCTATTTTCCCGCCTACTTCTACAATGCTCGGACCCTCTACAAGGTGGCCACGCTCGATCCGAAGATCAAGGATCGGCAAAAACTTATCGAAGCGGCGGCGAACATGATCATCAAACTGGAATACGCCAAGTCGAAAGACGGCTGGGAAATCGCCGGCCCGATGTTCCAGGAATTGCTCAAGGAAAAGGACGCGGAGCAACTCAAGAAAGTGTACGACGTCCTGAAGGCCGGAAAGAAGGGCGCATCGCTGAGCGATTCGCCCCGCGACGCTCAGGAGCCCAGGCCAACGGCCAGCGTGAGTATGCTGGCGGATTTCGCGCTTGCGCACTGGCATCGTGAGCCGATGCCTGTCGCGCTTCGATGAGTGTTTCCGATGTTCGAACCACGCCGACATCTCGGCGAAATCTCAGACGTAAGTCATGTTTGTGTCAAGGGATGCGACCTCAGTCCGATTTGGCAGCTCATGCAAGAAAGGCCAGTTTCCGCGTCGAAGGTGAAGTCTCGATAATTTGTCTGCAAACTCCCATAAGGATACCGCCATGCCATACCGTCTCCTGTTCGGCATCCTCGGCGTCTCCATACTCGTCGGCCTGACGGCCCGTGCCGATACCGTCACGGTTCGCGGCCGGGACAAGGCGATCGAAGGCACAGTGAAATCCGAAGACGCCAAGAGCGTCGTCGTCTCTCACATTGTCGACAAGAAAAAGGTCGAGGAGGCGATTCCGGCCGTCGATATCATCGAGATCGTGCACGAGGACATCAGCCCCGCCACGTTGACCATCAAGGGCGCCCCGTACCGTGTCGCCCGCGAAGCCGAGAAGGACGCCGAATCGGACGATCCCGCCAAGCGCAAGGCGGCCTTGACCCTGGCGGTCACGAATTACAACGTGACGCTGGGGAAGATGAAACGCGACACGACGCCGCAGAAGTACGCGGCTCGGCAGATCGAATACAAGGTGGCGGTCCTGATGGTACGGCAGGCGTCCGATCAGGTCGGCTCGGACCGGGCGGTCGCGAAGTTGCAGGACTTCAAGAGCAAGTTTACCGACAGCTGGCAGATACACCAGGTCATGCCGACCATCGCCCAGCTTCAGATGGAATCGAAGGACTTCAAGGAAGCCGCCAAGACGTTTCAAGAAATGGCCGACATGGCGACGCTGCCCGTGGACGTGCGCCGCGACGCGGAATTACGGGTCGTCGAGGTGATGGTGCGCGCCAACGACATCGACGGCGCCAACAAGAAGCTCGACGCCCTGGAAAAGAAGGCGGCCGGCATTCCGGTGCTGGCCTCGCGCGTCAAGATGGCCCGCGCCGAGGTACTGGTCGGCCAAAAGCAGTTCGACAAGGCGGTCCCGCTGCTGCAAGAGGTCGTCAAGACCAACAATGACAAGCAGATCAAGGCAATCGCCCACAACACGCTCGGCGAATGCCTGTACAAGGCCGGGAAGTACAACGAGGCCCTGTGGGAGTTCCTCTGGGTCGATGCAGTCTTCAACCAGGACAAGGGCCAGCACGCCAAGGCGCTCTTCTACCTCTGGAAAACGTTCGAGCAGCTCAACAACAACGAACGCGCTCAGGAGTGCCTGCAAGCTCTCGATGACCGGCAGTTCAACGGCACCGAATTTCAGCGTGAGGCCAAGAAAGGCAAGTAGGGGTTTGCGTACCCCGAACCCCTGGGATCGGGACGTCACGTCCCAGGGCTTCGGCGCACCTCGCTCCTGGGCTTCTACCTGATTGAGAAATGCCTACCTGGTCAAATTTCAACTTGCGAACGCCTGCCGAATCGCTTATCGTGGACGTTAATCATGTCCGCTGAACGACAGGGTAAAGCAAATGGTCCGCGCGGCAGTTCACGTTCGCTGCGCGGCATGCGCATGCGATGGACTCGGATGTCGCGCATAGATTCAGCGGCCTGAGCAGGGATGGCCCCAACGCCTCGATCCCCGGGGAGCGAACGCAGGACTTGATCGCTTCCTTGTGAAAAGTAGTGGAAATGCCAGTCATGAACGAGCAACCCGCAGGCGCCCCGACTCCGCCGGAGAAAATGCCCGCGACCCCTGTGGCCCCGAGCGAATCGATCAGTTCCGTTTCGGAAGGGCAGAATCCCACCGAGACGCAGGATTTCAGTCCTAAAAGTCAACCCAAGCTAACGCCGGCACCTGCCGCCGCCGCCCCAATGTCCGCTAACCTGCCCAAGGGGTTCGGCCGCTATGCCGTGACCGAGATCCTCGGCAGCGGCGCCTTCGGCACGGTGTATCTCGGTCACGATCATCAGCTCGATCGGCCGGTTGCCATCAAGGCGCATCGTTCGGATCGCGCGCTCTCCGGCGATTCGCTGCAGGACTTTCAAAACGAAGCACGCCGGCTAGCCAAGCTGAAGCATCCCGGAATCGTCGCGGTCCACGACTTTGGTACGCAGGACGATCAAGTCTATATCGTCTCCGATTTCGTGCAAGGCACGACGCTCAAGGATCGGCTCAGGAAGCAGGCGTTTACCTGGCAGGAAAGCATTCGCATCATTGCCGCCATGGCCGACGCGCTGGCGCACGCCCATGCCCAACGGACCGTGCACCGCGACATCAAGCCCGCCAACATCATCTTGACGCCGGACCAGAGGCCGGTGCTCGTTGATTTCGGTCTCGGCCTGGATGAGTCGGAAATGCAGGGTCACCAGCGGGGCATGATCGCCGGTACCCCCGCGTACATGTCGCCGGAGCAGGCGTCCGGACAGGGGCACCGCATCGACGGGCGAACGGACATCTACGCGCTGGGCGTCGTGCTTTACGAGCTGATCACCGGGCATGTGCCGTTTCGGGCGCCGAGTACCGACGAACTGCTTCGTCAGGTGCGCGAGGACGACCCGCAGCCGCCGCGCCAGCTGGTGCCGAATATTCCCAGGATGCTCGAACAGGTATGCCTCAAGGCAATGTCGAAACGGGTCGCCGACCGGTATATCACGGCGAGCGACCTGGCCGAGGAACTGTGGAAGCTCCTTCCCGGCGGTCCGGCGGCCCGGCGGGCGGGCGCCTCGGAAGATGCCATGCCGGATTCGCTCGCCTCGTCGGTGCTTTCGACGTCGACCGTCGCACACCTCGCATCGACGATTCGCTGCGTCCAGTGTTCCCGCGACAATCCGGTGACGGCCTCGTTCTGCACCGGTTGCGGCAGCGCCATCAAGCCGGCGCCGGGCGGCCCCGCTCCCGACCAGTCGGGCAGCGGCAAGTCCAGCGTTTCCGGGCAACTGTCGTCCGCTTCGAGGCCAAAATTGCGCGAAGCCGAGCGTCGGCAGATTACCCTGCTGGCGTGCGGGTGCGACCTGTTCGAGTCGGTGGAATTCGTGGAGAACCTTGACTACGAGGAACAACACGACATTCATACGACGTATCAAGAAGCCTGCGCCAATGTGATCAAGCGATTCGATGGTACGGTAATGCAGATGACCGAAAAGGCGACGCTGGCGTGCTTCGGTTTCCCGGTCGCCTACGAAGACGCCGCCGCGCGCGCCATCCGGACCGGCCTGAGCATCATGAAGGAAGTTGCCCCGCTGCGGGAACGCCTCCAGCGCGACAAGGGCATTTCCTTCAATCTAAGCGTGACCGTACATACCGGTATGGCCGTCGTGAGCGACGCGCCGGAGGGGCCCGGCCGCGAGGCGTTTTCGGTAGTCGGCGAGGCACGCAACGTGATCACGCGCCTCGACGCCGTCGCCAGGCCCAACGCCGTGGTGATTAGTCAAACGACCTATCGCCTCGTTCAAGGTTTCTTCTTCTGCGAGACCTTGGGGACCGCGGCGATCAAGGGGGCCCCCAAGCCGCTCGAATTCTTCCACGTCCAGCGCGAGAACGAGGCGCAGAGCCGCATCGACGTCGCCGGCCCGACCGGGTTGACTCCGCTAATCGGCCGTGACCGCGAAGTGGGCCTTCTGCAAGATCGCTGGGAGCAGGCCGTCGAAGGCATGGGGCAAATCGTCCTCGTCATCGGCGAAGCGGGCCTGGGCAAGTCGCGGCTTATTCACGTGATCAAAGAGCACGTCACCGCGCAATCAACCGGCGCGGAGCGGCCGATCGTCGAGTGGCGCTGCACGCCGCATTATCAGAACAGCGGTCTGTATTCGGTGATCGACTACTTCGAGCGCCGCCTCGGCTTCGAACGCGATGAGGAGCCGGCGCTCAAGTTCGAGAAACTCCACAGCCACCTGCAATCAATTGGCCTGGCCAATGAAGAGATCGTACCGCATTTTGCCGCGCTCTTGTCGTTGCCGCTTTCGCAGCAGTATGCTCCGAGCACGCTCAGTCCGATCCGTCAAAAAGAAAAGACGCTCGAAGCGATCCTGGAATGGCTGCGCGTCAACGCCACCGAGCAGCCGTTCCTGTTCGTCATCGAGGATTTGCACTGGATGGACCCGTCCACGCTGGAGCTGCTGGCGCTGCACGTGGACAGCGGTTTCACCGACCGCATCTTGACGCTCTTGACGTTCCGACCCGAATTCGAGACGCCGTGGAAGAGCAAGGCGCATCAAACAGTCATGGCTCTGAGCCGGCTGACGCGCAAGCAGATGACCGAGATGATGCAGCAGAAGACGGGCGTCAAGATGCTGCCGGCGGGGCTGGTCGAGCAGATCGTCGCCAAGACCGACGGCGTGCCGCTGTTTGTCGAGGAATACACAAACATGGTGATGGAATCGGATAAACTCAAGGAGGTTTCCGGCGACGTCGCCATCGCCGCGTCGTTTGTCAGCCAGCAGATCCCGGCGACGCTGCAAGATTTGCTGATAGCTCGGCTCGACCGCATGGCGAGCAACCGCGAGGTTGTGCAAGTCGCGGCGACGTTGGGGCGGGAATTCTCCTACGATCTTCTCAAAGCTGCTGCGCCGATGGACGAAGGCGTGTTGCAGGCGGAGTTGGACAAACTGGTGGCGGCGGAGCTTTTGTACCAGCGTGGCAAACCGCCGACGAGCACTTACCTGTTCAAGCACGCCCTGATTCAGGATGCCGCCTATCAGTCGCTGCTCAAGAGCAAGAAGCAGCAAGTTCACCGGCGCGTGGCCGTGGCACTGGAAAAGCAGTTCGGCGACATGGTGAAGAGCCAGCCGGAAGTGCTGGCCCATCACTTCACCGAGGCGGGCCTGGCGCCTCAGGCGGTCGAGTACTGGACCAAGGCGGGGCTGCGTTCGCAGGAGCGGTCCGCGAGTGCCGAGGCAGCCAATCACTTCCGCCGCGGTTTGGAGCTGCTGGCGACCTTGCCCGACTCGCCCGAGCGCGGCGGGCAGGAGCTGGGCATGCAGATTCGTTTGGGGACGGTGCTGATTGCCTCGCAAGGCTATGCCGCCCCGGAGGTCGGCCCGATCTTCGAACGGGCGCGCGCCTTGTGCCAGCGGATCGGACAGCCGCATTTGTTGATGGCGGTGCTGTGGGGCATCTGGGCCTGGCGCGTCGTCCGCGAGGAGTTCGACATCTGCCTGAAACTCGCCGACGAGATCATGCAGCTCGTCGCGGCTCAAGCCGACGAAGGCATCGTCATGGAAGCGCATTTCGTGCCGGCACTGACGCTCTTCTACCGTGGCGAATTCGCCCGGGCGGTTGAACATTGCGACGCCGGCCTCGCCCACTATAACCAGGATCGCTGCAAAGTGTGGTCGGGCCACACTGGACAGAACTCCGGCGTCACGTTTCGCAGTTACCGCGCGCTGGCGCTCTGGTGCCTCGGCTATCCCGAGCAGGCGCTCAAGGTCGGCCAGGACGCTGTCGAACTGGCCAAGGCGGTCAAGCACCCGTTCAGCCAGTGTTACGCCTTGCACCATCTCGGCTGGCTGCACCATCAGCTGCGTGACGGCAAGGCGGCGCAGGCGAGCGCGGAAGCCGAGCTGGTGATTGCCGGCGAGCAAGGTTTTGCCTTCTGGAAAGCGACCGGCACGCTCTGCCGCGCCGCCGGCCTGTGCTTGCAAGACAAGCCAGCCGTTGCCCTGGAATTGCTGCGCCAGGGCTTGACGCACTTTCACGCCACCGGCGCCGCGTTGTCGCTGGCCCATTACCTGGGCCACTGCGCGGACGCGGAGCGCCGGCTCGGCAACTTTGCCGACGCCTTGAAGTCGGCCGACGAAGCGATCGCCGCTACCGCCAAGAACCACAATGATTTCTTCCTGGCCGAGCTGCACCGTCTCAAAGGAGAAATCCTGCTCCAACAGACGCCTGCCGACCCGATATCGGCGGAAGCGTGCTACCAGGATTCGCTCGCCATTGCTGAAAAGCAGAAGGCGAAGTCGTGGGAATTGCGCACGACCATGAGCCTGTGCCGGCTCTGGCAGCAGCAAGGCCGGCAGGCCGAGGCGCGCGAACGGCTGGCAGGAATCTTCGGCTGGTTCACCGAAGGCTTCGCGACGCCCGACCTGCAGGACGCCAAGAAGCTGCTGGACGCCTGGGCGTAAGAGCATGCAACAAATTCTGTATCATTCACTCTCAATTTACCAATGTCTTACGCGGATGCGTTGCACACACAGAGACACACCCCGGATAAAATAAGTCCTGCATGCAGAAGATCGTCCAAAGTGATACGGTGTGATACCAGGCCGAAAGGCGCGGCGATCGAATATTTATGGAGTTAAACGTGCTGTGTCCCGCCTGTGCATTTCGCTTCGAAATCGAATCGGCGCCCGTCATCGGCAAAATCGGGCATTGTCGGCGCTGCGCGTGCTTTTTCCTTGCCGCGCTCGACAACATCAGCGGTCCGCCGCTGGGAGCCGCCATGGCTGCTAGCCGGCGCGAGGAGGACGATGGCGACGACGAAGCGCCTCGGCCCAAGAAAAAAGGACGCAGCGCCGACACCGCCGCTGACGACGAGCGCAAGAAGCCCAAGAAGCAGCCGCCCAAGAGCAACCTGCTGCTGTTTGGGCTCATCGGCGGCGGCGCGATGGTGCTGCTTTTTGGCTGCCTGCTCGTCGGCGTGCTCGGCTACGTGTTCTGGCCGAAAAAAGACGGCGCGGGCGGCGGCGCTGCGGGCGGCGACAAGGGAGGCGGCGACAAGGCCAAGAGCCAGGCTGCCGTCACCTTGGAGAGCTTCAAGAAAATCAAGACCGGCCAGTCGCGCAAGGAAGTGGAAGATCTCCTCGGCCCCGGCGACAAGACCGATGTCCAGGAAGTCACCAAGCTCCTCAACAAACAGCCCCGTTTTCGCGACGAACCGCCTCGCAGCGTGGACCCGGCAATCGCCAACCGGCCCGAGGTGTCCTATGCCGTCTGGCGCAAAAACGACGATCACCTCGTCGCCGCTTATATTACCTCCAAAAAGTATGGCGAAGTCCTCGCCTTTGCCCAGTTGCACTTGAAGACCGGACCGGGAGAGTTCACCACGGACGTCCGGTCCGACACGCCTGCGGAGATCGACCGGAGGCGCGACAAGCTGGAAGCGGACATGAAATTCTACAACGATCCGCGCTGGAAAAAAGGCCAGGCCAAGAGCCTGATCGTCGGGGCCTGGGGCAACCCCAAGTTTTACCTCGAATTCAAGGCCGACGGCACGATGTCGCTCCCCGGCCCATTGGCCTTCGGCGCTCCCGAGCGATCTCCTGGAAAATACAAATTTCTCGATGATGAGCACATCCAGTACGACATTCCCGAAAGCAAGTTCGGCAAAGCGGATCGGTCCGAGTACAAGGTGCTCGCGAATGAGAACGAGCTGTGCCTGATCCTCCGCGCCGAACAGCCATTCATTGGCGGCGCCGGACCGGAGCAGCGCTATTTCAATGTCAGGCCGGGGGACGTGCTGCGCCGCTTCGCTGGCAAATAATGAGCGCACGCCGAAGGCTTTCGGTCGATTTGATCTCGCGCGTGAAATTTCGGAAAGTCAACGCATTCTTCGTTGCGATCCGCAGGCAAAGCTGGTAGTTTTCCTGTCGTGTTCCATGTCTCCCCTACTTAACTGCTCGTAAAAAGGAATCGCCATGGGAAAGCCCGGTACGCTGACGAAAGACAAGTTCGGCTTCTCGATGCCGCTCGACGCTCCGCTCTACGGCAAGTTGCCGGTCCTGTACCGGGGCGTGAGCATGTTGATCTACGAGTACGTGACCAGCGCGGACTCCGCCGCGGCGCTCCTGCCGGCCCAGGCCCAGCTGATTGACGTGCCGAACGCCCCGGCCGCGGCTATCGCCATGCTCCTGTTCGCCGAGTATCCGTGGAGCACGCTTGGACCATATAACGAGGTCGCCCAGGCCATCCCTTGCATTTACAAAGGCAAGGTGTACACCTACGCGGTTCGGCTGCACGTCACCACCGACCGCGCCCTGGCGATGGGCCGCGAGTGCGGCGGGTTTGCCAAGAAACTCGGTGACATTCCGTTCCACCACGATTACTCCTACGCGAGCTGGCTGGACCGCCCCGCGGGCGTGCGCATCTGCTCGGGCGTGATGGAGCCGGCGGAACGCATTTCGGCCGGTACGCCCGAGGCGCTGTCGGCAATCGACTTCCTCTCCTTGCGCGTGATGCCCAACATCGCCAACCCGGCCAAGCCTTCCCTGTGCCAGCTCATGACCACCAAGTGGCTGTTCCAGAACGGCGAGACCTGGAAGGCCAACGGCTCGTTCAGTTACTCCGGGGCGTCGACCCTCGATCCCTATCACAAGCTGCCGTTCCTGGCTCCGTATAAGAACATGCTGTACCTGGGTGAAATGCAGGTCGCCGAGAAGGCGGAGATTCTCGAAGAATTCTGAAGCGAAGTGAGTTTCAGAGCCCGAGCGCCAGCGAAGGGCCTATCGGCGCACTTCGCTGGCGCTCGGGCTCTGACCGGAGTGTCCGCATGAAACCTGTTCCCATCCGCGGCTGGTGTCTATTTGCCATCGTCGCGCTCGCGTTCTTCGCATCGTGGGGCCAACCGCAGGAAGATAAGAAGAAGGACGCCGCGAAAAAGGGGCACTTCGCTCGCTTCAAGGAGCCGAAGTACCGCTTTATCGGCCCCGCGGCGGGCGGTCGCACCACGCGTTCGTGCGGCATCCCAGGCGACCCGACCACCTATTACGTCGGCGCAGCGTCCGGCGGCGTCTGGAAGACTACCGACAGCGGCATCACCTGGAAGCCGATCTTCGACGATCAGCCGACGTCCAGCATCGGCGCCGTCGCGGTCGCCCCCTCCGATCCCAATGTCATCTATGTCGGCTCCGGCGAAGCCAACATCCGCGGCAACGTCGCCCCCGGCAACGGCATCTACCTCTCCACCGATGCCGGCAAGACCTGGAAGCACGTCTGGAAACAGGTCGGCCAGATCGGGCACATCGTTGTGCATCCGAAAAACCCCGCTATCGCTTTCGCGGCGGTGCTCGGCAGCGCGTTTGGCCCCAACAAGGAGCGCGGCGTCTTTCGCACGACCGATGGGGGCAAGTCGTGGCAGCAAGTACTCAAGAAAGACGTGGCAACTCTGCGTAAGGAAAACGCCCTTGGGCCCGGACCGCCGGGCGCCGAAGCGAGCGCCTATCGAATCGTGAAGGGGCCTCCCGAGGCGGTTGGCGCCATCGACATCCATATCGATCCAAACAACGCGCGCATCCTCTTTGCCGCCCTCTGGCAGACGCGGCGCACCCCCTGGAGCTTCACCAGCGGCGGCGACGGCAGCGGCCTCTACCGCTCCGACGACGGCGGCGATATCTGGAAGGAAATCGAGCCCGGCGACGACTCCGGCCTCCCTGCCAGACCCTACGGCCGTATCGGCGTCGCCGTCGCGCCGTCGAACAGTCAGCGCATCTACGCCCTCATCGAAGCCGAGAACGGCGGCCTCTATCGCTCCGACGACGGCGGTGAGAAATGGCATCTCGTCAACGGCGCTCGCTATCTGCGCATGCGGCCCTGGTACTTCTGCACCGTACACGTCGATCCGAAGAATCCCGACGTCGTCTACTGCCCCAGCGTTCGGCTCCTCAAGAGCGTCGATGCCGGCAAGTCGTTCAAGCAGATGAAGGGGGTCCATCATCCCGATCATCACGACCTGTGGATCGATCCGACGAATCCGCGGCGCATGATCGACTCCAACGATGGCGGGGTTGATATCACGACCAACGGCGGCGAGACCTGGGTGATGCCGCCGTTGCCGATCTGCCAGTTCTACCACATCAACGTCGATAACAGCGTGCCCTACCGCGTCATGGGCACGATGCAGGATCAGGGCACCGCATCCGGCCCGTCGAATTCGCTCTCCTCGCAGGGCATCTCGCTGTCCGACTGGCACACCGTTGGCGGCGGCGAGACCGGCTATGCCATCGCCGACCCCGCCGACCCCAACATCGTCTACGCCGGCGAGTACGGCGGCTACATCTCGATCTACGATCACCGCACACGCCAGGCGCGCAACATCAGCATCTATCCGACCAACCCGTCCGGCAAAGGCGCCGAGGACTTGCGCTATCGCTTCCAGTGGACCGCCCCCATCATGCTGTCACCGCACCCAAGCCCCACCATGAACGGAGTGAATGGTGGGGGTACGCGCCCATTGTACCACGCCGCTAACGTCCTCTTCCGCTCGACCGATAAGGGCAAAACCTGGAGCAAGATCAGCCCCGACCTGACGCGTGATGACAATTCAAAGCAAAAATGGTCCGGCGGCCCGATCACCGGCGACAACACCGGCGTCGAATATTATGGCACTATCTTCGCGCTTGCCGAGTCGCCCAAAAAGGCCGGCGTCCTCTGGACCGGTTCGGACGATGGCCTCGTCCATGTCTCGCTCGATGGCGGCAAGAATTGGGACAACGTGACCAAGAACATCAAGGGACTCAAGGAGTGGCGCACCGTCTGCTGCATCGAGGCCTCGCCGCACGAGGAGGGAACCGCCTATGTCGTCGTCGATGCCCATCGGCTCGATGACAATACGCCGTATCTTTACCGGACCGCCGATTTCGGCAAGACGTGGACGGCAATCGTAAGCAATTTGCCGAAGGAGGATTACCTGCGCGTCGTTCGCGAAGACCCGGCGATGCCCGGCTTGCTCTACGTCGGCAGCGAAACGCAGGTTCACGTCTCCCACGATCACGGCAAGTCGTGGGAATCACTCAAGCTCAACATGCCGACCGTCGCGATCTGCGATTTGCAGGTGAAGGGCAACGACCTCGTCGTTGGCACCAATGGCCGATCGATCTGGATTCTCGACGACCTGACGCCGATTCGCCAGTGGTCGCCCCAAGCCGGCGGCTTGGGTACGCCGTACTTCTTCATGGCGCAGACCGCGACGCGCTGGCGCTTCTCAGGCGAGAACTACGTCGGCGAGGACCGTATCGCCGGCGACAATCCGCCCAAGGGAGTGTTGCTCACGTACTGGCTGCCGGCCAAACCGAAGGAGGAGGTGACGCTTGAGATCTTCGACGACAAAGGCGTGCTGATGCGCAAGCTGGCGAGCAAGAAGAGCGACATCGAGGAGGTCGATGAAGAATCGCCCGACGTGCCGTGGTCGATCTTCAAACCGACGATTCTGCCCAAGAACGAGGGATTCAATCGCGTGTCGTGGAACCTGGAGATGACCGGCCCGCGGATCATCCCCGGCGCCAAGAACGACGCCGGCGTGCCGTATCGCGGGCCGATGGCATTGCCGGGAACGTACACCCTCAAGCTGCACGTGGATGGCAAGACGCTGACGAAAAAAGTCGAGGTCAAGCAAGACCCGCGCAGCAAGACGCCGCGCAGCGACTTGGAGGATGCCCACAAGCTCGCGCTGCAACTGCGCGACGATGTCACGAAGCTGTCAAGCATCGTCATCGCGCTCAAGTCGGTGCGCGGCCAGATCAACGAGCGCGTCAAGGCGTTGAACGGCAACGGCAAGGCCGAGGCGTGGATCAAGGCCGCCAAGGCCGCCGTCAAGAACCTCGACGCCCTGGAGGAGCAACTGCACAATCCGAAAGCGGAGGTGACGTATGACATTCTCGCCAAGAAAGGGGGCGCGAAGTTGTATTCGCAGCTCGCGCCGCTGTATGATGCTGTCAAGGATTCGGACGGCCCCGTGACGCAAGGCATGAAGGAAGTCTACGCGGAAAACGCCAAGGAGCTGGCCCGGCTCGACGCGGTCTGGCAGGCGCTGCTGGCGAAGGAGATCGCGCCGCTTAACGAGCAAGCGCGCACGCTCGGCCAACCGGCGATCATCGCGCCCACGAGCGCGAAGTAACCAATTCCCGTAGAGATAAGCTGCCAGCTTGTCTCTTGGAGCGAACGGGGACAAGCTGGCAGCTTATCCCTACGATTCAAGACGCAAAGGAGTTCCTCATGTCGCGCGTCATTTCCATGGTCAGCGTCCTGTGTGTCAGTCTCGCCACCGTGTCGGTGGCTCCCGAAGGCGCCATCCTCGAATTGATCAAGCAAGGCCGCAAGGCCTACGCCGCCCGCGAATATGACGACGCGATCAAGTACTTTTCGGCGGCCATCGAGCGCGACAAGGACGAGGATGAAGCGTATTATGGCCGGGCCATGACGTATGTGCAGAAGCGGGAGCTGGACAAGGGACTGGCCGACATCAACCAGGCGATCAAGCTCAATGACGAGGAGGTTGCCTACGTCGTGGTTCGGGCCCGTATACAGCAACAGCGCCGCGATTTCAAGGCCGCTCTCGCCGATATCGATTCGGTCATCAAGCTGAACCCGCAAGCGATACGCGGCTATCAGATTCGCAGCTCGATCTACCTGAGCATGGGGGACTCGAAGAAGGCCATCGACGATCTCTCGCACTGCATCCGCATCGATCCCAAGGACGACAACAACTACCTGGAGCGAGGCCGGCTTTACCAAGAACTCCAGCAGTATGACAAGTCGTACGCCGATCTGACCAAGGCAATCGAGCTGAACGAGGACAGCTCTGCCGCGTATCACGAACGTGCCCGCACTCTATCGAGGCAGAAGGAATACGACAAGGCGATCGACGATTGCTTCAAGGTCATCGAGCTGTCGCCCAAGGCCCATCAGGGCTACCAGATGCGCGGCCACATGCGCATGTTGAAGAACGATCTGGACCGGGCGGAGCAGGACTTCACGAAGGCGCTGGAGTGCGACCCGAAGAACCCGCTCCTGTACAGCGACCGAGCTCGCTGCCGGCTAAACCAGGACAAGCCCGCCGCCGCTCTCAAGGACGCCAGTGAAGCGGTCAAGCTCGATCCGAAGAACGCCTACTGGTATCAGGACCGCGCCGCCATTCATGAAAAGCTCAAGAACTTCAAGTCGGCCGAGTCCGATCTGAGCGAAAGTGTGCGTCTTGAGCCGAAAAACGCTGATTCCTACGTGCGGCGCTGTCAATTTTATTTCCGTCAAAACAACACGAAGGATGCGCTGGCGGACATCAACACGGCCGTGAAGCTGGAGCCGAAGGAGACTTTCTTGCGTTCGATGCGTGCAGCTGTGTATCGGCGCATGGAGGCATGGGATAAGGCATTGGCGGATTGCAATTACGTGTTGAAGCAGGAGCCGGAGAATCCGCTGGCGTATCTGGACCGCGCCAGCGTGCTGTCCAAGCAGGGCAAGCACGCCGAAGGATTAAAGGATTGCCACAAGGCGATCGCCCTGGCGCCGAAGTCAGTGGAGTGCTATCAAACGCGCGGCCAGTTGCGCCGGCAGAACAAGGAATACGAGAAGGCACTGGCCGACTACGAGTATGCTGTCGAGCTTGCCCCCGACATTCAGCACACGCACAACGGCCTCGCCTGGATGTTGGCGACCTGTCACGACAAGAAGTACCGCGACGGCAAGCGGGCGGTGGAGCACGCCAGGAAAGCGTGCGAGCTGACCAAATACAGGGACGCTTATTGCCTCGACACGCTGGCCGCGTCCTATGCCGAGGCCGGCGATTTCAAGGAAGCCGTTCGCTGGCAGGAGCAAGCCGTGAAAATGTGTTTGCCGACGGACAGTCATTACCAGCGTTTGCGCGACCGCGTGGACATCTTCAAGTCGGGTAAGGCGCTCTATGAAGACGAGTGAACTGAGTTTTCGTTTAGGCGAGCGGCAGAAGATAGTCTCCCCTCTCTTTCTGGGAGAGGGGAGACTATCTTCTGCCGCTCGCCTTAGCGCTCGCACGGTATCTTGGGAACCCATTTTCGTTGACGCGAAATTCTGGACGAAGACAGTCTACCAAATCACGCCCCGTCAAGCAATTTCTCGAGCCGGTCGTTCAATTGCTCCTCGGCCGCGGGCGACCACAGGAAATCGTCGAGCGGCGCAAATCCCCCTTCGGCGTTGAAGTCGGCCTTGGGCGCCGCGAGCACCGGAAGATTGCCCAGAATCGTGTCGCCCACGGCCAGTGTGAAATGCGTGACGCGGCCAAGGTCCGCGGCCGGGACGACGCCGAGTACCACCGGCGTTGGGCCATCGGTCACGAGCAGATCGTTCTCGATACCGAGCGTCGTGACGACGTCGTCCTTGAGCGCGCGCAGGGTGAACGCCGCCAGGCCCGCCAGGCCGGCCTCGCCGCTCGATAGGTAGAAACATGGCACGACCGCACGAATTCCCTCAAGCAACGGTTGCCCGTCGTGTGCCGGCAGCGCGCGCAAAGTCTGTATCGTGCCGTTCTCCATCTCCACGACGAAGCGCGTGGCGGAAATGCGCAGCGAGCGCAGGAATGCTTTCTTCGAGACGACGCGAAACGGCGTCGAGTGCAGGAGGCGCGCGCCGAAATGCCAGCTAACACGGTAGGCGCCCGTCGAACGCAGCTTCGGCAGCGGCGCCGACACCAGAGTTTGCCGAACGCGAAGCTGCGTGCCGACAAGCGGCACGGCGACGGATGCGACGTGCTCGCCGGACTCCGAGTGAACGTCCACGCGGAAATCCTGATTGAGCGCCGGCGCCAGCGGCGTCGGGCTGCGCAGAATGGCCGAGGCGAATGGATTCTTCGCCTGGGCGTTCACCCAGGCGCGGCACGAAATCATATGTCCGCCGAACGTCGCGCACAGCGTCGGCATCTCCAGGGCAATGCCTTCCTCAAACTTCGCCTGCGCGATGGTCGGCAACTCGATTTTTCCCAGCAAATGCGCGCGCCAGAATACCTGGGCCATGCACGATTGCGCCGGGACCGCCATGCGAAAGAAGACGCGCAGCCGGCTCGTCTTGTTCTCCTGAGCGATCAATTCCGCGCTGAGCGCCGGCCCATCGACGACCGTGCGCAGCGTGAAGTCTGCTTTTGCGCGCGACGCCTTCGCCGGCAACCGCACGTTCGCCTCGACGATCACCGCGTCGGCATTCCACGGGATCGGCAGCGCGTCGAGAATCAGCCCGGCTTTCTCGTAGCGCACGTGTAAGCCGGCGTTGCTCGAATTTGAAAAAAGCATGATAGGTTTGTCGTAGGGGCAAGCTGCCAGCTTGCCCCGGAAGTTTCGATGCAGAACGTGCCTGCCGGGACAAGCTGGCACCTTGTCCCTACGAGAGCCTGGTCAAGGCATCGTCGAGTGCCTGATCGAGATTGTGCGCAGCCGGCGCCGCGCGGCAGATCAAGCAGTCCTGCGCGCGTGGAATGCGGAAGCGATGCGTACGGAACGCCTCGTCGAAAATGTCCGGAACTTTTTCAAGAGTGAACAGAATGCTGGTGAAGCCCGGAGCGTATTCTTTGCCATGCGTCAAGAGTTGCAGCGTGATCTGCGCGTGCAAGGAGGCAATGACCTCGATGGAAGCACGGCTCGCGGGAATGGTCGTCTCCGGCGAAGGGCCGCCGGGAGCCGAGTAATCGGGTGGCTTGCTGTTGTCCGTGGCGATCGCCCGGCGCAGGAAGCTGGCGACGCAACCGTAGCACGGGCCGCCGGGGATGAACCAGTGGACGAACCCGCCGATGCCGCCGGAAAGCACCTCGCCGAGTGTCCACGGCTTGCCGGCATGGCGCATCAGCATGTCGAAGTGAAATTTCGCCGGTTCGTTGTCGGCAGCGCAGATGCCGACGTCACATGCCTTCGCAACGGCGACAATCGCCTCCGCCTGGGCCGGATCGAGGAGATCGCAGCATAAGACCTCGATGTGCAGTTCGGGCCGGCGTTCCTGGAGCCAATCGGCGGCAAGGTCGGCCTTGCGCCTGCCTACCGCGGCATGCGGAAATTGGTGACGGATGACGTTGTGCGGTTTGTAGGTGTCCGGCTCGATCAGCGTGACGTGCGTTATGCGTGAATCGCGGCAGACAATGTCGAGGACCGTCATGCCGCCGGAGCCTGCGCCGACTTGGAACAGATGGACCAAGGGACGTGTTCCTTTCAAACTACATACAACTTAGCCCGAAGCGCAAGCGAGGCATCACGGGAAATCCCTCGCTTGCGCTTCGGGCTCAGAGTCGCGACGAATCAGATCGCTTCCGGCAGCGGCCAGGCCCCGATTTCGTGCCAGACCTCGTAGCACGCGAGCCAACGCCATGCCGCCTGCACCGCGAAAACGCAAGTGAACTTCGCAGGGTCCCAGCGGCTCGTCTCGCGCGTGCTGCCTTGCCGCCACATGCACAGGACCTGGCCGTCCAGCAGATGTGGGCAAAACCTCATCGGCGTCAACACGCGCGTCTCGGGAGGCAGCGTCGGATAGTCCGCCGGCAGGCGCGTCTCCAGTTCGTACACGTTGTGCATCGGCTTGAGGCGATAACGCAGCCGCAGGCCGCCATGCTGGCGCATGACCTTGATCTTGAAGTCGGCAGCGCGTTCGGCGTTGTAACGCTCGAGAATCGGGATTTCGATCGCCAGCAATCGCTGTTTGCCGGCATCACTGTCGAAGAGGGACATGCGGCACCGATCCAACCGCTTGCGGCATAGTGCTCGCATGGCGCTTTGTGAGCGCTAAGCCGCAAACGGTAAACAAGAAATCAATAATGGCACGGCACCGATTGAATCGCGGAGATCACTTCCTCGTCGCTGACCTCCTCGCTCGCGCCGATGAACGACGTGTCGCGCCGATCCATGAGGATCGCGAGGTTGTCCTGGGCGTTGCCGCGCAGGGCTTCGATCAGCTTCGTCCGCTCCTCGGTGTTCACGGGTCGAAAGTCCATATTCGTACTCCTTTCAGGATGACATTACGAAACGACCACCGCCGCCGACTCCTGCGCCAGTTCCGCCAGGATCAAATAGACTGCACGATCGACTTGCGAATCATGCACGTCAATGGCGATCAATTCGCCATTCCTATCCCAATAATACCGCGCCTCGGCATCATTTAACAATACGTGAAGTTTCTGATTCGGGATAGCCAGGTCGATTTTGACGCCAAGCAGCTTCGTGGGCTCTTCATCGGCGATTTCGAATTGCACCCTGGCAAGTTGCCGGCACAGCCTGTTGAGCGCCTCCGCATGAGCTTCCATTGCGTTCCACAGCGGACGCAGCGGCAGCGCCAGGTCGGGGCCGATCGATACTTGCACCGGCAGCGGGCGATACCGGTCATCGCCGGCACCGAGGGCGTACCAGGAAAAACACAGGCCGGAAAGAATATGCACGTGCGGCTTGCTCGATTCGCCGGCGTGCGCGTCCGCGGTACCGATGGCGAAGACGCCTTCACCGCCGCGCTGCTGAGCGACCCATCGGCTGTCGCCGTCGAAGTCGCCGTCGCTGGGTACGCGCAGGCTCCCCGGATGCGTGTGGACGACGCCGACGATTTGCAGACGCTTGTCTGACTGGCGAATGATGCGGCTCGCCAGCGCCTGAGCGTTGCTGTTGAAGCGGATGTGGGCGGCCCCCGCGTCGCGCTGTGTGCCGGCGGGGAGGGCGGCCAGCGCGATCGCCTCGCCTTTTTGCCGCAAGCCCAGGAGAATCCAGCCGATCTCCTCGTCGCCGCGCTCAGTGCGGCGGTGCTCGGCAAAGTCGTCGAAAAGGGTGCGGGCGACGCCATCGGAGAGAATGATGCGTTCAAGCAGGCGTGGGAGCGAAGTCAGCGTGGACACAGGTTGCGCCACCGCTTGCTCGACGGAGCAGCAGCCGCGCCACCACGATGCAATTCTGTTGAGCCATCCGAGCATGATGAAATTTCTCCTGTAAGCAAACCCATCATAGCCGGGAGGTCATGCTCTGTCAAAGTCAGTCGCCGGATCGAAGCGTGCGTGCGATTAATCGAATCGTCTCCGGCGTCGTTCGGCAGCAGCCGCCGATCAAGCGAGCGCCGGCGTTGTGCCAACGCTTCACCAATTCCCGCCAATCGGCCGCGGCGGGGGAGTCGGTCCAGCGATGATGTTTCGCATCCCACGCTTCGCCGCTGTTGGGATACACCAGGAGCGGCTTGCGTGCAATGCTCGCTGCCGACGCGAGTAATCCTTCGATATGGCAAGGCGCCGTGCAGTTGACGCCGACGGCGACGATGTTCGCCGCCGCATTGGCAAGCTGGATCGCCTCCACGAAGGTCTCGCCATGGCAAAGCCGGCGTTCATCCTGGCAGCTGAAGCTGAGCCACGCCGGAATTTTCGGAAACTCCGACAGCAGCGCCACCAACGCTTCCCCCTCGGCAAGCGATGGCACTGTCTCGCACGCCATGAGATCGGCGCCGCTGCCGGCGAGAATTTCCAGGCGCGGGCGATGCCAGTCAATCAGTTGCCGGACCGACAGCCCGTAATCGCCGCGGTACTCGGAGCCGTCGTGCAGATACGCGCCATAGCAGCCGACCGCCGCGGCAACGAGGGGCTTCAGACGCCCGTGGCGAATCGTCTCCACGTTCCAGAAGGAATCACGCGCTTGTCGGGTGAGCGCGACGCTCAGGCGCAGCGCCTCGGCTGCCTGCTTGTGATCGAGGCCGCGTTGCATGAGGCCGGGGATCGTCGCTTGGTAACTTGCAGTGGTCGCGACATCGGCGCCGGCGGCGAAGTAGTCGAAATGCACTTGCCGAATGAGAGCGGGACTCTCGAGCAGCACCTTCGCGGACCAGAGCGGATCGCGCAGATCGGCGCCGCGCCGCTCCAATTCCGTGGCGAGAGCGCCGTCGAGGATGACGACGCCGTGATTGACCAGAAATGGCGTGAAGGGGCTCATGTGCAGTATAATCCCGGGCTCTTCGGATGAAGATATCCTACGGGATGCCGCTGGTACGGTGTGCCAAAGCAAGAGCCCCGTGGCACCATCGTTCGGCCTGCGGCGGCGACGCCATGCAGTACGAACGTCCGTGCCACGGGGCGCGAGCGGAGACTTGCCTTCATCAGGAACCGGGACGCGGCGGCGGTTTGTTAAAGACCAGGAAGAAGTCGATCCCGGCCGCTGCTTGTCCGTAGGATTGCAACGACACGTCGATCTCGCTGGTCGCGGTTGTGTCGCCTGCTGGCGTGACGACGGTCACGTCATAGACCGTGTAGCTCCCCAAACCGGTTGCCAGCTCGTCGAACCGATATTGACCGTTGGCGTTGGTGTAGGTGAAGATTTCATTGCTATTGAGCACGCCGTCGTGGTTGGCATCAAGAAAAACCAGGGCGTTGGCGAGTGGTGCGCCGTTCTGGTAGACAGTCCCGGAAATGCTGCCGGTGTCGGCGGTCAAGGTCTGTTTGCCGGCGGCCCATTCTTCGAAACCGCCATTGGACGTGTTGTTCACGCCGAATTTCGAGTAGAGGTAGACATACGATCCGCCGGTGCAAAGGCTGTCGGGGATATAGGCGAGCATGTCCCCCTTGCCGCTCCCCTGGTTCAGGCGGGCGTCGAGCAGGATCCCATTGGCGGCGCCGAGATCGTAGACGGCATTCAACCCTGCCAGCTGTTGCGTGCCGGTGTCGTAGCCGGTGAGGCTGGGAGCGTTGCCCATGTAGATGCGCATCTCATCCAGCGACAGCAGCGGTTGCGATGCCTTCTGGTTGATATCGAGGAGAAACTCGCGGTAGACGACACCGCCGATATCCACCTTCGGTACTTCGCTCAAGGGCAACGAGCGGTCAAACTGCGGGCTGGTGTTCTCATCGAATTGCACGCGGCGATAATCCGAATTGAAGCCTTGCTGCACGGCTCCCTTGATCGACTGAATCCGCACGAACGAATCGATTATTCCCGTGCCGGTCGGTTGGGCATCAAACTGCCGAAAGATTCCACCGTTGAGGGTGCCGATGGCGCCGTGGGTGGCAAGATCGAGCACGGCGGGAGTGGTGCGGTCTTCGAGTTGTTCCACCTGCGGCCGGGCGCATGCCGTGCGTTGGGCTTTCGCCTGGCTGCGGCGATTGAAAAAGCTGAACCATGATTTCCAGTTGAGCGCTGAGATCACGTTAACCTCCGTCATGAAAAAAAGAAACAACGATGGGGCGGTCGCGAAAACCGAAATGGCTTGCGCGCGGAAGGAGCAGCCTGCAATAATAACGCAAGCGCAGATGCTGCTTCAGGCGATGGGCTTAAGTTGGGCAAAGAACGGGACGGGTTGTTCCAAGCTTGGTGGGTCGGGAGAGATTTCGAGATGACGGGAGTGTTGGGATCTCAACACGGATTCTCTGCCGATGCCTCGCTCTGTTCCGCTTGAACTGTAGAACATGAATCCGAGGTCTGCAAAAAAAATTTCGCAATCGTTGAAGCTGCTGCCGCACGCAGTACCTCTGCCCACGATTCCAAGGTTCGATTTTTCAGTCCGCCGACACGCCGAAGTCTATGTTGGTTGGAGATACCCCCCGCGCGAGTTGGCAAACTGTAAGCATCAGAATCACAATCATTTGCCTGGCAAGGAGTTGTGATAAGTCCCCAGTTTGCCAACTGGCAGCAGACGATCAGTTCGGCTCGATCGAGGTCGGCAAGGCAGCGGATCTGGTGCTCTACGATGGCGACCCGTTCGAGCACTCGACGCACGTGACGCCCGGAGCGCGTCACGCGAGCGCTAAATTGGGAACGGCTATTTCTTTTCCTTGTCATCCGGCGGCGTCGCATAGAACTCCTGAATCGTGTGCGCCGGGAACAATTTGTACCCGACCGGCACGTGGCCGAGCAGTCCCTCGAAGGTGGCCGACTTGTTCTTGTCGACATCGATCTTGGTAAGGATCGTCAAGGTGTGCTTGACGCCGTCTTTCAGCGTCACGTCGAAGTCGTAGGAGATTTTCTTCTTGTCTTCCGAGGGGACGAAGCGCAAGGAAACAATCTTTTCCATGTCGATCTTGACGGTCTTCTTGAACATCAGGTAGGGCAGGACGCGATAGTTGCCGTCGATCACGTAGAGCGGTTGCAGATCGTGGGCAGCGTGCTTGGTTCTCTCCTTGTCGGTGGCAATGACGACCGACATGGGGCCTCTTACCTCGGCCGCGACTTTCGGGGCCGGGAAGATGATGCGCTGAAGCCCCTTGTCCACGCCACCCTGGAACTTCACGGTCGCGGCGCCGAGACCGTCGAGGATCGCATCGGCTTCGATGGTGATCTTGTTGATGCCGACGAATTTCGTCGTGCCGGTGAGAGTTTCGTCCTTGTCGCCGGCCGTGGCGACGATGACGGCGACCATCTTCTTCTCGCGATCGTAGTCGATCTTGCGGATGCTCGTCAGCGGCGTCAGCGTGAGAATGCCGGTCTGATACGTCGTCGATTTTTCTTCACGAAATTCGAGATGCTCGAGCCCGGCCGGCGTCTTGCTCTTGGGCTTCGCCGGCGCGGCATTGGTCACATCGAGCACGCGCGTCCCCTGAAGGAAACGCCAGTCGGCCAGCTTGACTTCCATGCCCCCAGCAGGGGGAACGACCAGCAAATGCGAGCCAGCTTTCTTGTCAGCCTTGTCCGGTTCCTTCTCGTCCTTGGCGCCGGCGCTTGCTTGATCGGAACAGCTGATGACGAGAGCAATGAAGAGCAGCGTCATCGCAAACCAGAACCAGCGCATGATCGAATCTCCCAAAGGTGCTTTTCGGCAGGCGGGGGGGTGGCGACTTTGTTCCACATCATCATAAGCGTGGTCGGCGGGTTGTCCACCATAATGACACATGCCTTCAAGGTTCGATTGGACATGCACGTTCCATCCGCATAGATTGGTCCGGAACGCTCCTGACCTTTCCATGAGGAGAAGGGATCATGGCCGACGGATGCCTGTCCATCACCCAGACCGAACTCGTGGACATCGTGCGCGATATCTTGCGGCACAGCACGGAGCCGTTGACGATTCCACGGATACGGGAGCGCCTGCCGGGGCCGCTGCGCTTGATGCGAACGGAGGACTTGACGGAGATCGTGCGCCGGCAAGTCGCCGCCCATGTGCTGGTGATGTGCCCGAAATATCGCAGCTCACAGGATCGCTTCTGGGACCGTTCGCTTCATGAGCACGCGAAAGTTGTGTTGCGGGCGGCGCTGTCCAGCGGGCCGATGTCGTGGGCGGATTTGCGCAAGAAGTTTCCGAAGTACCTGCGCCATTTGGCCGACTCGGTGCTGAACGAGGAACTGGCCCGCGGCGTCATCTTTCGCCATCCGCCGACGTCCATGCGCATGGGGCCGCGCTTCGCCTTGCTGCCGCCTGACGTGCGCGCATACGCGGGCAAGGAGTTACGCGAGATGCTGGCGTGCCTGGAGCAGTGCGGCTTTGCCCGCGCTGAGGCGCGCGAGGCGATCATGCACCTGTTGCACGAGGACGAATGGGCCGAGTGCGCCGCCAAAAAGCCTACGTCAACCGCCTTGCCGGTGCGAACCGACTGGTGGGAGAAGACGATGTCGTGAAGTTCCATGAATATTTGCAAGCCCGCACGTGAGCGCAGCGAACCTGCGGGGTCAGGCGGCCAACCCGCGCACGTTCGCTGCGCTCACGTGCGGGCTTGATCAGGACACTATGCCTGCCGGTCAGCCTTTCACCCAGCTCTGCCAAGCGCTCGCACGGCCGCGCCACTTCGGCCGCGTGGACTTGCACCTGCACACCACCTTCAGCGACGGGACTTACACGCCGGCCGGGATCGTCAGCGTGGCACGCCGCACCGGCCTGTCGGCAATCGCGATCACCGATCACGACACACTCGCCGGCATCGCGCCGACGCAACAGGCCGCAGACGCGTCGCTCGAAGTTGTCAGCGGCGTCGAGATCACTGCGGAGTTTCAGCGCAAGGAACTCCATCTGCTCGGCTATTGCTTCGACGCCGAGGATTCATCCTTGCGCTTCGCTCTCGCGCGCTTGCAAAGCCAGCGTGTCGGCCGTTTTCACGAAATGATCGAGAGATTGCGCAAGCTGGGCGTCCGTATCGATAAGGCGGAGGTTGCTCATCTGGGCGACGCTTCGCTGGGTCGCCGTCACCTGGCTGAGTTGCTCGTGCAGGCGAAGCAGGCGACCAGCGTACGTGAAGCCTTTCAGCGCTGGCTCGGCGATCATGGCCGGGCGAGCGTGCCGAAGACGCGCTTGCCGGTCGCCGATGCGATCGCGCTGGTGCGCGGGGCAGGCGGCGTTGCATCGTGGGCGCATCCCAATTATGATTGCACCAGGGAAACATTGCTCGAACTGAAGGGTCTCGGTCTCGGCGCCGTCGAAGCCGAGTACCCGGCGTTTCGCTCAGGCCGCATCAGGGAATTGCGCGGCTTGGCCAGGGAACTGGGCCTCGCGGTGACCGGTGGCAGTGATTGTCATGGCCCTGACGAGCCGCGCCGCGCGATTGGCACGAGCAGCATTACGCACGACGAGTTGATGGGCCTGCGTGAGATGATTTGACATTGCAAGCCCAGGGATAAGCGCAGCGAACCCCTGGGATCAAGACGCCAGAGAGAATACTCATGGGATTGCGTTCCTTCCTGCGTGCCGCCCTGACCAAGACGCGCAGCCTGTTCAGCGGCATTGCTGAACTCTTCAGCTTCAAGGGCAAGGTCGATCAGAAGTTTCTCGAAGAACTCGAGAAACGACTCTACCTCGCCGATGTCGGCACCTTCGCCACCCAGGAAATCGTTAGCCGCGTCAAGCAGGCGTACCAAGACAAGGAAGTCACCGGCGCGATGATCGCCTTCGTGAAGGATCAGCTCAAATCGCTGTTGACGGCGCCGAGCCAGGGCATCAACTTCGCCGCGTCCGGCCCGACGGTCATCATGATTGCTGGCGTCAACGGGGCCGGCAAGACCACGTCGATCGCCAAGCTCTCCAAGCATTGCATGGATCAGAAGAAGAAGGTTATGGTCGCCGCCTGCGACACCTTCCGCGCCGCCGCCGTCGCCCAGCTCACCATTTGGAGCGAGCGGCTCGGCTGCGAGATCGTCAAGAACGCCCAGGGCAGCGACCCGGCCAGCGTCGCTCATGACGCCTGCGAGAAGGCGGTGGCCCGTAACTTCGACGTTTTGATCGTCGATACCGCCGGCCGATTGCACACGCAGACGCACCTGATGAAGGAACTGGACAAGATTCGCCGCATCGTGTCGAAGCAGATTCCAGGGGCGCCGCACGAGGTCCTGCTGGTACTCGACGCCACCAGCGGTCAAAACGCGATCATGCAAGCCGAGGTGTTCAAGAAGACGATCAACTGCACCGGTATCATCCTGGCGAAGCTCGACGGCACGGCAAAAGGCGGCGCCATCTTCGGCGTCAAGCAGAAGCTCGACTTGCCGGTGAAGTTCGTGGGGTTAGGCGAGGGGGTGGATGACCTGGAGCCGTTCGATCCGCAGGAGTATGTGGAGCGGCTGTTTGAGGATTGACCATTGGCTGTCTGTCAAACCAGGAACAACCCCCTCTTCAAGAAGGCCTCCTCGGCGTCTTCGAGTTCCTCCTTGCGACGCCAGTAGCCCCGTGCTTTTCGATGAGGCCGCGGGCCTTGGCCAGCTCAGCCTTGTCGCGAAAGAGCCGAGCGCGGTGCAGGTGAGCGTCGGCCAGATACAACGGCATCGGCCCCCGCTCCGCGATCTGCTGCGCTTCGGCAAGGTAGCGGCGCGCTTCCTCGGGTTGTTTCCCAAGCGTCCCCGCGTAGAACGCGGCAGTGAGCAGACCCTTGGGGAGATGGTGGAGCGCGTTAGCCTGCCGGAGCTTGGCGAGTGCGGCGGGCATTTCAGATGGCAGATTCCCGATCTCACGTTTGGGGCCGGGTAACGGTAGCGCACGGTAGAGCCGTGTGCGCGCCAGGCTGAGCTCGTCAAGGGCAACGTTGAGGAGGCTGCCGCCATGTTGGATTCCCCATTTGAGCGTCTGCGTGGCTCGCCGGTCAGCTTCGGCACACTCAGTAGCAGGACCATCTCGGGCTCCATCATGCGGTTGGGTCACGAATTGTAAGCCTCTGCGACAGAGTATAGCTCGCCAAGCGGCGCGTTCAGAAACCGTTAGGAGCAGATCGACGTACCGGAACCCTGCCAGCGAATAGAACTGCGGGAATTCTGGCTGCCATTTCACTTGAATCCGCTCTGCCTCCGCGAAAAGTGTCTTGGCGGCAGCCGGATCTCCGGCCTGAAAAAGTGTGTCCGCAAGAGCGGTGCGGTCGTCCATTTTCTCAAACGAATCTCCGCTGCGATCAGCAAACTCCACGGCTAGCCGGGGGTTTGCCACAGCCTCGCGCAGGAGGCCCAACGTCACCTCCAATTCACTGAGGTTATTGGCACGGACCGCCGCTTCCTTCCAATTCTCCATGTCCACGTCAATTCGGTGGAATGGTTCCATGGCGATGTCAGGGAATGATTCCATGGATTCCACGACAGGAGGGGTGCAGTGGAATCAATGGAACGAATCCAGGATATCGGATCGGCCTCACTTCCCCCCCGGCGGCACGTGCTTCTTCAACCAACCAAACACCTCGTTGTGCCAGTACTGGCTATTGCGCGGCTTCAGCACCCAGTGGCCTTCGTCAGGGAAGTTGATGAAGCGCGACTCGACCCCCTGACGCTTTAACGTCGTGAAGAGCTGGATGCCTTCACTCACCGGCACGCGGAAGTCGAGGTCGTTGTGGATGACCAGCATTGGCGTCTTGTACTTCGCCAGGCTCGCGGCGAACTTGTGCGGCGAGTGCTTCTCATACGACTCGCGGTTTTTGCCCCAGGGGGGGCCGCCGTGCTCCCACTCGTCGAACCACAATTCTTCGGTTGACGCATACATGCTGTCGAAGTTCCAGACGCCGCAGTGGGTGATGAGCGTCTTGAACTTGGGCGTCTTGACGGCGAACCAGTTCATCATGTAGCCGCCGAAGGACGCGCCGGCGGCGCCCATGCGGTCCTTGTCGATCCAGGGCTGATCTTCGAGATGCTTGAGGCCGGCCATGAGATCGACGTAGCATTTGCCGCCCCAGTCGCCGCTGATCTCATCGACGTATTGCTGGCCGAAACCGGTGCTGCCGCGCGGATTGGGCAGGGCAACGACGTAGCCTTGGGCGGCCCAGGCTTGCGGGTTCCAGCGGAAACTCCAGCCGTCCTCCCAGGCGCCTTGCGGGCCTCCGTGAACGAGAAAGGCGAGCGGCCATTTCTTCTTGGCATCGAAGCCGGGTGGCTTGAGGATCCACATCTGCATCGGCTGGCCGCCGGCGCCGATGACGTTGACGAACTCGGGGCGCGGCAAGTCTAGTTCGGCGCGCAGCTTGTCGTTGGCCTTCGAGGCGTTGTGCAGCTCCCAGCTATTGGCGGCATTGACGCCCACGTAGACCTCATTCGGATGATGCATCGCCGCCCGCGCGAACGCCACGCGGTTGCCGTCGCTCGACACCGTCAGCGAACTGTTGTAATTGTGGCTGATGAACGTCAAACGGGCGTTCGACTCGGCATCCTTGATATTGCAGACGAAGTACCAGTGCTTGCCGCGATCGTCGGCGCCGAAATAAATACGTTCGTTGTCCAACCAGACGAAATCTTCGGCCGAGCCTTCGAACTCGGCGGTGATGCTGCGAGCTTTCGGACGGTCCTTGGCGTCCTTGGCAAGGGCGTCGGCCGGCAAGAGCATCAGGTCCCAGCGGTCGGCCTCGAAGCCGGGGCGCTTCTGGGCACGATAGACGAACCACTTGCCGTCGGGGGAGAACTGTGGCGCGCCGTCGGCGGCGCGGTTGTCCGTGGTGATCGTCTCCCATTTGGTGGTCCCGCCGGTGGCCGGCACGCGGCAGATATTGTAATCGGTGCTCCAGGCCTCGTTCTTTTCGGGAACTGCGGTGAAGTAAAGATGCTTGCTGTCGGGGCTGAAAGTGAAGTCGTCGCCGATCGAGAATGTGGTGGAAGTCGGATAGGCGTCGCGATCACCGGGGGTGACGTCCTTCGGCTCGCCGGCTTTACCGTTCTCGTAAGACATGACGAAGAGGTGCTGGCGCTTGTCCTCGACGTACTCGTCCCAATGGCGGAAGAAAAGGCGGGTGAAGACCTTGGCCTTGACGGGGTTCTTGTCCTTGTCGTCGCTGCGTTTCTGGTTGAGGGCGTTGCTTTCCTTGAACGGCTTCTCGGAATACTCCGGCCAAACGGCGGACATGAATGCGATCTGCTTGCCGTCGCGTGACCAAATGCCGAGGGACGCTTCGGAGCTGATCTTGGTGAGCTGGCGTGCTTCGCCGCCGGCAAGGTCGATGATCCAGAGTTGGCTGGAGCCGCTGCGGGAGGATTCGAAGAGGATCGACTTCGAGTCGGGGCTCCAGCGTGGATGGCGGTCGCTCTTGGCATTGGCGGTCAACTGCTTGACGGGGCCATTTTTGTCGGTCGAGGCAAGCCAGAGGTTGGCGACTGTCTTGTTGGCTTCGAGATTGACGTTGCCCTGAACATAGACGAGCCATTGGCCGTCGGGGCTTATCTGCGGGTCGGCGATGCGTTTGAAGCGGAACAGGTCGTCCACCTTCATGGGGCGAGGCGCCTGGCAGACGGCACTTCCGATTGGGACGAAGAAGAGCAGGATCGCGGCAATGCGTTTCATGGGGATTCCTTTGCTTCTTGAAAGTCACGAGATTCGCATGTTCTCAGTTTGCCGACAGATCGCGCGGTTGCAAGAGGGAAGTAAGAAATCTTCTGGAACGTTATAATGACGAGATGAGAATCTTCATGGTTTGCCCGGCGCCGCCGGGATCGCGCAAGGGAAACCGGGTGACGGCCGATCGCTGGAGGGCGCATCTGTACGAGCTGGGGCACGAGGTTGCAATTGGGACAAATTGGCAGGGCGAACCGTGTGATTTCATGCTGGCGCTGCACGCGCGCAAGAGCTTTGCGGCTGTGCGCAAGTATCGCAAAGAGCACCCGTCGAGGCCGCTGGTCGTCGCGTTGACGGGGACCGATCTTTATCACGATTTGCCCAGAAGCGTGCAGGCCCGGCAATCGCTGCGCTGGGCGGACCGCCTGATCGGCCTGCACGAGGCGGTCGCCGCCGATCTTCCGAAGGAGGTTCGTTCGAAGCTGCGTGTGATCTTGCAATCCGCGGAGCCGGTTAGGCCGCGGCAGGCGCGTTCGGAAAAGACGTTCACGGTCTGCGTTTCCGGTCATCTGCGTCATGAGAAAGACCCGCTACGTGCGGCATGGGCGCTGCGGCGGTTGCCTCAGCTCACGCACCTGCGGGTCACGCAGGCGGGGCAGGCGTTGTCGCCGCAGTACGCGAACTGGGCAGAAGCGTCAATGCGTCGTGATTCGCGCTATCGCTGGCTGGGCGAGATTCCCCGGCCGCGGGCATTGCGTTTGCTGGCTTCGAGCCATTTGATGGTGATTTCGTCGCGTCTGGAGGGGGGAGCGAATGTCGTCACGGAAGCCATCGTGAATGGCGTGCCGATCCTGGCCTCGAAGATTGCCGGTAATGTGGGCCTCCTGGGCGCCGAGTATCGAGGATATTTTCCGTTGGCCGATACGGAGGCGCTGGCCAGCCTCCTTGAACGAGCCTGTGGCGATGCCCGGTTCTATGAGGAATTGCAGGCGTCGATCGCCCGGCATGCGCCGCGGTTCGAACCGGCACGCGAGCGCGCCGGCCTCGCTTCGCTGGTGCGGGAATTGACGGGTTGAGTCAACTCGGCACATGCGGCGGCGGCACTTCGGTCGGTTGTTTGGCAGCGTCCTCAACTGGCAGGGAGCGACCGAAATGTTCGCGCACGGCCGCGGCGAGCCACAGCGAACGCAACACGACCATCGAGCCGATCAAGACGACACCGATCAGGCTGAACCCGTAAAGGCCCATCGCGGCGGCGGTCAGAGCCATGGCGACTTCCGGTGCGGCGCCGCGCACGATCGCCCAACCATGCCGGACGTAGGAGAACACCATGAGGAAGATCGCTGCCAACAGCATCAACTCCGAATGCGTGCGTTGCACGGAATCGGAGCGATCGTGGTCGGGTTGCAACAAGATGCCCGGCCAGCTCGGCTCCACGAGCAGCGGTATGCCGCTAGGGCTCCGATCTTCTCGGACCCTTGAGACCAAGGTAACATGGCTCGCCTTGTGCGCGGCCTGTTGCTGCTCATGATATCGGTGTTCCTTGGCCAGCTCGAGATTCTTCCGTACCAATTCGTCCATGCGATCGCGCCATCTTGCCTGATTGAGATCGGGCTGGACGGATTTCAAGATCGCCAGCGCATATTCAGCTTCGCCGATGCAGGCGTAGAAGTCGAGCTGACGAGCGGCGATGATCCTGGTAGTCTCCGGGGTTAGCTCTGGAGCGTGAGCAGCCAGCGACGCGGCGACTAACATTTGGCCTTGAGCTTCGTGCAGGCGCCGGGCCAGCAGCGAAGGCACAGGTTCTGCCGGAGTGTGCGCGGCGATCATGCCGAACGGCACCCACACGATGCGCTGGTGCGCGGGCAGTGGCAGTTGATCGATCCGCACTGCCGCAAGGGTTGGCGCCTCGGTCGGCTCGGCGCTGGCCGAATACTTCCACTGCAACTCCACGCGACGCGGCTGCGGGCTTGCATCCAGAGTCAACACAAAATCCTGTGCGACGGCATCGAACGCGGCTTGCAGCTTGCGATCGGTCCAGACCCGGAGTCCTTCGACCGGCGCCGGGAATTTCACGCGCAGCTCCGTCGCTTCGGGGGCAAACACCCAGTAGGACGCCTCGTGCAGCCAACGCCCCTGGTCGCCTCGGCGCGTGGCTTCCGACGAAGCCACGATGCCCGCGTTGCTGCGCGGCGCCGTCTTGGGCAGAACGGCCTGTAGGGAGCTGCCTGCCTCCGCGAGGTTCCACGTCGGGATGTCCTTGAGCCAGGTTTCATGGTCGTGCGGCGTCAGCGCTGACTTGACTGACTTATCGTGCGCGAGCTGCTTGCCTGATTCCGCATGCACGATCTCCACATCGCTCCAGGCCAGCCAGCGTCGGCGTACGTCCGCGTCTTCCAACTCCACCATCGGAATGGCAACGGCCGCATTCGGGTCGTTGCCAACGCGCCCGCTCAAGGTAATGAAGACTTCCCGAGGCAGCCCGGCCGGGTACTGGAGCGTCCAGACAGGATGCTTGATTGACTTGTTCGCCAGAGGCTGCACAATTGCTCCGGGAGCATCCAAAGTCAATGGTCCATGCTGCCAATCCTTCAGATGCACCTTGAGCGTCGGCAGTTGGCCGCGCACTGTCCTCAAGCGCACACCATGCCACACGGCCATGCCCTGCTCCGTGCGGTTCACCTTCGTCAACATCAAAGCCTCCGGAGGCTTCGTCTCCGCAGTCCAGGCAAAAGTCGCTTCGTAGGGAACTTTCTCGATCGCATAGTGCAACGTCCGCGCCGCGCTCGGGCGAAGATTCTGCAAATGCTTTTGACGCAGATGGATTCCCGGGGCGGGAACTACCTCCACTGTGACGGCCGATGCCTGCGCTTGGCGAGGATAGACGGGTGGCAACGCAAAAGTCTTTTCCGTAGGCGTGCCGCCTTTCGGCAATTGCGAGCGCCAGCCCGTAAGCTTGAGCGTCGTTTCTTTGCGCGGTTGACGCAGCCAGATCTGGAGTTGGGACTGGCTAAGGTTCCAGCGGCGCACGTCCGGGCCGTCAACGTCAGTTAGCGTTATTGACTTGTCGATAAAGAACTCGAGAAGCATCAAATCCTCGCGAGCGCTGCTGATCGTAAAGGTTCCATGCAAGTCGGCATGGTGCTGGTCTAGATTCCAGAGAAGCTGGCCACGGGCCTGCCAGGTGGTGGGCTGAGTGGTAAGTTCGAGCCACGCCGCTGTTGATGTCTTGCGCTGGAAGCGATAGGCGCGCGACAGAGAGGGCAGAGGTTGCGTGCTTTGCTTTTTCCACAATTGTTCGAACTCCTCGGCATTGATGGCCTGAAGTGCGATATTCGGGGACTGGGCCTTGAGCTCTGTCGCATCCAGGCGATAACCGAGGAGGCTCGATATCACTTTGGCTTGCACGGGCGCGGGAAGCAGCAAGCGCAGATCGCTTTGTTGGGTGACGGCTTGCGGGACGATATCCAGGTTCAGCGTGATGTTGCCCGTGACCGCCTGCGCGAATTCGACCACCAGGCGGCGTTGGTCCTCCTTGCCGAAAATGCTCCAGTTCTTGACTACGATTGGGACGCCCAGCGCCGGAAAGGTGGGCGTCGTCATCGCCTCGACGGCGCGCACGTGCAATTTTTCAGGCAGAGCAACGAAAAGCTGTGAAGCGATGTCCGTGCCAATTGCATAGTTCATCGAGGTAGCCAAACTGCGCGAGGCTGGGCGAAGGTCCCAGAAGTGCGTCTCCCTGACTTCGATGGCCTTGAGCGCAGGGCCGGCGCTTGCTGGCGACCATCGTAGATTCACGACACTTTCGTAGCCGAGCTGAGCACGCCATTCCTTTACGCTCTGATTGGGCCCGGCAACAATTTTCTCTTCACCGCAGGAGTGCTTACAGTGAAATCCCTTCACCGGAAGCTGCCAGTGCATGATGATGTCGCTTTGTGCCAGCTTCGGGATTGTGAAGCCCAGGGAAATCTGATCATTTTCCAGAGTGCCGCGATCGGTAAAAGACAGGCTCAGGCGATGCGCGCCTTTGCCGCGGATCGGCAGTACGTAGCCGTTCTTGTGCGGAGCCGGGTAGACAGGCGCGCCGTCGAGGAACGCACCTTCCCTGAGCTGAACACCACTTAGAGGGATGAGCAGGTTAGCCTGCTCCTGGAGACTGTAAATCTCATACTGCGCGTCGAAGGTCGCAGTAATGTGATTGACTTTGCCTTCATAACGTGCGCTGACCAGAACAGCGTCAACGGAGAGAAGTACGGGCTGCTTTTCCAACTCGTCAAGCTTGGCTATCAAGTCCGGCGCGACGAGGACGGCCTGCTTGGGTTCGTCGATGATGAAGACGATGTAAGTGCGTGGATTGGCTGACTGCGCCGCGGCGTTCCAGGAGATGCTGAGCAGGAGCAGGCCGAGCACGGCGGCCGTTGCTTTTGGATGGCTGACGGTAGATCGTTCCAAGGCAGGCGTCGCTCGTCGGCTAATTATGCGGATCACGCACCAGAGGAGACCAATTATCACCACAAACAAAGCGGGCAGCGCGAAAAACTCGCGGACACTCAGCGAAGACCAGATAACGGTCAAGACGCTGGCAGTAAGGAGGACGACCAAGAGACGAAAGCTAGCGAATGGTTTCACGGCGCGCTGCATTCTCCAGAGCACGAGCGCGATTCCACTTGCAAGCATCCATCCAAGGGCTCGTGCCAGCGTGGAGTCGATGACAAAGAACCCGGCCGGCTCCGCTCCTGCTGTGAGAAGCTCCCACTCGCTCATTTCCGGAATCTCGTCCAGGCGCTCCCAGGCCGGGAATCGGAGCGTTCTCGCATGCGCGGCTGTGTCGGCCGCCGGCAGCTTAAGCCAGGTCACGATAAGGTAGAAGGCGGCGGACGCATCCCGTCCGTGCAGGACTGCTTCGCGCACCGCGTCGTCCAGTTCGGCTGTCTCCCATGGGTCGGCGCTGCCGATGCTTTTCAAGCGGCGCGGCGAAGTCAACAACGCGCCGCTGGGGCATGGGACATAGACCAATCCAAGTGTCTCCCAGAACGGTTGCGCCGATGGGGAGAAGGTCGTCTCCGGCGTCAAGCCAAGCGAGTGCATGGCAACAGCATCAATCAGGAGAGGGGCCTGGTCTTTCAGATGGTACAGGGCAAAGCGTTCCAACGTTTCGGACAACTTCAGCGACTCGCCGGCACCAGCACGCATTTGTGCTTCGGCACGCAGCACGATTTGCCTTTGGTTCTCCAGCTTGTCCAGGATCGCGGCCTTCGTGCCAAAGGGCTGCCAAGTTTGGCCCGCGTTCCAGAGTTGCCGCAACCGTCGCGGCGTCTCGGTCCGACTCGCTACTTTCGCCGGCACACCGATGCGTGTCAGGGCGTGGTCGAACAGCGGCATCCAGCCGTTCTCCAGGAAGACGCGGGTTTGCACATCCAGCGGTGGCATTGGCCAACCGATGCGCGGAATTTCGATCCGTGTGAGGCCGGGCATCAGGTTTCCCTGCGGCGCCGCCCGGACCAGAATGTCGTAGCTGACATAGGCCGCATTCTGGTCGACGGGCAAAGTCAAACGGACTTGCCCCTGCGCCTCGTCTGCCTCGAGACGATGCAGGGCCCGATCGAGAAGATTGGCCGCTACGACCTGGGAGCCTGACGGAAGACGCAATTCGCAGGTGCGCTCGCCCCAGTGCCAGAGACGGAATTGAATCCGGTGGTAGATCCGGCCATCCTTGTACACGTACGTGGCTTGTCTGGCGTCGTCACACATCTCCCGCGATGACGCCGACCGCGCGAGTGGGTGCGTCCCGAGTGTGATCTGCGGCAGGTGAGCGAGAGGCCCATCGCCGTTTTCGTGAAGTCGCAGTTGACTTACGGGTCTGTCGAGTTGCCGCTCGACCGCTGATGGCATCGGTGTGACGCCCGCACCCACAACAACGCTGCCGATCGGCTCATTCGGCGACTTGACAGTGAATTGCTGCTCCAAGTTGGACTGCTGCGCCGGCGTCATCAGCGGTACCGACCAGATCTTTACGTTCGGCAATGCGATGCCCGCAGGTGAGGCTGCTTCCAAAGTGAACGTTGACTTCTTCTCCAAAGCCTCGGACAGGTAAAATCTCCAGAACGTGCCGCGCGGCAACGACGACGCCAGCGTGGCGGCCTGCACGCCGTGTGAACTGCCGAATTCCAGCAAGTGCGGCAATACTTCTTGCAGCGGAAGCCGTTCCCAGTGATGAATTTTCAAGGTATCCGCGGGGCCATTCACATTCCAGGCCGATGGAAATCCCGGCGCCAGACGAAAGTCGAGAAATTCGGGGTTGCCAACCAGCGGTTGAGCCTCCCAGCGAAATTGCAAGGCGGCGTGCTTCTCCGACAGCGTGATGGTATGCGCCCCGTGTAGAAGCACTTGTGCCGGTTGCGGTGTAAGGCGAACAACTGGGGTTGGACGTTTGTCTCGAAACACAAATCGATAGCTTGGCGCCAGCGGCATCTTGTCATGTCCTGCCGCATCGTCAGGCGCGAGCACTGTCGCCGGATTCATGAGTTGCACTCGAAAGATAGGATCGACGAAAATGGCCAGCGTACCTTCACGTTTCGTGCTGTCGATGGGATCCAATTCTGGATAGCCCAGCGTGCGAATCCCGGCAGGGATGTCGCGAAAGCCTGAGCGAAGGTGGATCTTGAGCGAAGCCTTTTTGGCAGGCGTGAGCGGTTGCTTCAACTCGACAACCAGGAAATCGCCGTCCTGATGCCATCGCCCGAGCATCTCCGGCGGCTGTAATTCGAGTGTTTCAATTTGATAACTCGGCTGCGTCTTGGGCAGCTTGACGCGGAGTTCAAAGAGACTACCTCGGGATGGCGCATAGTCGATTTCGGAGGTCAGGAGGGCGCCGCGCTGAGTGATATGCCACCAATGGCTTTCTGTCGTGTGCAGGTCGATTCCTTTCAGCGCTGCGACCAGTGTTGGTCGGCGCGCCATGGAGGCGTCCCCCGCAATTTCCGCCAGCGTCAGCTTCTGCGCACCGTCGATTTCCGTGGCGACGTTCACCAATTGGAACGAACCGTGGTCCCAGGCCCCGAAGGCGAGATCGGGATGCATACGCACCTCCAACGTCTCCCCGCGCGACAAGGCATCGCGCACGCGCAGACGTGGACTTGTCCACAAGCCCGCGGCGGTTCGAGCGACCAAGCTACGCACGCGCAAACTCGGTATCTTTCCCTGCACCGGCTCGGGGAAATCAATCGTCAACAATCCCGGTGACTCGGAGCCTGCCTGACCCTTGGAATCGTTTTTCGCAGTGTTGTCCTTCCATTGCCATGACTTTGTTTCTCCGCTCGGCAGCAAAACAGCGTATGGCTGCAGCCCACCGTCGCCTTCGAGTATCAGTTTGTTGACGCTGCCGTGCAGGATATCGAGCTGAAACTCATGATCGGCTGCCAAACGATCTGGCGAGATGTATTGGACGCTATGCAGGCGTGCGAAGACTGTGGCTGCCGTGCTACTTGTCGCGGCGACCTTGCGGACCAGGATTTCGACTGGCTTCGAACCCGTGACCTGGACCTTCCAAAGACGCTTGCTTGACGAATTCATTTCATGAGGTCCCGTCACGATTGCGCCTGTTTTCAGGACGGTCAGCCACGAGTCAATCGGGAGCGTGAGGTCGAACGTACAATGCGGACAAGGGGGGACGGTGAGGCTGAAGGCGATCCCTTCCTGGGTAACTGCGCCGCGTGCGCTCCAGTCGAACAGAAAGGTTGCGCCGGCGGTCGGTGAGACGAGAAGCCCCAAGGACTTGCCGGCAAGTTCCGCCATGACCGCGTCGCCCCCCTGTTCCCATCTGAGCTTGGCAAGAGCCAGATTCAGTGGATCGACGCCGAGTATCGACGCGGCAGTTCCGGTGTGCCGGATTGTCCATTTGCCGCTGCCGTCGCTGAACGAGCGGTCGACAAACTCAGCACTATAGTGGGCTCGCGTCAGGTGGGGCTTTTGTTGACGGGTCTTTTGCGTCTGAAGGACGCGCGCCACTCGATCCTCGAATTCCTGGCGAGGGAGACGGATGAGGCTGCCGGATTGTACTTTTTCCAGCTCTTTCGCGGCTCGCTCCGGTGTGATGAGAATGCGTTGAATCGGCAGTGGTGAGTCGGTGCCGCCCGTCTGCGCCAGCACGAACGAGCAACCGACGGTGAGCGCCGTTAGCACGGCGAGCGACCAGCCGACGCGGGCGTTGAACCAGGATCGGCGACAAAACAATGCCACGTGAACGGTACTCCTCATTGCTGACTCGTTCCCAGACGGAGCCTCGGAACAAAGGCTTCACGCCTCGGGGCTGTTGGATTGCGGTGCCGGCGCCACCTCCGGGCCGCCCGGCGCGTCAACCGTCGTAGCCTCACGCGGACGTTTGGCGGCATTGGTGCGCAGCATCGTCGAACTCTGCTTCGATCGTCTAAACCCCGGCAGAAACTCGAGCCGATGGCGATGGCGCTCCTGCACGACCCAATGAACTCCAATTGCGGCGACCACCAGCACCATCCCCGGCTGCGCTCCAAACAGAATGGGCGGCAGCAGCGCGGGCGCGAAGATGCCGAGCGACAAGACCGCCAGAACCAGCCCCGAGAGCAGCAGCCAGAACGCCAGGCGGGGCAGCGGCGAGAAGTATCCGCCCAGAGCGACGACCAGCAAAAGTCCTGAGCAGCCCAGCAACCACCAGCGCTTGTGCAGGTGGTAAACGGTCTCCGACTGCATGTTGAGATGGGCGAACGCGTAGGTAACGGTTTCACCGGCCTGGGCCGGGCTCTTGTCGGTCAGCCATGCCTCCGCGTCGGCGCTGTTGGCGGAGGCCTCCGGCGTTAGAAGCCAGTTCTGCCAGCTCCAGTGTACCTCGGAACGCACATTGCGTCCCAGCGAGGTGGCGAGCATCGGCGTGGCCGTGATCAACTGCCAGCGCATCTCCGCGACCATCACCTCCGAGTGAAATACCGGCGCGGGGAGCGTTGTTCGCCAGAAACTGTTCCGGTCCATGCCGTCGGCGGGAATCGTCCAGGCAATTTCGAGGATTGCCGGCAAGACGACTAGTTCCGGATGCAACTTCAAGCGTATCACCTTCTCCGTCTGGTCAATTGCCTCTGCCTGCAGCACTTTATCGCCGATCTTGAATACCGGGCGAACATGAAAATGCGAAAGGGCCCGCGGCAACTCCACATCTACCTGCGGCGAGTGAATCTTGCGCAGGAGGTAGCGGCCTAGACATTGCTGGCTGCCGTCCTCCAGATTGCGCACCTGGATGAGCGCGCGATCCGCCAGGAATGCCGCCAGCGCCGAGGTTGGCGCGCCCTCGATTTTCAGAGATAGCGGCAGGTCAGCGCCGTAGCCTTGCAGGACCAGCACGGGAAATTGGTCCTTGCCGGCGAATTCGATGCCGCGGTCCTTCCACAAGCCTCGCTGGACGATGGTATCCGTCAAGCGGGCCTTGGCGGCGGACGCCGACCAGACGCGGACCTTGGCGTCCTTTTGCGATGCGTTCACGGGCCAGATTGGCGTGACGTGAAGCAAATGCAAATCCGTGATAGCGAGGTCGTAGCGGAGTTCAAGTTGATCGCCGCTGACCCCGAGAGGAAGCCAGAGCATTTGCTGGTTCGGGACGTGGAGGATCGTCTTACCGTCCTTGCCTACAAGTTGCGCTACCTTGTCGATGCCGCGCGGCACCTTGAGCACAACTTGATGTTTGCCGTCCGCGCCGAAGGCAATCAATTCTCTGGGAACCAGCAGGGTTTGCTTCACCTCGGCGGAGTGTTCGTGTACGGTGATGTCGATTGTCGATTGCGAGACGATTTCACGCTGAAACGGCCGCCAGGCGAGGTCCAAAAAGCTGGGCGTCTGGTCCCAGCTCATGTCAAAACGATGACGTTCCGGAACAGGCTCTTCCGCGTTCACCGGTCCGTTCAGGATCTCGATCTGCTCATCTGTTCTCAGGATCAGCTTGGCCCCGCGATCTTGCGTTCCCAGTGGCCGCGGCAACTCCAGGTGAAGTCGTTGATGCGGCGCGGGGACGCGCACTTTGCTCTTCAATATCAGCTTCACCTCCTTGGGCGCCAGAGTGCGTTCAAGCAACACGCGAACCTTACCGCTGGCGTCAAGAGGCGTCGACTTGAGATCACGCAGAAGATCGTCTTGGATCGTGAATTCATCGGGATTAGCGAGGTCCCAGGGGGAGCCGAACGTTTTCCACATGCCGGTCCACTGAACCATGCCGGGAAACCCAAGCCCAGGCGCAGCTGTGCCGATGAGCGACATACCGCGCGGATGCGGCTGCGGCAGCTTCAAATCAATGGCGCTGATGCCGGCGAACAGCGCTTTAACGTGAATTTTGGTTGCGAGGTCGATCTCCTGGCCCTGGCTGACGGTTTTGGCGTACAGCGCGTGGTCCACCTGTGTTTCCAATTGGTTTTTCTCGAAGCGCCAACTGAGTTCGAGCGGCGCTTTTTGCGCGGCAGGTGAGTTCCAGTTCTTCTCCGTGACCGGTTGAGCGAGAAAGTTGAAATTGAAGACGGCTTCGGTCTCCGTGTTTTTGACCTGGGTGAGGTCGTAAATCCCGTCGGTACGCGCATACGCCAAGCGTTGGCCGAGGCTGGCTTCCGCGGGCATTTTCACGCTGATCGTCCCATGCTGCTGGAACGCGCCCAGCACGTGAAACGGACCGATCGCTAACGGATTTGAGCGCGGCACGCGCAGGGCAACCGCGACCTGCCATCGCTCGGCCGTCGCCTCGGCGGCACGCAGCACGTGATAGGGAGTCTTATCATCCGGCGGCTCATGCGCCAGGTCGGCTGGCGCCTTCACCTTCGCCTGCTTGGGCAGCAGCAACCGCCACTCCTTCGTCTGCGGACGCTTGTCTTCCAGGAACAGGTCGCCCGTGATGTTGACGTGTGTCGCGTCGACATCCACCTTGACCTGTGCCTCCGCTTTGACCAGCGGCGCGTTGCCCGAAGGCGCCAGCGACTCCTTCCATGCCAGGGTGACCGACTTGCTTTTCTCCGCCAGGCCCAACTGCCAGCGTCCGGGCGCCTCCGGCTTTTCCAGCATCTCGTTGCAGCGCAGTTCCTTGACGTTGCCGGAGAATTCCAAGCTCATGGTGGTCACGACGGCCCCGGGTAAGCTGACCTCGATGCCTCGCTCGAGCACGGCGCTGGCCGACTTTTTCACCTGCACCGGCACGCGGAAGTTCATGGTCAAACGGTGTCTCTTGGCCTCCTTCTCGACTAGGACGACGTAGGCGTCGTCCTTGTTGTGCTCGAAGATCGGCGTTTGGCCGTCTAGTTCGCTGCCGTCCAGCAGATGTCCGCCTTGCAGTCCGAGCAGCACAATGGTATTCGGCGCTTCGGTGGAGAAATCGAACTCCGCGCCGCGGAAGATGAGGAAATCGCCTTCCAAGGTTCCCTTGAGCTTGCACGAAAACGGCACCTTCCGATCCGGCTTTAGCTGGCGCTCCAGGAATTTGATGCGCTCTTCTTTGGTCAGCCATTCTTCGAACGACATGGTCACCGATTTCCCGAACAACGCCGCGGCTTCGAGCGGATCATCGAGGAGTATAACGATCGCGTCTTTGGGCAGCTTCAGCTTGTCGAGCGGAGTCTTGAATTTGGGAGGCCCTTTGCCGATCTCACCGGTCTTCTCCGGCGGCTTGCCTTTGCCCGGCTCCTTCGGCTTGAATTTGACTCCGTCATCCTTGCTCTTACCCGCATCGCCCTTTTTGTCCAGAGGCTGGGCCAGCGCAAGCAGGCTGAAGCAGCCGAGCGCGGCAGCGATGACGAAAAAGGCTCGCAGCATCTCGTTGCTCCTTGGAGAACAAGCGCGGACGCGAAACGACAGGCCCATTATAAATGATATTTTCGGAAAACTACCCCCAAGAACTCTATTTTGCCTAATTTCCAAGTCGGCGAATGCCGGATGTGACGGATCGCCAGTCAACTGGCCGTTCCCCGGCGAAACAGCTCGACCATGGCTGGATGAAGTGCACCATTGGTTGCCAGGGCATCGGGTGAGTAGGGGTCGTAGTTGCTGCCGTCAACATTGCTGACGGCGCCGCCGGCTTCGCGGATCAGGACTACGCCGCCAGCGACGTCCCAGACGTGATTGTCGAAAGCGTAGAATCCGTCGAAGCGCCCGGCGGCGACGTAGGCCATGTTGAGCGCCGTCGAGCCGGTGCGGCGAACCGAACGGGCGTTGAAGGAGAAGTAGCGCCACCAGTCGAGGGCGTGTTCATTGCCGCGCATATCAGGCGGAAAGCCGGTGGCCAGGAGCGCTTGACCTAGCGTCGCGGTCGAGCTCACTTTCAGGCGCGTGGCGTTGAGCCAGGCGCCGCCGCCCGTGCTGGCTGCGAACATTTCCTTGCGCGTCGGTTCATAAACGACGCCGACGGCCAACTCGCCGGCAATCTGTAGGCCGATCGAGATGCAGTAGAAGGGAAAGTCGTGCACGTAATTGGTGGTGCCGTCGATCGGATCGACGATCCACGTCGGCGGCGCGTCAGGCGCCGGCCGGACCTTGCTCGCCTCTTCTTCCTCGCCCAGAAAGTCGTGAGCGGGGAACATGGCCGCCAGATACGACTGAATGGCCTGCTGCGAGGCGACGTCGGCGTCGGTGACGAGGTCGAAACGGCCTTTCTCCTTGACCTGGAATTTGCGCCGCCACGATTCCAGCACATCGGCGGCGCGCAGCGCGGCTTGTTTGGCGGCGTCGAGATATGACATCAAATAAGACATGCGAACCACCCGCGATGTTCTAGGGTGGGTCGAGCGCAGCGCGGCCCACCAGTTTTTGCGCACGCTGGTGGGCCGCGCTGCGCTCGACCCACCCTACGAGCTCCACTCACAACCAGCCCTGTCCTTCTTGGATGATAATCGTTCGCATCGCGTCGATCCAGGCAGGATGATCGTTCAAGCACGGGCACGCGTGCAGTGCCTCGCCGCCGGCGTGCAAGAATACCTCGAGCGATTCGCGGCCGATCTCGTCGATCGTTTCCAGACAGTCCGCGGTGAAGCCAGGCAGTGCGACGAACACGCGCTTCTTGCCTTGTCGGGCAAGGCTTTGCAGCACTTCATCGGTGTACGGTTTGAGCCAGACCTCACGGCCAAAGAGCGATTGGAACGTCTGGGTGCATGAGCCGCGTTGCCAGCCAAGCCGTTCGACTAGTGCTTGCGTCGTACGCTTGACCTGGGTCGCATACGGATCGCCCGCCTTGGCATAGCGCTTCGGAATGCCGTGAAAGCTAAGCAGGCAATGATCGGGCAGCCAGGCCAATTTCGCCAGCTCCTCGGTGATGACGCGCGTCATGGCGTCGAGATAAGCCGGATGCAGATAGTAGGGGGGCACAATGCGCAAGGCCGGCACGCGGCGCTGGTTCAGCAAGCACTTGAAGAGCACGTCCGTTGCCGATGCCCATGTCGTTGCGGAGTATTGCGGGTACATCGGCAGAACGATGAGCCGATCGACGCCCGAGCCGATCATGTCGCCCACGACCTCGGCAACTGGCGGATTGCCGACCTGCATGCCGAATCGTACCGGAATGCCGGACAGCTTGGCTTGCAGCAGCTCCGTCTGACGCTTGGTCCAATGCAGGAGCGGGGAACCGGCGGTCTTGTCCCAGATGCGCGCGTACTTGGCCGCCGATTGAGCAGGTCGCTTCCACAGGATGAGCTGGAAGACAAAGGGCCAGTACCAGGGGGGATCTTCGATGACGCGCGGGTCGCCGAGGAATTGCCGAAGGTAGGGACGAAGCGCATCGGGAGTCGGCGCATCTGGGGTGCCGAGCTGGATGATGAGAACGCCAAGCATTCAATCACAGGAGTCAGGAGTCGGGTTTCAGGAGTCAGGGTCCAGGGGGCACGAGTCAGGAGTCAGATAACACAATTTCCGACGAGTGACTCCTGACCGCTGATTCCTGGCCCCTGATTCCTGACCCCGACGCATTACGCCTTCTTCTTGCACCCCGGGCCTTCCTTGGGGTCGCCCTTCTCGGTGATATGCCCCGTGCCCGCAGCCTTGATCTCGGCCGATTTCGTCGCGTTGAGCGGCGTATAGCTGGTCCATTGCGCCGGTACGTTCGCTTCGGCAAAGATCGCCTCGACCGGGCATTCAGGCACACACGCTTCGCAGTCGATGCAATCCACCGGGTCGATGTACAGCAGCATGTCATCCTGATAAAAACACTCGACCGGACAGACGGCCACGCAGTCGGTGTACTTGCAATCGTTGCACGGTTCACAAACGGTATGCGTCATGATTCCCACCTATTTCCAGCCCGCCGATGGAAAAGAACGATTGAAAAGCCCATCCGCGGGTCGATGAGCCGGACGATGTCGATGTCTCTGTAGTATCGGTAGGAATCGGCGGGGGAAGTGTCCAGTCCTCTCCGAATTCGTTTAGCGTTCGCTTGGCGTCATGCGAACGCTAAGGCCCTTTCAAATTAATAACTGGTCCACACACCTTCAAGAATGGGTTGCATTGCGCCATGCAAGTGATGCACACACACCGACACACCCTGTCCAAATGGGTTGCATTGCGCCTGCGAGTTTCGCACACACCCAACTCACCCACACTCAGGAGTGGACCAGGTATTCCTTTGAAAGCGCCTAAACGAATCCATTCCAACTATAGCATATCCTGCGGATCGATATCGACGGTCAGTTCCACGCCCGTCGCCACGCGCACCGCCGGCAGCACCGCGCGCAACACCTGGTGCAGCACCACCGAGCTGGCGCTGTGCAGCTGGAAGTGGAAACGGAAGTAACCCTTCAAGCGAAACACCGGTGCCTCTGCCGGGCCGAGCAAGCGCAGGCCGGTCGGCTCCTGCGCAGCCTTGCGGCGATCCAGCTCGACGCGAAAGGCGGCCGCCAACCGGTCCGCGTAGTCGTTCCCCGCCTTCTCGTCTTTGGAGCGCACGATAAGTCGGGCCATGCGCTGGAACGGCGGATAGTTGTGGGCGCGCCGTGCCTGCATCTCTTCCTGGGCGAAGGTCAGGTAATCGTGATTGGCCGCCAGCACGATGCTTGGATGTTCCGGCTGCATCGTCTGGATGAAGACGTAGCCCCCCGCATCGCCGCGCCCGGTTCGGCCCGCGACCTGCGCGAGTAATTGAAACGTCCGCTCCGAGGCGCGGAAGTCGGCGTGGTGCAAGCCGACGTCGGCGTTGATGACGCCGACCAGCGTCACGTTCGGGAAGTCGAGCCCCTTGGCGATCATCTGCGTACCCAGCAGAATGTGAATCTCGCCGCGGCGGAAGGCGTCGAGCACGCGCTGATGGCTGCCCGGACGCTTCATGGAGTCGCTGTCCATCCGTTCGACGATCTTGCCGGCAAACTTCGCTTCGATCTCCCCTTGCAGCTTTTCCGTGCCCATACCTTGATACAGGACTTGGCCGGCGCCGCATACCGGGCATCTGTCGGGCGGCGTCTTCTCGAAACCGCAGTAATGGCACATGGTGATGTGCCGCTCGCGGTGATACGTCATCGACAGATCGCAGAACTTGCAATGCTCGACATGGCCGCAGGCCGGGCAGAACAGATACGTCGAGTAGCCGCGGCGATTGAGCAGCAGCATCACCTGTCCGCGTGCGTCGAGCGCGTGCTTCATCGCTCGCTCCAGGCTGGGGCTCAGGCCGTGCGGCTTCTTGTCGGGATGGCGATCGTGCCTCAGGTCGATCAGCTTGACCTGCGGCAACGGCCGATCCGCCACGCGGCGGGGCAGCGTCAAGAGCGTGTACTGCCCCTTCTGGGCGTTGTGCCAGCTTTCCAGCGATGGCGTCGCCGAGCCGAGCAGGATCGGAATGTTCTCCAGCCGGGCACGCATGACGGCGACATCGCGAGCATGGTAACGCGGCGTCGATTCCTGCTTGAAGCTCGCTTCGTGCTCCTCGTCAATGACGATGAGGCCGAGCTTGCCGGTCGGCGCGAAGATGGCGCTGCGGGCGCCGACGATGACCTGCACCTGGCCGCGCGCGATGCGCCGCCAGTGATTGCCGCGCTCCGCGGTGTGTAAATGGCTGTGCAAGACCGCGACGTCGTTGAACCGCCCGTGAAACGATTGAATCGTCTGCGGCGTCAGGCTGATTTCGGGAACGAGAACGAGCGCCTCCTTGCCCTGGCGGACGACCTCCTCGATGGCGCGCAGGTATAGCTCGGTCTTGCCGCTGTTGGTGATGCCGTGCAAGAGGAATGGATGGAACCCGCCCGCCTGAAGCACGGGTTCGAGAGTCGCCCAGGCGGCGGCTTGATCGGCTGTCAAATCGAATGGTACTCGGGAGGGCGAGGCTCCTGCCGAGCCACAGACGCCCAACGGCTCGGCAGGAGCCTCGCCCTCCCGGCCTATCGGCTGCGACACGGTCGTCGCGCTCTCCACACGGCCCGATCGGCGCCGCACATATCCTTTCTCCACCAGCGCCTCGATCGGTGTTCCGCCGCAGCCCGTCTCGTGCATCACTTGCCGCAGCTCGATCGGCGTCACATGAGTCTGCAAATACTCCAGCACCCGCTTCTGCTTGGGCGACAGATGCGGCAAAGGGCTCGGCAAAAGCGCGGCGGGCACTAAATCTAGGATTGGCACCAACCGCGTCCCCGCTTGTTTCTTCACACCAGCCGGCACCACCGCGTTGAGCACCTGGCCCCAGCCGCACAGGTAGTAGTCTGCCATCCACCGCGTCAGCTTCAAGAGATGCTCGGTCAGAAGTGTGTGCTCGTCGAGCACGTCAAGTATCGCCTTCACCCTGCGCTCCGGCTTCGCCTCGGTCCGCCCGACGCAAAAGCCGATGGTCTGCTTGTCGCCTCTGCCGAACGGGGCAATCACCCGCTTGCCGACGGCGAGTTGATTCTGGAGCGAAGGAGGAACCGCGTAGGTGTAGGCATGATCGAGCGGCCGATCGAAGACGATCTCCGCGAAAGGCGTGTCGGCCGCTTTCGCGGTTTCATCGGGTTGGAACAGTCCTGGTTGCATGAGATCGAGCACGGCACTGGCTCCAGACCTGGTATACATTCATTCACATTATACCAGGCCGGGCAAGCAACGCGAGGTCGGTGGCACGCAAAATGGCTAATGCTTGATTCCAGTTTCCGGCCACGAAGTCGGTTCCGGCGGTAATGGCCCCGGCGGCGCTTGTTTCCCCGCCTCCACATGCCGCATGACGCTGTTGCGAAAACCAAACGCGAAGTAGATGCACATGCCGATGCCGAGCCAGATCACCAGCCGCCACCAGGTGTCGGATGGCAGGAAGAACATTAACATCAGGTTGACGACAATGCCGGCCGGCGCGACGACATACACCAGCGGGCACTTGAAGGGCCGCGGCGCCTCCGGTCGCTTGATACGCAGGATCAGCACGGCCGCACAAACCACCACGAACGCGAACAGCGTGCCGATGTTGACCATTTCCTCGAGCTTGAGAATTGGCGTGAAGGCGGCCACGACGGACATCAGCGTGCCGGTTAGCATCGTCGAGATGTGCGGCGTCTTGAACTTCTCGTGGACGGCGCCAAAAATCCCCTCGGGCATCATGCCGTCGCGCGCCATGGCCAGGAAGATGCGTGCTTGGCTGAGGAACGTAATCAAGAGAACGCTGGTCATGCCGGCCAGTGCGCCGGCCGCGATCAGACCTCCGGCGGCGCGCAGGATGAGGCTTTGCTCTCCCGCCTCGTTCTTCTGCTCGGTGAAGGCCGAGGCGACGGCCGAGTCAACTTCGATGTCCCAGTAGGGGACCATACCGGTTATCACGCCTGCCACCAGGATGTAGAGGACCGTACACAATCCCAGCGATGCGATTATGCCGATCGGCACGTCGCGTTGCGGTTTGATGGCTTCTTCCGAGTGCGTCGAGATCGAGTCGAAGCCAATGAACGCGAAGAACACGAGGGCGGCGCCGAGCATGACGCCGGAAATCCCGTAGGGCATGAAGTTGCTGCGCGTCGAGTCGTCGATCTGTTCGAGCGTCTTGTTGATGCCGATCTGCCCAACCATGCCCCATTTCTCCGCTTGCTTTTCGGGAGCCTTCTCGCCGGCAATCTTGAGCACCGCTTCCACGATTTCCTTGTCCTTCGCCGAAATCGGCAGGTGCGGCTCATGCTTGGCCTTGATCTCCTCCCAGTGCGGCTTGCCCTCGTGCCGGCGTTTCATGAAGACCGCCAGCGCCTGATCCTTGATCAGCTTCGCCCGTTCGACCTCCGACACCTCCACCGTCTTGCCTTTCCTCTCTTCCAGTAGACGCTCGAGCGTCTTGGTCGGTCGCTTGTCGGTGTCGACGGTCACCTTGAGTCGCGCGGGAGTTTCGTCCTCTTTCTTTTTTTCCGCCTTGTCGTCTTCCTTTTTCTTGGGATCGAACTGCTTCGTCCAGTCCTCGGCCGCTTTGAGTAGGTTCGCCTCCAGTTCCGCATGGGCTGCCGCCAGGCCCGGAATGACGACCTGTTCCGGAGTTTTGCGAGCGTCGGAGTCGATGTTGAACCAGTTCTTGGAGTTGACGTAGCCGATGCCGACGAAGATGACGAAAACGACCACGCCGAGTTTGAGCAGCACGAGCGCCGTGTTGGACGCGGCACTTTCGCGGATGCCGATGACGAGGACCGCAGTGACGGCCATGAGGATCAACACGGCGGGCAGATTGAACCAGGCACCAGGCGTTGAGAATGGATCATTGCATAAGAATTCGGGAACCTCCGGCACCCCGAGTACCTTGAGAAGCTTGTTCAGATACTTGGCCCACACCGCGGCCACGGTTGCGGCGCTCATCGCGTATTCGAGAATCAAGTCCCAGCCGATGATCCAGGCGAAGATCTCACCGAGCGTCGCATAAGCATAGGTGTAGGCGCTGCCGGCGACCGGCGCCATCGAGGCGAACTCGGCGTAACAAAACGCCGCCAGAGCACAGGCGATGCCGGCCACGACGAAGGAAAGCAGAATGCCTGGCCCAGCATCGGTGGCGGCGACCCGGCCGGTGATGACGAAGATGCCCGCGCCGATGATCGCCCCGACACCTAGCGACGTCAGCCCGATAGGGCCAAGTACGCGCCGCAGGCGATTGTCACCCTTCGCCTCCGCGTCCAGCATTTCCAGCGTCTTCGTCGCAAAGAGTCGATTCCAGAACATAAGCATCCTTTGTTGATTTCGTTCAGCGCCCGCATGGCGCCGCGCACTCGCTAAACGTAAACCCGGTTTACTCGCCGCCACAAAAAGTATACGGGAATTCCCGTCAACACGATGATAAAACTCGGCCAACTGTAGACCGGTTTCGCAATCAAGAGCGACAGCATGATCACCACACACACGCCAATGTACAGCGCGGGCACCACGGGGTAGCCCCACGCCCGGTAGGGCCGCGGCACGTCCGGCTTCTTCACCCTCAGGACGAACACGGCCGACACCGTCAGAATGTAGAAGAACAGGGCCGCGAAGATGATGTAGTCGAGCAGGTCGTTGTAGCTGCCGGAGAAGATCAGTACGATCGCCCAGCCGCATTGCAGCCAGATGCCGACCGCGGGAACGCCGCGCGCGTTCAGCTTGCCGCACGACTGGAAGAAAAGTCCGTCGCACGCCATGGCATAATAGAGCCGGGTGCCCATGATGGTCAGGCCGTTGTTGCAGCCGAAGGTTGAGATCATGATGACGACCGCCATCATCGGCACGCCGAGTCCGGGGGAGACCTCTTCCAGGACAGCGGTGGCGACGCGATCGTCCTTGGCGTGATCGATGCCGCGCTGGAAGGCCGCATTCTCCGCGCTCGCTGGGACGTTGTCCTTGCCGTTGATCGGCAGCGCCGATAGGTAGGCAACGTTCGCCAGCAGATAGAGTAAAATTACCATGCTGGTGCCGAGCAGCAATCCCCAGGGCAAGGTGCGCTGCGGGTTTTTCACCTCGGCGGCGATGAAGGTGACGTTGTTCCAGGCATCGGAAGAGAACAGCGAGCCGACCATGGCGCCGCTCAGGACGAGGACGATCGCCAGCGGCGTCCAGGTCGCGAACTTCACATCGGTCGCGAACGCCTTGGTCTGGGTGATGCCGCCCCAGAGATTGTCGAAGTTCACCTGGATCGCGTCCGCATTGGCCGCGACGGTCAAGCCCAGCACGATCAAGAGGGCCAGACCGAGCATCTTGGAGACCGTGAATACGTTTTGCACCATGCGGCCCTGCTCGATGCCGAACGTGTTGATGACGGCCAGCACGATCGCCAGGACGACCGCGACCAGCTGGCCCGCTGAGATGACAAACGCGTCGCGTTTGAAGAACGTCATCGGCTCGTCCATCCACGGCACCGGAATCTGCAAGAGGATGTTGAGGTCCTTGATCTCCAGGAGTGCGTGAGTCGGGCCGAGTTGCGGCACCAGAACGCCGAGAAACTTGGCGAAAGCGACGCCAACGGCGGCAATGAAACCTGTCTGGATGACGAGAAAGGTCGTCCAGCCGTTGAGAAACGCCCAGATCGGCCCGTAGGCTTCGCGCAGGAAGACGTACTGCCCGCCGGCGTTGGGCATCATGCTGGCGAGTTCGGCGTAGCTGAGGGCGCCGATGATGGTGAGGATGCCGGTGAGGAGCCAGACGACGAGGAGCCACCCGGTGGAGCCGACGTCGCGGGCGATGTCGGCGGAGACGATGAAGATGCCGGAGCCGATCATCGAGCCAGCGACCAACATGGTCGCGTCGAAGAGTCCGAGCTTCTGGTGAAAGCCATCCCGTGGTACAGGCGGCTCGCCTGCACGAATCTCGCTCATGGTGATTCCCTTCCGTGCGAGAGGTAACAAGGTGAAGGGTAACAGATTCCGCAGCAATCGGCAATCGCCGTCTTCGCTTGCGCTCTGCGTTTAGCGCCCGCGTAGCGGCTCGGGAGCATTCGATGGATCAAACGCTTTCGTGGCGCCGCGCGAGCGCTAAACGAATCCAATCACTTGCTCTCCACAATCAACGTCACCGGTCCGTCGTTCACAAGGTCCACCTTCATGTCCGCCCCGAATCGCCCCGTGGCCACGCGAATGCCGAGCGCCTTCACGCCATTGATGAACGCCTCGTACAGCGGAATCGCGATCGGCGGCGGGGCGGCGTCGATGAAGCTGGGCCGCTTGCCCTTGCGACAATCGCCGTATAGCGTGAACTGACTCACGATCAGCATTGCCCCGCCGACCTCGAGGAGATCGCGGTTCATCTTGCCGTCGGCGTCGTTGAAGATGCGCAGGCCCGCGACTTTCTCGGCGAGCCATTGGGCTCGCTCCGGCGTGTCGTCATGGGTGACGCCCAGCAGCACGACCAGGCCGGCGCCGATATCGCCGACGGTCTCGCCGTCGATGATGACGCTGGCGCGCGTCACCCGCTGTACCACAGCTCGCATGGCGTTATCCTTCCAATGGTGCTATGATTTTTCCCAAGCCAGCAGGTGAGCGCAGCGAACCTGCTGGCTTCACGCGGGGGCAATACCCTGCAGGTTCGCTGCGCTCACCTGCGGCCTTGATGGAGACTATCATGAGCGATGCAAAACCAAAGCGCGATTACACCGCCAATCAGCAAAAGATCATCAAGCGCTACTACGACAACATCGATACGATTGCGTCGCAGCGGCTGGCGGAACTCGTAGGAGAATTGTACCTGGCCGAAGGCAAGAAAAAAGAAAAAGCCTGGCAGAGTGTGCGGAACGCGCTGGAGAAGCTCGACGTGCCGAAGTCGCGCATCGAGCACCTGATGGCCCAGAAGAACCCGGTGCTGCTCGCGGAACTGGTCAAGGAATTGCAGGCGAAGAAGTGAGTGTGCTACGCCGCAAGCGGTTATATCAATGGCTTGATTTAGATGTCGAAATGCGTGTGGATCAAACCGCACAGACGCCCGCCCATGCGAGTGATCGATTGCGTCACTCCCTTGTTGAGCAAGGTCGTCTCGCCCTGCGGCAGCACGAGGTAGATGCCATCGGCGTGGGGAACGTAACTGGCGACGTTCGCGCCCTCCATGGTTGGACCGTCGATGAGGATCAAATCGAAACGTTGCCGCAGCCAGGCGACCAGCCAGCTCATCGCATCGCATTTGTCGATGGACGCGCCCGCAGGCAGAACGTGCAGCGAGGCGATTCCCGTCTTGATGAGCGCGTGATCCAGTGCGAGCTTGCCCGCCATCACTTCGGCGAGTCCCGCCGATGCCGATTGGCCGAGTCGTTGCGCGAGGGTGGGAAGAGTGCCGTTGGCATCAACGACGGCGACGCGCAAATTCTGCTTCAGGGCGGCGCTGGCCGCGAGATTCAACAGGACCGTGCTGGCCCCAACGTGCGGCTTCGGACCAAGCAGGAGCAGCACGCCTGCGGTCCCGGCCGTCAGGCTGCCGCGCATCGCATCCAGGAGCGTCGCGTACTCCTTACTCGCGGCATGATCGGGCTGGTGATAGGCGATGACCTCGGTGCTGATGCCGAGCGGCGTCGACGTAACGGTAGGCCACGCCTCGAAGGCGGCGGTCATCGGCTTCGCTTCGGTCAGCTTCACCAGCTTCGGCACGGCCGCGATTGGCGCCGGCTCGACCGGGAGGTGCGGCGCTTGTGGCACGGTTTGCGGCGGGTGCTGCATCAGTCCCGGCGACAGCTCGACCTTCTTGTTCGGCCCGCCGACTTCGACGAATGGCACTTCCGTGCCGATCTCCCAATCGACGACGCAGTCCTGGGCGGGCGCCGCATCCGCCGGCTTGCTGATCGCCAGCGGGGCGCGCCGTCCTTCGCCGAGCTTGAACATGTCGAGCATCTTACCCATGGATGGTCACCTTCGTTTGACTTGGATCACGCCGTCCGCATGAAATTCTGGATATGCGGGTGCGTTTCCGGCGTCGCGTCCGCATCGTCCTCGCTCGCCGCCATGCCGAGCAGCGCCAGCGCTTCGAGCGCCGCTTCCGCATCGACCTTCGGCAATTCACCTTCGTCGGCCAGTATCAGCGCCTGATGGGCCGCCTGATTCAAGCAGCGCGGGATGCCGTGCGTGCCGCGTGCGATCACCTCAAGCGCCGTGTCGTCGAAGATCTTCTCGGGTTTGCCTCCTGCAAGGCGAAGATGGTGCAGTAAATAATCGTAGGCTTCCTCGACCGCCAGCGCCCCGATTTCCGCGCGCACCGTGATGCGCTGCTGCAACGATTCCAGGCCCGGCCCGGCCAAGGTCTGCGTCAGGCCCGGCTTGGCAATGAGCACGACTTGCAGGGCCTTGTTGCCGTTGGCTTCAAGATTCGCCAGCAACCGCAGCTCTTCGAGTATGTCGGCATTCAAGTGATGGGCTTCATCGATAACCAACAGGGTACGCCGCTCGGCCGCGCAGTTCTTGAGCAGTTGATCCGTAAGCCGCAGGCGCAGCGATTGTTCGCTGGCTTCCTCGTGAGGCAGACCGAGATCGTAGAGGATCGCCTGCAGGAGGGCAGAGCGATTCACGACATGGGTATTGGTGAGAAACGCATTGGCGACCGCTTCGCCGAGGCGCTCCAGGAGGGTGTAGCCGAGGAGCGTCTTGCCGGCGCCGGCGTCGCCCGTGAGGACGACGAAACCCTCATCCTCAGCCAGGCCGCGCGTCAGCGCCGCCAGCGCTGCCTCGTGAGGCGTGGCGGGATAGTAAAGAGCGGTATCCGGCGTCGGCGGGAAAGGCCGACGTGTCAACCCGAAGCGTTGTTCGTGCATCGATCCGACTCCCCCAGGGGCGCGGAACACGGTCCTATTCATGAATCGGATGAAGGAGGCGGTAAAGTTTAACGTTTGCTCGGATTGGTCAGCAGGATGTCGATAGATTTTTCCCAGTTTGCTTGGACGCCTTTGGCGAGCCGCCTGCGCCACGCGACTAAACCTTACTTCCGTGCGAGCAGCGACATCAGCTCCCGCGCTGCTCGCCGCGGCGACTGCTCATCGACATCGACGCGTAGGTTCGCCTGCTGCATCGCGTCGTCGTTGACCGCCTTTACCAACGGTGTTAGCGCCGCACGCAGCTTGGCGTTCTGGGCACCCTTGCGCGACAAGAGCAAGATCGCATCATACGGCGGAAACGCCAGCTTCGGGTCGTCGAGCCGGACCAGGCCCATCTTCTTGATCCGGCCGTCGCTGCTATAGGCGCTGATGACCTGCACTTTGTCCTCATCGACAGCGCTGTACATCAGGCCGGGGTCCATCGATTTTCGCCCCTTGAACTGCAAGCCGTAGAGTTTCTGCACGCGCTCCCATTCATTGCGGCCGAAGAACATCATGTCGTCGGCAATGACGAACTTGCCCGCGTGCTTGGCGAGGTCGTCGATGCTGGTGATGCCGTACTTCTGGGCGATCTCCTTCTTCATGACCAGGACGTAGGCGTTCTCGAAGCCGACCTTGCCGAGACATTCGACGCCGAATTCGCGTTCCAGGTAGGCGACCGTCTCGTTGTAGGTGGTATCGCGGTCGGCGACGTGCTTGTGCTTCATGAGGGTGGCCCAGACGTTGCCGGTATAGTTGATGCAACAATCGATCTGGTTGTGCTTCAGGCCGAGGAATTGGATGGTCTCACCCATCCCCTGGCGTTGATCGACGCGGAAGCCTGCGGCCTCGAGCTTGTCCTTCATAACCTCAGAGAGAATAAACTGCTCGGTGAATGGCGCGCTGGCGACGACCGGCGCCGCCGGCAGGAAGGCGCGGACGATCGGCCCGTACAGCCCGCCCACGAGCGCCAGGAATAGGCCGGCCGCCGCGATCCAGCCGAGCTTCTTGCTGCGTCGCGCGAGCGCCAACTCCAGCAAATGCACGAGTTGATCCATGGCGATGGCAAACAGGGCGGTGAAGATACAGCCGAAAATGGTCGATTGCATGTCGTTCATGTTCAGGCCGGAGAAGATGTAATTGCCGAGGCTCATGCCGCCGACCGGGGTCGCCAGGGTCGCCGTGCCGACGACGAGAACCGTGGCCGTGCGGATGCCGGAAAGGATGACGGGAGCGGCCAGGGGAAGCTGCACGCGCCAAAGCATCTGCCAGTCGTTCATGCCGAGGCCGCGCGCCGCCTCGTTGAGGGCCGGATCGATGCCCCGAATGCCGGTCACCGTGTTGGCGAGGATGGGCAAAAAGCTATAGAGGGTCAAGGCGACGAACGCTGGCAGAAAACCGATGGCGCCTCCCAGGATCGGCACCATCAGCGCCAGTAGAGCCAGGGTCGGCACCGTCTGCAAGATGCCGGCGGCGCCGAGCAGATACTCCGCGAACACTGGCCGCCGGCTGGCCGCGACGCCCAGCGGCACGCTGATCAGCAAACCGATGCCGAGCGCCGCCACCGACAGCAGCATGTGTCCGCCCAGGTAGTCCGGGAGAGCATCGATCAACAGCCAAAGTTCCTCGCTCACGATCGGCCTCCTTCGACCCGGGCAGATGCCAAATCGTCGAGCTGTCTCATCTGTGCCTTCGGGTTTTCCATGAGGGCGGCAACGAACGCATCAGCGGGGCGCGCCATCAACTCGGACGGCGTGCCGAGTTGCACCAGGCGTCCAGCGTTCATCACAGCGATCAGGTCGGCGGACAAGAGCGCCTCGATCATGTCGTGCGTCACCATCACCGCCGTCAGTCCGAGGCGGCGGCGCAGGCTCAGGAACTCCGTGCGCAGCTCGTGGCGCGTCACCGGGTCGAGGGCGCCGAACGGCTCGTCGAGCAACATGACTTCCGGCCCCGCCGCCAGGGCCCGCGCGAAGCCGACGCGCTGCTGCTGCCCGCCTGAAAGCTGGCGCGGTAGGCGCAGACGGTACTCGTCCGTTGGCAGGTTCACCAGCTTCAGCAGTTCGGTAATGCGCGTCTGGATCTTGTCCTTCGGCCAGCGCAGCAGCTTGGGCACGATGGCGATGTTGTCCGCGACGGTCATGTGCGGGAACAGGCCGCTGCCTTGAAACACATAGCCGATCGAGCGGCGAAGCTGCACCGGATCGGCTTGGCGAATATCGCGGCCATTGACGACGATGCGGCCGGAGGTTGGATCGATGAGTCGATTGATCATCTTGAGCGTGGTGGTCTTGCCGCACCCCGAGCCGCCCAGGAGGACGAGCATCTTGCCACGCGGCACGTGCAGGCTGACGCTTTGCACCGAGAAGTGCTTGCCGCCGTCGAAGGTTTTGCTGACATTTTCCAGGACGATCATGCGGGTTCCTCGAATCGCGCTGAATGGGTGAAGTATAACGTGATTCAGGTTCCCCGCAAGGCGCAACTTTCGCGGCGGCGGCTTCTGTGCTGAGTACTCGGTGCGGAGTACAACAGCACGAACGAAATTCGGGGGTCACGAATCATGTATGCCATCACATTGAACGACGTCCAAGCTGCCGCCAAACGCATCGACGGCCTAGCCCATAAAACGCCAGTCATGACCTGTGCGACGCTCGACCGGCTGGCGGGACGACAGCTTTATTTCAAGTGCGAGCAGTTTCAGAAAGTCGGCGCGTTCAAGTTTCGCGGCGCCTGCAATGCCGTCTTGAAGCTTTCGGACGCCGACGCAAAGAAAGGAGTCGTCACGCATAGTTCCGGCAATCATGCCCAGGCGCTGGCGCTGGCGGCCAAGCTGCGCGGCATCCCGGCGCATATCGTGATGCCGCGCAATGCGACGCCGGTCAAGCGTCGTGCCGTCGAAGGTTACGGCGCGAACGTGATCGAATGCGAGCCGACGCTGATTGCGCGCGAGGTCAAGGTTGCCGAGGTACAGGAGAGGACGGGGGCGATCCTGATTCCGCCGTACAATCATGCCGACGTGATGGCCGGCCAAGGGACCGTCGCCCTGGAGATGCTGGACGAGATCGCCGATCTCGACGCGATCGTCGCCCCGATCGGCGGCGGCGGGTTGATGGCGGGCGTTACGATCGCGGCCAAGGCGATCAAGCCGGGCATCCGCCTGTTCGCCGCAGAGCCGCTGGGGGCCGACGATGCGTCACGCTCCAAAGCAGTCGGCGCGTTCATTCAGCAGACGGCGCCGCAGACGATCGCGGACGGATTGTTGACCAGCATGGGTGAGCTGACCTGGCCGGTGGTGCGCGATCTTGTCGAAGCGGTCGTCACGGTCAGGGAAGAGGAAATCGTGCAGGCGATGCGGCTGGCCTGGGAGCGGGCCAAGTTGCTGATCGAGCCAAGTTCGGCCGTCGCGATCGCGGCGGTGATGACGCCGGCTTTTCAAGGTTTGGCGGGGATGAAGAAGGTCGGCATCGTGCTGAGCGGCGGCAACGTGAATCTCGACCGGCTGCCGTGGTAGTCCATTTCTTCGTTTAGCGCCCGCGCGTAACCCAGTTCGGCGCGGGCGCTAAACGAAGAATTACTTTGCGTCCAAATCCGCCGTGTCGAGCCGCCCCTCTGCGTTCAGCTTGCGGAACATCTCCAACGTCAGCCGAATCCCATCCTGCAAGGGCATCAACGGCATCGGCCCGAGGTCGCACTGCAAGGCGCTGTCGTCGAGATCATACGCAATCGCAATTTGACGGTCGCCGAACGTGATCAGCTTCGCGGCGCTGGGCTCGACCTCGCACAGGGCGCGGTGGAGCGTCGCCATATCGACGACGTGGCCGCGCAGGTTGTACGACCTCGCCCCCTGATACGGAGCTTCGAGGCAGCGGACGACGATTTTGGCAACGTCGTCCACGTATTGCATGTCCTGGATACCGCCGTAGGTGATGTGGTAGGCGCGATTGAGGGCGAGCGATTTGATCGCCTTGGTCGGCTCGCTGGTCATGCCGAAATCGCGGCCGACGCCGAAGACGGTCCACGGCCGCAAGCCGACGCTGGAGATGCCACTGTCCTGGAAATAGATGCGGGCATTGCCTTCGTTGCAGCACTTGAAGACGCCGTAATGCGTGGAAGGAATCAGCGGGACATCGTCGGCGAGGGGACCCTCGCCTCCGACCCCTCTCCCGGAAGGCGAGGGGAGATAGGTTTCGGGCGGACCGAAGACGGCGGCGGAACTGGTGTAGACGAGCCGCTGGATTTGCCCTGGCAGTTGCTTGACCGCCTCGAAGACGGCGAGCGTGCCGAGCACGTTGACCTTGGCCCCCAGAATCGGATCGGCCCGGCACACCGGCACCTGTAAGCCGGCCAGGTGGACGATGTGCGTGATCCGGTTCTGTTGCAGCACTTCGCGCAGACGCGGCAGGTCGGTGACGTCGCCTTGCACGAACGCGACCTGACGGACCTGCGTCTCGTCCATGATGAGGCGCATCCGTTTGGGATCTTCTTTGAGGTCGTAGATCCAGACGCGATCGCCGCGCGCCAGTAGATTGCGGGTGATCCAGCTGCCGATGCAGCCGTACCCGCCGGTGAGTAGGACGTTCATGGTGATTTTGTTGGTACCGCTTTCGTCTAGCGCCCGCGTGGCGCCACGCGGGCGCTAGACGACGAGCGCGAGTGTCGTCGTCAGAAGAACAGCCGCCGCGCGTCGAGATACAAGACGAAGATCATCAAGCACAGGATGATCGCCAAACCAGCGTAGGTGGCGCCGATGCGCACATTCTCGGAGGCGGGCCGTCCGCGGATTTTCTCGTAGATCAGAAATACCATGTGCCCGCCGTCGAGCACCGGGATCGGCAGGAAGTTGACCACCGCCAGGTTGATGCTGATCAGGCCCAGGAAGAACGCGAAGTCGGCGAAATCCATGAAGGCGAAGATGTAAGTGGCGCGAGCGATCGTCAGCGGACCGCCGAGGTTCTTGACGGAGATGCGGCCCAGGATCATGCCGCGCAGGTTCTGAAATATCTCGGACATGCGGTTCCGCGTATCGATCAGTCCGAGCCAGATGGCGCCAAACGGCCCGTCCGCCGTGACGCGGCGCGTGTCGCGCGCCAGCAGCCAGCCGCGATCCACCAGCGGCCAGGCCTCATCGACTGCGAGCGGCATCTCGATCTCCTCGATCTTCTTGTTCCGCTCCACCTTGAACACGAGCTTGTTGAACTTGACCGGCTGATTGAAGAGTTCGAAGGAGATATTCGCCCACTGTCCTTCCTTGAGATCCTCGTTCATCCAGCGCACTTCGATGTCGGTCTTCGGCTCGGGACGCAGGAACGGAGCGATCGAATAGAAGATCGCGCGCATCTGCGGAATGTCCACCTTGAGAGCTTCGCGATCGTAGCGGATGTTTTTGATGACGTCTCCTTCCTGGAGCGGCGAACCTTTCTTGGCCGCGCGAACCATCGTCTTGATCTGGTAGGCCAGGCCCAGTTCGGGAACCGGCATGGGGGCGTTGAGGCTGATCGGCGCGGCCCGGTCGAAGCGCCAGGCCGTGTCCCATTCGATTTCCTTGTCCACGCCGCCGGGGACCAGTTCCTGGCCGGGCTGATCGCTGTGTCGAGCCAGGTGCAACTTGACCATGCGTTGGCCCTGGAACTTGGCGCCGTCGAGCCGATCGGACCATTGGCGAAGCGCCATGGGCAGGCGTTCAGGGTCGAGGTCCTTGTCCTTGAATTCGAGCAATTTGCCGTCCGCATCGAGGACGCTCACGGATTCGATGATATCTCCGTTCAACTTCTTGTCGGCGACGGTGCGGGGAGGCAGCACGGCGCCGTCGGCCTTCGAACCTTCGCGAACAGCCAGGATCGGCCCCATCTGCATGCGCACGCCGAGATCGACGCGGAACATCGGTGCGACCTTGATCTCGACTTCCGTGGCGACTTTTTCCTCGCCGCGGCGAACGCGCACCGTCACTTCCTTGCCGGCGAGAAGATTCATGCGGCGAAGGAACTCGAAGAAATCGCGCTGCCCATGCCCCTTGTGGCGTGGGTCCTCGGGGAGATCGGTGACCTTGCTGGGATCATCCGGATCGGTCATGGCGATGATGGTGTCACCGTATTCAAAGCCGGCCTTATGAGCCGGCGTGCCGGCGATGTACGGCCCTTCCTCCAGCTCGCGCTTGGCGATAAATTGCAAACGCGACGGCGGGGCGACGCCGATCACCGGCTTGGCGTCGTCTTCGTCGAGGCGCGGCTCGATGGCGGTCGTGTGCGAGGTACTGCGTCCTTGCTTGTCGTAAGTCAGATAGGTCATCTCAATCTGATTGCCGGCCAGACTGTTGATAACGGTCTGCGTGAAATCGCTGAAGGTTGGCTTCTTGACGCCGTCGATCTCGACGATTTCGCCGCCCGACTTGAGGCCGTGCTTGAAGGCGGGGGCGCCGGAATCGACGTAGCCGATATTCGCCGACGGGTGTTCTTTACCCGGCCCCTGATAGCAGGCGATGAAGCAAAATACCGCGAGGATGGCGTTCATGATGACGCCGGCGGAGATGATGAGCATGCGCTGGCCGACCGTCTTCTTGCGATAGGAGCGCGGGTCGTCGGCGTCGTCAGCCGACTCGTCGCCGTCCACCTGGCCGACCATCTGCACGTAGCCGCCCAAGGGCAATACCGCAAGCTTGTAGGTCGTCTCACCATACGCGAACCAGCAGCCGGGGATCGGCGGGCCGAAGCCGATGCTGAACGTTGTCACGTTGACGCCGCACCACTTGGCCGCGAGGAAATGGCCCAACTCATGAATGAAGATGACGAACGACAGCCCGAGTACGGCTTTGACGATGGCCCAGATCTCGTTGAACGTGAACTTGAACAAGATGTAGAGGAGCAAGCAGAGCATCACACCGAGAATGCCGAGGTTCCACGAGTTGAAGAAACCGGTCGGCTCCACCGCGGCGTCGGTTTCAGCAATGCTCTGCGGCGCCGGCGGCATCCCCGCGCGCAACGCATCCGACGGCGCCCCCTTCGACGGTTCGTTTGGCTTCGGCTTCATCGACTCCGGCTGTATTCCTTCGTTGTGATCCAACGCAAAACCTCCTGGCGAGACCACCGATCGAGCGCATTTAATTCGCTCAGGCTCGGTCGTTCGCTGTAGTTGTGATTGTCCAGAACCTCACGGCAAACGCGGGGAATGTCCAGAAACGACAGTTCCCCTTCGAGAAACGCGCCGACGGCAGCTTCGTTGGCGGCATTCAGCACCGCCCCGCAGGTGCCTCCGCGACGCGCGACTTCATAACCCAGCTGCAACGCCGGAAACGTCTCCAGGTCCGGCTGCTGGAAGGTCAAGCTGCGAAGCTCGTCCCAGCACAAACGTTTCGCCGGCCCAGCCACCCGCTCCGGATAAGTCAAGGCGTATTGGATCGGCAAGCACATATCGGGCGGCGACAGCTGGGCGAGAATCGAGCCGTCCGTGAATTCCACGAACGAGTGGATGATCGATTCCGGATGGATGATGACCTGCACTTGCTCGGGCCTCAGGTTGAACAGCCAGCGTGCCTCGATGATCTCCAGCGCCTTGTTCATCAGCGTGGCCGAGTCGATCGTAATTTTGCGGCCCATGGTCCAGGTCGGATGCTTGAGCGCTTGTTCCGGCGTGATGTTCAGGAGGTCGTCGCGCTTGCGGCCGCGGAACGGCCCGCCGCTGGCGGTGAGCACGATGCGCTCGATCTCGCGGGACGAGCCGGCTTGCATCGCCTGGAAGATGGCGCTGTGCTCGCTGTCCACGGGCAGAATGCGGGCGTTCTTCTGGGCCGCAAGCTCCATCACGAGCGGGCCGGCCATGACGAGCGTTTCTTTGTTGGCGACGGCGACGGTCTTGCCCGCTTGTAACGCGAGCCAGGTGCCGGTCAGTCCCGCGGAGCCGACGATCGCGGTGAGAACGACATCGACATCGGGGTCGCTGACCATGGCGCCGATGGCGTCTTCGCCGTCGAGGACGATCGTGCCCAGGGGCAGCGTTTGCAGGCACAACTCATTGGCGGCACCTGAATCGGTGGCGGTAATATAGCGCGGGCGATAGCGGTGCGTCTGCTTGAGCAGGTCTTGCCAGCGTGAGTGGGCGCTCAGGCCGAACGCTTCGAGGCGGTCGGGCAGCGCGTCGATCACCTTGAGGCAGCTGGTGCCGATCGACCCGGTCGATCCCAAGACGACGACACGTCGCCGGCTTCCTGCTGCTTGGGAGGAAATCACGCAAATGCTCCTATCGAACGGCGGGCCGAACTCCGTAAGGAGCCGGTCTACGGGCGCCGACAACTCGCCGCGCTATCTCTTAGTCTATTCGCACGCAACTCATTGGCCATTTTAGCTGCGAGTGGACGAATTCCGCAATGCCAATGAAAAAGGCCGGACCAAAGTCCGGCCTCGAAGTTGCCATCAGTGGCTTGGCTGAATTAGTTGAAGTACCAGAACGCCAGATAGCCGATGCCGCACGCCAGCGCGGCGGTGATGATCACGCCCACCGGGCCCATGCTGCCTTCCCAGAACGACTGCGGCTCTTCGGAGTCGCCGCCGGGGACCGGTACATTCGCGAGGGCCTCTTGCGGAGCCGGCGGCGCGGCTGGTTGCGGCGCCGGCTTCGGCGCCGCAGTCTGGCCTCCGCCGCGCAGCGAGTTGCGCGTCGGCAGACTGCCCATCGCTTGCGGGCGCGGCGTCGGCGCGGACGGAGCCGCCGTCTTTGCAGGCGTCGGCGCTGCGCCCGGCTTCCCATCCGTCTTTGCCGGCTGTTGTTTGAATTGCGGCCGCTGATGCTGTCCGCTGCGCTTGCGCACGAGCGGCTTCAGCACTTCCACGGCTTCGCCGACCGAGTTGAAGCGGTCTTCCGGCTTCTTCTGCATCAGCTTGTCCACGACCTCGATCAGGTCCGCCGGCGTGTCGGGCGCGAGTTCGGTCAGCGCTTGCGGTTTCTTGAATTGATGCGCCATCATCTTTTCCGCGGCATTGCCGTCCGGGAACGGGTATTGCCCCGTCAGCATGAAGTACATCACGCAGCCGAGGCTGTATTGATCGCCCGTCGGCGTCAGGTTGGTCGGGTCCATGATGCTCTCGGGGCTCGAGCAATCCAGGCCGCTCGTCACCGAGTTGGCCGTGGACATCGTATCGACCAGCGATTCCCCTTCGGTTTCCGCGAGCAGGCAGCCGATGCCGAAGTCGAGGATGTAGACCTGCCGGTCCGGCCCGATCATGATGTTCGACGGCTTGAGCAAGCCGTGGAACAACGCTTGCTGATGGCAGACTTCCAGCCCTTCCGCGATCTGCACCGCGATGTGGGCGACGAAATCGGCCGGCAGCTTGCCTTCCCGCTGCAGGAACTTGTCGAGCGTCTCCCCCTCGGCATACGGCCAGGCGAGGTAATGCATGCCGCCGGCGGTACCGACATCGACGAACGGAATCACGGCCGGATGCTTGCATTGCTCGAACGAGCGCACCTTGCGGCGGGCGATGCGGACGTTCCACATGCTGCGGCGTGGCAACACCTTGACGGCGTACCACTGGTTGTCGGACTTGTTGTGGGCCTTGTAGACGGTCCCCATGCTGCCGGAGCCGAGCGCGTCCATGAGCGTGAACGGGCCGAGCACGAAGCCTTGCGTCTTGCCCTGGAGCAGGCGTTCGGACTGAAACTCCGTCAAGATGCCCTTGCCGATGAGGAATTCCGCCAGCGCCGGGGGTTCGGCACGCGGGTTCTTTTGCAGGAATTCGCCGACGATCTGATCGAGCCGGCCGCGGTCGATCAAGTTGCTGCGCCGCAAATCCCAGACAAACCATTCGCACGCGCCAAGTTCAGTTGTGACCATTGCTGCTTCCTTCTAGTACTAAGTACCTGGTAGGAGATCGGGGAAACCCGGAGAGCGTAGCGCCTCTCGGTGAAACATGGGACAGAAAAGCGCAATAGTCAAATCGTGCGGGTTGTAATGAGACGAGTAGGATCGACGAATGTCCACATTCCGGCAGCCACCAAGATTCGTTGCGCCCGACACCCCCACTCGCCCCGTGCAACGAATATCCTCCCTGACCTCATGCAGCTCTCATAAACCTTGGTATTTTTCAGGTCCGGCGAAAGATTCGTTGCGCGCTTAATGTTCCACGTGGAACACTGACGGAATATTAACGGAAACCGACATTGCGTTTGGCGAGATGCATGGGGATGCCCAGACAAAATGACTTGCATGACGCGTGGGTAGTGTCTCAGTTTCGATCGTAGACCTCACGCTCCGCGTGAGGAATCCTCACGCGGAGCGTGAGGTCTACGGTAGCGAGGTCAAACTGCGACACTACCGTACTTTCGAGTGTGGGCGCCAACGAAGTTTCGGACCAGCCGCATTGCCGAGATCGCCCCATTACAATATAGTACCTGCTGTCCTGTGCCCTGCCAGGCCGTTCGGCAAGTTGCTTTCACTCATGACGGCAAGGCAAAGATGTGTCGCTCAATTGCTGCCGTTCTTTCTTGCAAGGAGCACCTCATCATGAAAAACCGCCGCTCCGTCCGACTGTGCGTGGAAGTGCTGGAAAGCCGGGTCGGGCCTTCGACGTTCGCCCCGCCGGCGACGCCGCCCGCCCCTTATGTGCTTTGGGGCAGCAGCAACTGGTCGGGCATCTCCTTGAATACGGCGCCGGGGGCAGTGACATCGGTGAGCGCTTCGTGGTTCGTGCCTGCGGTAACGGGTTCGGACGCCGGTTATTCTTCGACCTGGGTCGGCATTGACGGCGACATTTCGAGCACCGTCGAGCAGATCGGCACGGAGTCGGATACCGCCTATACCGCGGCACACGATGGCACGCCGCAGTACTACGCCTGGTACGAAATGTATCCGGCCGGCTATCATTACACGACGCCGACGACGGTCAGCCCGGGCGACCAGATCACGGCCTCGGTGGTCTACGCGGGCCAGACGAAAACCGGAACCAAGATAAACGACAACTACACGCTGACAATCTCCGATTCCACCCCTTCTCTTACCTATCCCCAAGGCTGGACTTTCTCGACGGTCCAAAGCGTCCCCAATCACAAGATCGGGCAGAGAAACTCGGCGGAATGGATCCAGGAAGCGCCTTCGGGGGGCGGCGTGTTGCCGCTGGCGAATTTCGGCTCGGTGACCTTTACCAACGCGCGCGCAACCATCAGTAATGTCAACGGCACGATTGCCAGCTTTGTGGGGAATCCCTCCGTTGTCAATTACGGCACGGCTGCGAATCCGCTCGAGATCAACCTCATCGACATGGGCACGTTCACTCGATCGGGACAATGGACGTCGATCAAGGATGAAACTTCGCTGCTGAGTGCCAGCGGAGACAGCTTTACAGTCCAGTTCGGTTCGAGCAACCCTTCGGCGCCCAGCGGGGCGCTGCGCACAAAAGGACCGAATGGCCGAGTGACCGATGCTGGGGAAGCGACCTTCGCCGTCGCGGAGTTCGCTCAGTCGCCCCCCGGCAACGTGCGTGTTTCGGCTTTCCGTGATCAGGTCGTGGCCGTCGATGCGCGACAGCCCGAAGTCTCCTATGTCGTTCCGAATACCGCGGCGCCCCGAGCTCCATCGACGCACATTGTTGAGGCAACGAGTTCGGCGATGGGAAGCACGAGCGACGCTGTTTTTGAAGTCGCCGTCGCCACGGCTAATCCTTCAGCGCCAACCAATTCGCCGTGGTTCACCTCGCCAATTGACGCCACAACGGCGACACTGCTGCCTAACGCCGTGGCAACGACGGCTGTGTGGGAAGCTCCCCATGAGAACTTGCCGGTGCCGTCGCAGAGCGCCACGGATAGCCAACCATCGCGGCTCGTGCTGGACGGCACGGCTGACCAGTCCGCACTAGCGCTTTTCTTCGTTGCAGGGCTCGTGCATTCTTGGAATCGGGCGGCGATCACCGAAGAGGACGCCATGCGAGCCCGTCGGTCGGCCAAGATGCGTCTACCCTTGATCCCGGCATAGCCCGTCCGAGCCAGAAAAGCCTGCAATGGCCTGAAGATGGGTCAACTTGGAAATCTCGTGGGTCAAACAAGAATGTTTGACCCACGAGACCGCCCCATTAGCGCACGAATAAACGCTATTTTTCGCCTAACAACCGAGTCCACCGAAGACAATTCTGAATGCCCCCATCCCTCTCCGTGCGGAAGCTTGTCAACAGACGGAAACTCAATTGGCGCTGAACTCCGGCGGGAACTTGCGTTGCGATTGTTCGGCGAGTATTTTCGAGCCTTCGAGAAAATCATGCAACACTTGTAGCCGCTTTTCCACGTTAAGCTCTTCCAGCAGCGCTTGCTTGAACGGGGCCTCGAGCGGCAAGGCGAAAGTCATGATGTCGCACAGCGTTCCGAGCGCCAGATCGCTTTGCAGAAGTTTACCGAACTGGTCGGCGACCTCGCTTTGACTGGGAAACCAGGTCGGCGCCTTGTCGATCAGCGTCTGCTTCCAGCACAGGGCGCGGTCACCGTCGGCAATCGGGACATCGTCCAGCACCTCGGTGCGCGCGCTGCGGTAGAGCTTTTTGCTTACGAGTTCCCGGTCGATGCGAATGCGGGCGACTCCGCGCAAGAGGATGTTGAAGCGTCCGTCGTCGAGTTCTTGTTCGGCGATGATGCGGCCCAGACATGCGACCGGGTGCAGGGCCGGAGCGGCAACGTAGTCTTTCTCCCAGCCGGGCTTCGGCAGCACCAGGGCGATGAGACGATCCCCGGCCAGCGCGTCGGCCGTCATCTGGCGGTACCGTGGCTCGAAGATGTGCAACGGCTGCATCACGTGCGGGAAGAATACCAGGTTCGGCAGCGGAAACAGCCGCGCCTTGCCCGTGAATCCCGTCAGCGGCGATGGTTCGCTCATGGCGACTCCTCGTGCAGAAACACTTCCGGTTCCGGCCAGGCGTCCGGCGGCGGGTTCAATTCGATCGTCGGTATCAATTCTTCCTGAATCGGCACCGCGCGGGTCGGATCGGGCATTGCCAGCAAGTCCGCGAAGCAGCGGTCCATCTGCTGCCAGAATACGTTTTGATCGAGGCCGAGAAACTGCATGTCATAGCGGTGCATGTACTCGCGGCTCGACTTGTACAGCTTGACGGCGCCGCGGCCGTTGCCATTGCAGAAATGGCACAGCCCGACCGCTGCCTGGATCAGCCCCTGGAAGAATTTTTTCTCGGTGCCGAACGTCTCCATCCAGAGCGATTCCCAGACTTCGTGGGCCTCGAAGAAATCGCCGCGATTGAACAGGACAATGCCCGCAAGGTAGCGCGGATCGTATTGGGTTGCCTCGGTTTCCATGCCTATATTGTATGCATGTTCTCGCGGCGACTTTCTCTAGCGGACCTCATCGATCTGTGTCGCGTCCTGCGGCATCAGCTCGGCGCCGGCATGAGCGTGCGGCAGGTGATGCAGAAGCAGGGCGAGCGCGGCCGGCCGTCGCTTCGTGCTCTGGCGGGTCGCATCAGCAAGGAGCTTCTACAGGGCAACAGTCTTGCCGACGCGCTCGACAAGGAGCCGGGCGTTTTTCCCATCTTGTTTCTCTCGCTGGTCAAGCTCGGCGAGACGACGGGCCACATGGCGGAGATCTTTGGCGAGCTGGAACGTTACTACCAGATCGAGTTGCAGCTGGGGCGTCAGTTTCGCAGCCAGACCTTTGTACCGATCGTGCAATTCGTCTTCGCCGTCGCCATTGTGGCGGCCGTCATCTTCATTCTCGGCCTGATCGACCCCAAGAAGCCGCTGCTCACCTTCTGCGGACTCGGCGGCGGCGCCGGCGCGCTCGCGTTTCTCGGCGTCGTCTGCGGTTCGCTTGCGCTGGGGTGGATCGCGTATTGGATCGTCCGACGCGCGGGCCGGCAGAAGGCCTGGATGGATCGGTTTCTCTTGAGCATGCCCGCACTGGGGCCGTGCCTGCGGGCGCTCATCATGAGCCGATTCACGCTGGCGCTGCAACTGACACTCGATTCCGGTTTGTCGATCACCAAGGCCCTGCAACTCAGCCTCGAAGCGACCGGCAACGCCTATCATGCTTCCCATGCCGACGGCATCGTCCGAGCGCTCAAGAATGGCAAGCCGCTGTACGAAGCGCTCGCAGCGAGCAAGCTGTTCCCCGACGAATTCCTCGAAATGGTCGTCAGCTCGGAGGCGAGCGGCAGCGTGCCGGAGATGATGAAGCATCTGGCGGCGCAGTATCAGGAGGAAGCCGGGCGAAGGATGTCGATGCTGACGAAGGTCGCCGGCGGGGCTGTATGGTGCCTGGTGGCTGCGTTCATCATCTGGGCGATCTTTCGGCTGGCTGGCGTTTATCTCGGTGCGCTCGAGGGCAAGTAGCGGAACCGCTCTTCGTTGAGCGCCCGCGCGGCGTCACGCGGGCGCTAAATGAAACCCAGGAATCACTTCATTCGCTCGATCACCGCCATCTCACATAGCCCCAGTGGCTTGCGCTCGACCAGGCGCAGATGCGGTGGCAGATTTCGTTTCAACGTTTCCGGCGAATTGCGATGCCCGAACAGAATGACGCTGCGCGGCCGTTCGTCGAGCGCTTGGACCAGCTCGTCAAGTTGCTTGCTGCGAAAAGTCCGGAAGTCCGCTCGGCCGAGGTAGAACGCGGCCGAATCGACGTTGCGCGGAAAGCAGAAGACCGGCACCTTGCGATCGCCGCAGTACTCCTGGACTTCGTCGAGTCGATCGGCCGGTGATTTTTGCTTGGCGTAAGCAGGTATCACAACGTAATGCGAGCACGCGAGCAGCAGCCAGCAAGCCGCCACGAGGCCGAGCAGCCCGCGCGAGCACTGCCAACCCGTTCGCGTAACAAAGCAGCCGAGCGCCAGGCACAGCGGCGGAAACGCGGGCAAGATGTAAGTCGGCAGTTTGCTGCCGGCGAGCGAGAAAAAGAAAACGCACCACGCAGCCGCCAGCAGCAAATAGCCGAGGGCCGGGCAACGCAGGTTGGCTTCGTCCGGCTCCGTCGAGGTCAGAAATCGCGTCAAGGGCCGAACCAGTGAGAGTGCCGGCAGCAAGCCGAATAACACGATCGGCCCATAGAACCACACTGGCCGAACGTGATCGAACGGCTCCACGAAGCGTTCGACATTGTGTTGCCAGAGGAAATAGCGCACAAACTCTGGCCGTTGCCAGCACACCGCCGCATACCAGGGGAAGTTGATCATCAAGATGATGGCGAAGAACCCGAGCCATGCGCGCCATGCGATCGGCGCGGACACGACGAGTCGGCGATGTACCCATAGCGGGATCAGCACCAACACCAGCGCGACCGGCCCTTTCGTCAAGACTCCCAGGCCGCACGCCAGCGCGGCAACGCACCACCATGCGATTGCGCCCGAGGTGCAAGCGAAGGATTGCGGTAGGACCCTCGCTTGCGCTTCGGGCTCAGAAGATTGACGTGCCAAGTAGGTCGCCAGTAGTGCCAGCGTAATCCACAACGTCAACAAACCGTCAAGCACGAGCATGCGGCCTACGCCGAGAAAGATCGGCGATACCGTCAGTAACAGCGCACCCCAGAATGCCGAACGCTCGCCGACGATCCGTCGACCCAGCAGATACGTCGAGAGCACCGAAGCGTGCATTGCTAGCGCCGGGATCAGCCGGGCCGCCCAGTCGTGGTAGCCGAAGATCGCGTAGGACAGCATCACCAGCCAGTAGAAAAGCGGCGGCTTGTCGAGATACGGCGCCCCTTGCAATGTCGGCACGATCCATTCGTTCGCCGTCAGCATCTCACGCGGAATCTGCGCATAGCGCCCCTCGTCCGGTTCAAAAAGATGGAACGACATGCACGGATAGAGGAGAAGGCCCGAAAGGACAAAAAGAATCGCCAAGGCCGGCCGGCTCAGCGGCATGGGCGCGGCCGTCGGCCCGCCGAACAGCACGCGCGTCCAGACGATAGGTAGCCAGCCGAGTAGATGCGCCGGCGCGCAGGCGGGCGTCTCAAGCGTCGCGAACTTGACGGCGACGCCGGACGTCATTCGAGATGGCGTATCGACTTCCTGCACCGGCCAGCCTCCTTGCCTGCGGAATGCCCTCAAACTGCCACAAAAGGCCCTTTCATGTCAATGCAGATCTCACGCCATAGCGCACTGACGCAAAGAGCAAATGAGATTTCTTTTTTGCGCCATCGCGCCTTTGCCTGAGATATCTTGAGAATCCCGTGTGTCTCGGGTACATTATGCTCATCCGAACCATCTGCCTACCAATGCCCTTTTTCGCTGGATTCAGTCAAGGAGATGATTGCCATGTCACGTCGTGCCCTGCTATGGATCGCTTGCGTGCTCGCTCCTTCCTCGCTGGCCGCCCAGGAGCCGCGCAAGATCGAGTTCAATCGCGACATTCGGCCCATCCTGTCGAACAACTGCTTCGTCTGCCACGGGCCGGACAACAACTTGCGCAAGGCGAAGCTGCGGCTCGACGACGAGAAGGACTCCCACGCCAAGGTGATCGTCAAAGGAGAGCCGCTGGTCAGCGAGATGTTCAGCCGGCTCGTCACCGAAGATGCGACCAAAATTATGCCGCCGCCGCGGACGAAGAAGAAGCTGACCAAGGAAGAAATCTCACTGATCTTCGAGTGGATCGAGCAAGGCGCGAAGTACGAGGCGCATTGGTCGCTGATTGCGCCGAAGAAGTTCGACCCGCCCAAAGTCAAGAACGCCGGCTGGGTGCGCAACGACATCGACCGCTTCATCCTCGCCCGGCTCGAAATGGAAGGCGTCGCGCCGTCGCCGGAAGCGGATGCGAGGACGTTGATCCGCCGGCTGTCATTTGACCTGATCGGGCTGCCGCCGTCGCCGGAGGAGGTAGACGAATTCGTCAAGGATTACACGAGCGCGAAACCGCAAGCGGCGTATGAAAAGGCCGTCGATCGCTTGCTCAAGTCGAAGCACTTCGGCGAACGCATGGCGGTCCACTGGCTGGACATCGTGCGCTATGCCGACACCGCGGGCTACCACAGCGATAACCATCGCGACGTCTACATGTACCGCGACTGGGTGATCCGGGCATTCAATCAGAACCTGCCGTTCCGCGAGTTTGCCGTCGAGCAGATTGCCGGCGATTTGTTGCCGAACGCGACGACCGAGCAGAAGGTGGCGTCGGGTCACAATCGTCTGTTGCAAACAACCGAGGAAGGCGGCGGCCAGGCCAAGGAGTACACCGCGAAATACGCCGCCGACCGCGTGCGCAACTTCTCGACCGCCTGGCTTGGCATGACGCTCGGCTGCACCGAGTGCCACGATCACAAGTACGATCCGTTCACGACCAAGGAGTTCTACAAGCTTGGCGCCTTTTTCGCCGACATTCAGGAGACGCCGATCGGCCGGCAGGCGCAGACGCCGATCATGTCGGACAAGGACAAGGAAACCGTCAAGAAGTTCGACGACGAACTGAGCACCCTGCGCGACGAGGCCGCCAAGGCGCCCAAGGATCAGGCCAAGGTCTTCCAGCAAAAGATCGGCGAGATGCAGAAGAAGAAGCTCGCGTTCCTCTCCTCCGTGCCAACCACGCTGATCTCGACATCGATCACGCCGCGCATGGTCCGGATGTTGAAGCGCGGCAACTGGCTCGACGAGTCGGGAGAAATCGTGTCGCCGGATGTGCCGGCAGTTCTTCCGAGCTTGAAGATCGGCAAGGACAAGGAGCGCCCCACACGGCTCGACCTCGCCAATTGGCTCGTCGCCTCCGAGAACCCATTGACCGGCCGCATTTTCGTCAATCGCCTGTGGCTGCTCTACTTCGGCCAGGGCATCGTGAAAACCGCCGACGATTTCGGCGCTCTCGGCAGTTGGCCGAGCCATCCTGAATTGCTCGATTGGCTCGCCCTCGACTTCGCGAACAACGGCGGCGACATCAAGCGGTCAATCAAGCAGATCGTCATGTCGGCAGCGTATCGCCAGTCGTCGAAGGGAACGTCCGACCTGCGCCAGCGTGATCCGTACAACGCCCTCGTCGCCCGGCAAGGCCGCTTCCGCCTCGATGCCGAATTCGTGCGCGACAACGCCCTGGCAATCAGCGGTTTACTGGTCACGAAAGTCGGCGGCCCGAGCGTCAAGCCGTATCAGCCGGCGGGCTACCTGAAATACCTCAACTTCCCGCCGCGCGAATGGATGAACGACAAGGGCGAAAACCAGTATCGCCGCGGTCTCTATACCTACTGGCAGCGCACCTTCTTACAGCCAAGCTTGCTCGCCTTCGACGCCTCGAATCGCGAGGAGTGCACCGTCGAACGCCCGCGCAGCAACACGCCGCAGCAAGCGCTGGTGCTCTTGAACGACCCGACCTACGTGGAGGCCTCGCGTGTCTTGGCCGAGCACATCATCCGCGCGACCGGCAAAACCCCCGACCGCATCCACACGGCGTTTCGCTTGGCGCTGCAGCGCCAGGCGAGCGACTCCGAAATGCAAGTGCTCGAAGCTTTGGTCCACAAACACCGCAAGCACTACGAAGCAAACCCGAACGACGCCCAGGCGTTATTAGGAGTAGGCTACGCCCAGGCCGCGAAGGACATCCGGTCCGAGGAGCTGGCGGCATGGACGTCGGTGGCGCGGACGATTTTGAATCTGCACGAGACGATTACGCGGAACTAGGCGAGCCGAGCCGCGTAAGCGGCCGGGTTGACGCGGCACACAGTGAATTTGGAGACCTGTTTCGATGTTGCCAGCACTACGCGAAGACGTCGAACGTCGCCGCCGAATTTGGCCCCATCTCGCCGGTCCGGTGGAAGGCGTACTCCTGGACATCGAAACGCCCGTTGCCGAGTTTCACGATATTGGTCGAGCAGCCATTGAACTGAATTACAGCGATGAGGATCTTGGCGAAATTTACTGGAATGAGATTGTTCCCGCGATCGCAGGCTCATGGGACCTGCATGACTTTGGGAGCCCTGGATGGTTGGAAGAGAGAATTCTCGACTCGTCGAAAATGGGCTACCTGATGACAAAAGTGCTTAGTCCGTGGTGGATTTGGATTACGCACGACATTTGGCGACAAATAAAGAGCGACGTCGAGATTGCGCGTCGCAACAAGAGGCAACCGAAGAAGGAACCTTTCGCTTCACTTAAACTTGAGGATCTTCGTCATGATCACAAATAATGTTCTCACCCGCCGCACCTTCCTGCGTGACACCGCTGCCGGCATGGGCCTCGCCGCCCTCGCCTCGCTGGCGCACGCGCAGCCCGGCCCCTTACGAGGCACGGCTCGCCAGGTCGGCCAGCCCGGGGTCATGCAGCCGCATCATGCGCCCAAGGCCAAGCGCGTTATCTGGCTGTACATGGCCGGCGGGATGTC
>JACXTT010000378.1_pt1 | contig 74481 bp, 68 predicted proteins | sample 9270951 | NCBI WGS metagenome assembly JACXTT01 (sample SAMN15532306, study PRJNA645909) | rock metagenome | isolation source: weathered quartz diorite | place: Puerto Rico | collected 2017-06-21
CCGTCGAGAAGCCAGCGCTATCCTGGTAATGCGCAAAATGCGGTGCATGCCGCGTCCGCCTGCGACGACATCAGAACCTCCAGAAGAGGAACTGCCGATGCCGTTGCGCACGGGCCGGGCGAGGCGGCCGGGTCTCGGGGCCGAGCCGCGCATCCGGATCGATGGCTCGCGCGCGCAGCGCCATGTCGTAGAACGCTCCCACCATGGGCAGGGCGCTGCGCGCGCCCTGGCCCCAATAGTTGCCGAGCGTCACACGTCCATCGTCGAAACCCACCCACGCGCCCGCGACCAGCTGCGGATGCATCAGGATGAACCAGCCATCGGTGTTGTCCTGCGTCGTGCCCGTTTTGCCGGCCACGTCGGCGCGAACCGCGAAGCGCGTCCGGATGGCCGCGCCGGTGCCCCGGCTGACGACGTCGCGCATTACGTCGACAAGCGTTTGCGCGGCGCCGGCGGGCAGTGCCTGTTCTGGCGCTGCGCTCGCGAATTCGGCGAGCACCTTGCCGTCGTGATCCTCGATGCGGGTGACCATGCGCGGTTCGATATAGGCGCCGCGGTTCACGATCGTGCTATACGCGGAGACCATTTCCTTGAGCGTGACCGGGCTCGTGCCGAGCGCCAGCGACGGCACCGCTTCGAGCGGACTCTCGCGCACACCCATCGCACGCGCGAGCCGTGCGACCTTCTCGGGGCCTTCCTTTTGCATGAGCTGGGCGGTGACGCGGTTGCGCGAATTCGCCAGCGCGTCGCGTAGCGTCATCGGCCGGCCGGTAGGCGGTTCCGCGTCGGTAGGTCGCCAGACCGTATCCCCGGTCAGTGGAATGGCGACGTTCCGGTCTACGATCGTATCGCTCGGCCGCGCGCCGTCCGCGAACGCCGCGCCATAGACGAACGGCTTGAAGGTCGAACCCGGCTGACGCCGGGCCTGCTGCACGTGATCGAACGGCGTCTCACTGAAATTGCGACTCCCAACCCATGCCTTGATATCGCCGTTGCGCGGATCGATCGCGACAAAACCGGCCTGGACCTGCGTCTTGCTCCGGCAAAGTGCGCGGACGAAGGCGGGGTTCGTGCCGAGCTTCCTGAGTGCTGCCTGATCCGATTGCCCAGCATCGCGCGCGGCGCGATAGTCGGGCGTTTGCCGGATGAATGCCTGGAACAGTGCGTTGCCCGGCCAGCAGCCCGTGCGTTCGTTCCATGCCTCGTTCGCGATCCATTGCAACTGGTTCGCCTGCCAGTCCATCGCCTGCGTCGCCATGGCCTGCAAACGGGAATCCAGGGTCGTGCGCACCACCAGCCCGTCGGCATAGATGTTGTAGCCGTTGCGATCGGCCCACCCGATCAGCCACTTGCGCAGCTGCGCCGAAAAATGCGGCGCGGCGCCCGGTTGCGCGGTCTGCAACGCGAAGTTGACGTTGAGCGGTTGTCGCTTCAACCAGTTGTAGGCATCGGGCTTGAGCTTCCCATACTTGTTCATCTGCCCAAGCACTGTGTTGCGTCGCTGCACCGCGCGCTCGGGATTGAGTACAGGGTTGTAAGTGCTGTTGGCCTTCAGCATGCCGACGAGCGTCGCGCTCTCGAGAATGTCGAGCTGGCGGGCCGATTTGCCGAAGTAGGTACGTGCGGCCATTTCCACGCCGTAGGCGTTGTACAGGAACGGCACCGTGTTCAGGTATGTCTCGAGGATCTGATCCTTGCTGTACACGGCTTCGATCTTGAACGCCGTGATCGCTTCCCTGAGCTTGCGCGAGAGGGTCGGTGCGCGGCCGATCTGGTCGGGATACAGGTTGCGCGCGAGCTGCTGCGTGATCGTCGAGCCGCCCTGCCGGTCACCGGAGAACGTATGCAGCGCTGCCGACGCAGTACGCCTCCAGTCGATGCCGAAATGCTCATGGAAGCGCCGGTCTTCGGTGGCGATCAACGCTTCCACCATGTACGGCGAGATCTGCCCGAGCGACACCCACTCGCGATTGGCCGGTTTGAATTCGTCGATCAGTCTGCCGTCGGCCGACACGATCAACGCTGGCCGATCGACACGGGCTTTGCGAATGTCTCCGATGCCGGGCGTGAATGGCACAAGCGCAAGCACATACAGCAGGAACAGCGCCGGCAATGCGGCGAGCGTCAGCACGATGCCGCGTCGCGTCGGGTGGCGCAGGCGGCGCAGCGCGCCGTTGAAACCGCGTCTGGCTAGCGTGCTGCCGGCGGCAGACAGCGGTGCGATGCGTGCGAGCCACCGTGCGCAATATTCCCGAAACAATGATAAATAGCGGCGATTCACGATGGCGGGGCGCTGGCGGAAAGAGCGCGATCGTACCAAAGCGGAAGCGCACTTCTGCTCTCAAAGCAGAGTCGTGGAACGCGGCTTTAACAGACGATTACATTTGTTTCGTGTGGGCAACGTTCGCATATCGTCCCGGCGGAGACCGCCTCTCCAGCCGGGCATGTCCGACATTCCGCTGCTCGCTACCGTGGCCACATCACGCTGATGACCGCATTTGCACGTTGTGCAATGACGCCATGACCGGCCACGGTCGGGTGAGTGCCATCCCAGAAGAGGTACTCACCCGGCTTTTCGCAGTAGGGGGCCACCGTCGTATTCAGCCTGATGCATGGCGCTGAAGCGTTGGAGAGTCCGAACAAGGCCGGCGCAGCAAAGACTTCGTGGTGCAGGGCGAAAACATCAAGGCGCCCGATCGGCACGCCCAGAGCCGCTTGCAGGCCAGAGAGCATCTGTTCCAGCCCGGCGTTGAACTGCTGTGCGAAGTAGCTGGCGTAGAACTGCACCAGCGGGCCCTGCTGCTGCGCCTCTGGCGAAAGGCCGACGTCCGGCAAGTTTGGTACGAGAAAGTTGCGCGCGCCTGCACCGTAGAGCACGAGGAGATTATTCTGGATGACGCCGATTGCCTGCTGCAAGATCAGGGCGCTCTGCGTGCCGAGTGGATCCGTCGCGAGTGCGTGAATGGCATCACGCAGATCATCGCCGCCCATCCAGACCACATAGATCGCATCTGCGGCCCCCCGACCGCCCACGTCGGCCAGATATCGGCTGACCTGCCCCGTCAGATCGTAGGATCCGGCCAGCCGGGCGCGGGCTCCACCGACGGCGTAATTAAAGAACACGCCCGGATTGCGCAGCGCCGGACCAGCCTTGGTCAGTTGCTCGATCCAGGTCTGGCCATTGCTGAAGCGGTGTCCGCCACGCGCATACGGTGCGCTGGGGACGAGGCTCAGGAAAGGGGGAACAGTGTCCGTGCCCAGAATTTCGAAGGCATTGCCGGGGTCCGACAGGCTGTCGCCGAACACGACGAACTGCCTGGGCGGGCCAGCAAATGCCGGGGCGACCAGCATGAGTACCAAAAGCCCGCCAAGCCAGGTTGCCCTGAGCCTTCTCAGAAAGTTTTGCATGGCACTCACCTCTGGGCTGGCAACCGAGCAGGCGCCGGTTCGAATCAGGCCGTGTTCCTGGTTGCTATTGATATAGGCGAGGGAGGAGGTGGCGTCAATGCCGCAGCCTGGGGTCTGATCCATTCCATGGATGAGCGAAAAGAGCGCTCTTGACAGGCATGTGGGTTTCAATGAGGCTTTTCCATGAGCGACGATCATTCTTCAGCATTCGATATCGCCTGCCGCAGAGCGGTCCGATTCGACCAGCAGGCTGGCGATAAGCCGGCCACGTGAGCGCAGCTGCCCGGCCGACCAGCGGGGAGGAGCGATGCAAGGAATCCATGACAAGGTATGTGCGGCAATCTCTGCCGTGCTGATTTTCCTGCTTGCCGCATGCGGCGGGGGCGGCACAAGTAGTGGCAGTGGCGGCAGTGGCGCGGCCACCCCAACGGGCGGCGTTCATCTGCAAATTGTCTCGTTCGGCGACAGCCTGTCGGACGTCGGGACCTTTGCGCCGATCGCGAGCGCGGTAGGCGGGGGGCGTTTCACGACCAATCCGGGGCAGGTGTGGACTCAGGATGTCGCGCAATACTACGGCGATACGCTAAGCGCGGCATTTACGATCGACATCACGCATAAATTGAGTGCGCAAAGCGGCTTTGGCTATGCGGAGGGCGGCGCCACAGTCGCGACGCCGGCAAACCTTTACGACTTTCTAACCGACGTGATCGGCAATATCGAAATGCCCGTCAATCAGCAGGTTTCGAGCTATCTGGCCGCGCATGGGAGCTTCAACTCCAATCAGCTGGTGCTGGTCTGGGCTGGCTCGAACGACGTGCTTCGCGCCGGCGCGCTGCCGCCCGCGGCGCAGACCGTGCAGACGGCGGCAACCACCCTGGCTCAAGTTGTCGGGCAAATCGTCCAGAATAGCGCCACGCATGTCGTGGTGATCAATGTTCCGAATGTCGGGCTTTCGCCCAAAGGCATCGCCTCGTCCGACGGCGGGGCAAATTTGACCCAGTTGTCGCAAATCTTCAACGATAGTTTGAACGCTGCCTTGCAGGCCAATGGCCTGCAAGGCAAGGTCATCCAGATCGATTCCTACACTTGGGTGAACCAGATCATCGCAAACTTTCAGGCCAATGGCTTCGTCGTGTCCAATACCAGCGTCGCCTGCGACCCCGCGAAGACACCCCATGCCACGGCATTGCTGTGCTCGCCTGCTACCTACGTGACGGCCAATGCCGATCAGACGTACATGTTCGCCGACGATCTTCATCCGACTACGCGTCTGCATGCACTGTTCGCGCAATTCGTGGAGCAGCAGATCGCCAAGAGCGGTCTCGGTCACTGAGCGCCATGCGGTGCAATCGGCGCATGGCCGACACAATACCGGCCATTCGAATGGCTGCCGAGTGCCGGATGGAAGTCATTCCAGTGTGACGCCTGCCGCTTTTGCGACCTTTGCCCACTTGGCGATGTCGGCCCTCTGATACTCCGCCAGTTTCCGGGAAGTACCGCCGACGATCGTGACGCCGAGTTCATCGAGATGCGCAATCACTTCGCGATCCTGCAAGATGCGGTTGATCTCCACGTTCAGGCGTTGGACGATTTCCTGAGGCGTCCCCGCCGGGGCGAACACCGCCTGCCACTGCTCAGCCTCGAAGTTGGCGACGCCTGCTTCAGCCATGGTGGGCACCGTTGGCAGGCTTGCCACACGGCTCCTGGTTGCCACAGCCAGCGCGCGCAGCTTGCCCCCTTTGACATGCGCAAGGATTGGAGCCGTCGGCGCAAACATGAAGTCGACATGTCCCGCCATGACATCCTGGATCGCAGGAACGTCTCCCTTGTATGGGACGTGGGTCAGTTTGACGTGGGACTGTTCCTTGAGCAGTTCGCCGGACATCTGCAAGATCGTGCCATTGCCTCCTGAAGCGAAACTCACGGTGCCAGGCTTCTTTTTCGCTGCTGCGAGAAGGGCCTGCACGTCGCGATACGGGCTATCCGCGGCAACGACAAGCACGCTTGGAATGGTTCCGATCAGGATCACGGGCTCGAACGACTTGATAGCGTCGTAAGGCAACTTTGCGTTCAGCACCGGATTGATGGCATGCGAGGCGGTGGATGCGCCAAGCAGCGTGTAGCCGTCTGCGGGTGCTCTTGCCACGAAGGCGGAGCCGATGGCGCCAGTGGCGCCTGGCTTGTTTTCAACGACCACCGTGGTATGGAGTGCCTGCCCGAGCTTCTGCGCGATCAGTCGGCCAAGAATATCGGTGGTGCCGCTGGCCGGATAGGGCACGACATAGGTGATGACCTTCCTGGGCCAGTCCGTTTGGGCACTGGCATGGAATGGAATGCACGCCGCCAGCGACAGGAACAGGGTCGCAATGGTTGTCCTAAAATTCATGGGAGTCGTCTCTGTGGTTGCTGTCATTCGGTCTCGGCATTGCTGGCGAAACCATAGAGTCGTTGGGGATTGTCGATGAGCACAGCCTTGATCAGATCGCTGTCGTCGCACCAGCGACGAAACAGCGCATGCATGCTGCCGTCGTCCATTCGCTCTTTTTCTGTATCGGCCAAAGTGGGGTGCGGCCAGTCCGAACCCCACAACATCTGCCCCGGCGCGAACGCCAGGTATCGGCGAGCAAGGGCCGCGACGTCGTCGTAGAACGGGGGGCCTCGTCGCGATTCAATATAGGGGCCAGATAGCTTGACCCAGGCTTTTCCTGCCTCCAGTAGCGCCGCGATCACCGCGAAGGCCGGCTCAAATTCGGGGCCGCCAAATGGCAGATGCCCATAGTGATCGAAGACAACAGGCACCGGGCACGCCCCCAGCATCGACCGCATATCCGGCAGCCAGCTTGCCGGCGCGTTCAGCTGAATGTGCCATCCAAAGGGTGCAATACGTGACGCCAGTGGCAGTAGCTGTTCAACGCTCACCGGCCCCGGCATGGTGAGATTGAAGCGAATGCCCCGGACGCCCTGGACATGCAACCGCTCCAGTTCCGCCTCGGTGACGGACGCATCTACCACCGCGACACCGCGTGCATCCTGCCCCAGCGTGGCGATGGCGCTGACCGTTGCGCGGTTGTCGGTTCCATAGGTGGATGGCGTCACCACGACGGTACGCGTCGTGCCCATTGCCCGTTGTACCGGCCGATAGTCGTCGACCGAGGCGTCCTCAGGGCGAAGCGTCGCGTTGGGTGCCGCAGGGAGACGACTGTCATAAAAATGCACGTGGCAGTCGCAGGCACCCTGGAAGGTATCGTTGGTCATCTGGGCTGCGCGTTCAGACCGGCCGCGGGCGGCAGCCGGGGAATGGGCATGCCGGGAATCTCCATGTCCATCCGCAGGATCTCGCCCGCCGTGGAATCCGTGACGTAGAGCGTCTTCCGGTCAGGCCCGCCAAAAGCCAGGTTGGTCAGGGAATGACCGGAAGTGCCACAGATCACCTCCACTGGCTCGGCGCGATGATTGAGCACCCACACGTAGGCGAGCCCCGGGTTGGCAACCAGCAGGCGACCCGACGCGTCCATCGCCAGTCCGTCCGGCCCACTGGGTCCGTACGAGGTGAAAAACTGTCCCGCCTTGGAGACACTGCCATCTGCAAGCAGCGGCATTCGCCACACGCAATTGCCGCGCGTGACCGCAACGAACAGAAAGCGCTCGTCGGGAGACAGCACGATGCCATTCGGGCTCGGTATGTTGGAAAGCAACACTTCCAGCCGGCCTTCGCGGGTCAGCCGATAGACCCGGCCGGTCGGGTCGTGCAGGCCGGTCTGGCCCTGATCGGTGAAATACACGTTGCCGCGGGAATCGAGCGTCAGGTCGTTCACGCCTTTGAAGCTTTCGGTATTGCGGCGTGACAGGTGCGGCCGGACGGTGCCGGTGCGCAGGTCAACCTCGACCAGCCCATTGCGATAGTCGGTGACGAGCAACGCCAGAGGACCGATGAATTTCATCCCGTTCGGCTCGCCCTCCCACTCGGCAACCATGTCCCATTCGCCTTTCGCGTCAATCCTGAAGATGCGGCCATTCGGAATGTCCGTGACATACAGGTTGCCATCATCGTCGACGACCGGCCCCTCGAGAAATGAATCAATCTCCCGGCCTCCCTGGTTGGCGTTGGACCACTCGGTCTGCCGGCGTTTGCGATAACGTTCCGGCAGGCTGGTGAATCGCTGCGCCTGACGTACCGTCGGAGGATTCATCAGGAACATGGTGATTACCCTGGAAAAGTGCGTTGCAGGTCGGTCCTGGTATCAGGATCCGGATCAATCGGGCTGAACCTTCAGATTACGCGCAAGCGCAGCGGATTGTGCTCGGCCTGCCGTGGCGGGAACATGGCTCGATGACTGGCGCATGACTACTGCTTCTGGAAGCTCGTGCCACTCGCCACCTTGCCCCAGAACGCCGTTCGACTGGCCACTTCCGTCTTGAAGGTTCTGGCGTCCCAATAGTCTGCCTCCGCACCGATGCCTTCCGCATAGCTACGCATGTCCGACGTGCTCATCGCCATGGCGACTTCCTTCTGGATGCGGTTCAACACGTCCGCGGGCGTTCCCTTCGGTGCCCACAGGCCAGTAAAGTTGGTGACGCCATACCCGCTGACCCCTGCCTCGGCAAACGTTGGAACGTTCGCCAACGCCGGCAAGCGCTTTGCGCCGCTCACCGCCAGCACCGTCAGCTTGTTGCCCTTGACCTGTCCAATGACGCCGGGGATGGAAGCGATCTGGAAATCAACCGTTCCGCTCAGCAGCGCCACAGTTGCCTCACCTGCGCCTTTGAACGGGACATGCATGAAATGCGCACCTGCCGCAATGCCGAAGGCCTCACTGGCAAAGTGGGGAGTCGATCCCGCGCCACCGGAGCCATAGGAAATCTTATCGTCCACTTTCGCGGCGGAAATCAGGTCTCCCAGCGTCTTGAACTTGCCGCCGGCCTTGACGACCACCCCCATGGGTGCAAACACATAGGCTGAGACGGGTTGCAGATCTGCCGCCGGGTCGAAAGGAAGCTTCTTGAAGATATGGGGAAGCAGTGCATAGGTCGTATCGTTGGCCAGCAGCGTGTAGCCATCCGGAGCCGCGCGGGCGACCTGAAGCGAGCCGATCGTCCCTGTGGCGCCGGCCTTGTTCTCCACATAGAAGCTTTGACCCGTCTGCTCGGTGAGGCGCTGGGCCATCTTCCGGGTGACCGCGTCGACAGCGCCGCCAGGGGGGTAAGGCACGACGATCCTGACCGGCTTGGCCGGCCAGGTCTGGGCTTGTGCCAACGCCGGCATGGCACCGAGCGTGGCAAGGGCCGCAGGGGCCAGAATGGCCGATGCCAGCCGCCGGAGCGGGGACGCTCCACGTTTTTTCATTTCCATTTTGTCTCCATCCAACTGCAATGCTATTGATGGGCATGATCCGGGTGCCGAACCGCTGCGCGCCCCTCTGACGGGAGCGGCGCGAGACTTGTGTGTGCCAGCCACGAGATTACTGCCGCGCGAGCGCCGGCTCGCTGATCCGGGTGAGTACCGAGAGCGTATTGCTGGCTGCCGCGACACCCATGTTTACGTAAGCCGCGCCGGTGACACCGCCAATATGCGGCGTCAGCACGAATCCCGGCTGGCCGTGAAAGACATGTGGCGATGTCATTGGCTCCGCAGCGAAGCTGTCCAGCCCGGCCACGGACACGCGTCCGGACTGGACCGCCGCAAGCAGCGCCGACTCGTCAATCAGCCCACCCCGCGCGGTGTTGACGACGATCACCCCCGGCTTGCAGCGCGCGAGCGTTTCGGCGTTGAGCATCTGCTTGTTGTCCGCCGTGAGCGGGCAATGCAGGGAGATGACATCGGACGTTTCCCAGATCGTTTCCAAGCGGACCGCCTGAATGAAATCAGGCAGATTCGTGGCGAACGGATCGAAGCCGATCACACGCATGCCGATCGCGTCGCACATCCTGGCAAAACGAAGGCCGATGGCGCCGAGCCCGACGAGACCGACCGTGCGGCCATTCAACTCAACGCTCTTGTGGGTCGCTTTATCCCAGTGTCCGGCGTGCATGCGCGCATCGAGCGGCACGACCGACTTGGCGCACGCCAGCATCAGCGCCAGGGCATGCTCCGCGACGGCGGCAGCGTTTGCACCCGAAGCAGCGGTCACTTCGATGCCACGAGCCGCGGCGGCTGCCTTGTCGATCGTGTCGGTCCCACTGCCGTGTTTGGAGATCACCTTCAAGGCCGGCGCAGCGTCCATGATCTCGGCTGTCACGCCGCCGTAACGGACGATGATGCCCACCGGATTATGCTGGTTTGCCAGGGCGACCAGGTCAGCGGGTTGCGGCGTCTTTCCCGCGAATACGACGTCATAGTCATGCAACAGCGCGAGGGCCTCCGGCGCGAGATCCGCGGCCGTGACGAGGATGGCAGGTCTGATCGTCACAGTGCTTCCCCATGCTTCAGCACGCCTGCGGTCACGAGCGACGCCAGCAGCCAGGGCGCGGTGGTATTGCCCTCCTTGATCTGCGAGATCCGCTTCGCTTCCGCCTCTTCCTTCTTCCCGGCGACGTCGAGCAACGCTTCGATCTTCTCGCGCTCCACCACCACCAGGCCATCCGCGTCGCCGCTGATGAAATCACCGGGGTTCACCGTGACGCCGCCCACCGAGATGGGATGTCCAATGCGGCCGGCAACCTCCTTGGTGGGGCCGTTCGGATTGGTGCCTACCGAGAACACGGGGAATTGCATTTCGTCGAGTTCAAGGCTGTCCCGCACCGCGCCATCGATGACGACACCTGCCAACCCGAGCTGGCGAGCGGCATGCATCATGATGGTCCCCATCAGCGCCGAGGTCTGGTCGCCCTTTCCATCTACGACCAGCACATCGCCGGGCTGCGCCAGGGCCAGCGCGGCATGGATCATGAGGTTGTCACCGGGACGGACTTCGACAGTGAAGGCCGGACCCGCCACCTTCATGGTGGGCCGCAATGCCTTGATGCGGCCATGGAGCGCGCCGCGGCGGCCGGCAACGTCGGCAAGAATTGCGGGCTGGAACTTCGCGGCCTTTGCGACGATGGCGGCAGGCACACGCTCGAACGATTTGATGATGTTGGGCAGGCTCATGGCTGGGCTCCGATAGAACAGGTAAATCGCAGGAAGGGGGAAGTACGGGACTAGTCCAGCCTGGTGCCGGACTGCTTGATGACCGATGCCCAGCGGGCCATGTCTTGCCTGACCAGCGTGCCGAACTGCTCGGGCGTACCGCCGAGCACCGATGCACCCTGGTCGTTCAGCGTCTTCGCGAGCGCGGGGGATTGCAGGGCCTTGTTGAACTCGGCGTTGAGGCGCGCCACGACATCCTTTGGCGTCGCGGTAGGCGCGACGAAGCCGAACCACGTCGCGGTGTCGAACCCCGGGTAGCCGGACTCGGCGACGGTGGGAACCTGGGGCAGGTCGTTTAACCGCTTGAGCGACGTAACCGCCAGAGGCCGCAGCTTGTTGTTCCTGATATGGCCGAGCAATGTCGGCACGGACGCCATGTAAAGCTCGACTTGTCCGCCGATCAGATCGGTGACCGCCTGTGCCGCCCCTTTGTAGGGAACGTGGGTGAACTTCACCCCTGCGGTTTTCTGCAACAGCTCGCCGCCGAGGTGGGCCACCGTTCCATTCCCGGGCGATGCGAAATTGATGGCGCCTGGCTTGGCCTTGCCGGCCTTGATCACATCCGCCAGGGTCTTATAGGGTGAATCGACGGGCGTTACCAGCACGAGAGGAGCGCTGGCAACCAGACTGATCGGCGCCAGATCCTTCACCGGGTCATAGGGCAAGCGGCTGTACAGCGAGGGGTTGATGGCGAGGTTGCTGGTCTGCCCCAGCACGATGGTGTAGCCATCGGCCGGCGCCTTGGCGGCGGCGTCCACGCCCAGGTTTCCTCCGGAGCCCGGCTTGTTGTCCACCACAAAGGTCCACCCGGTCGACATGGCGACCTTGCTGGTCACTTCCCGCGCGATGATGTCTGTGCCGCCTCCCGCCGGGAATGGGACGATGACCCGAATAGGTCTGGATGGATAGGGCATGGCCGCGGTTGCGGCGGCAGATACCACAAGAGCCCCCGCGGTGAGGGCGAGCATGCAGCGGTGAAATACTCTCATCAGGGTCTCCGAATCTCGTTCTGTTGTGATCCGGATTGTTGTTGATCGTTTCACGGCATACAATGGCGTTTCATGGAGTGCAACGCGTTGCGTCTTATGAACCGAAAAAGTGACTCAAATGATTCGCCTCGCGCAGAGGAAGACACTGGAGGCGTGATTGCTGTGACGCGCGCGCTGCGCGTGCTGGAAGCATTCGGTGTCAATGATCCGCAGCTGTCCCTGGCCGAAATCAGCCGAAGAACGGGCATCCACAAGACCACGGTCCTGCGTTTAGCCCGAACGTTGGGGGCGGACAACTATCTGGTGCAGAAGGAGGACGGAAGCTGGCGGTTGGGCCGGGCAGCCGGTTGGCTTGGCGCGTGTTACCAGGCAACCTTCAATGTGCAGGAAGTGGTGGAGCCTGTCCTGCGGGAGCTGACCATCAAGACGGGGGAAAGCGCTTCGTTTTACGTGCGCGAAGGGCAGCAGCGCACGTGCCTGCTGCGCGTCGAAGGCCCGCAGGCCATTCGCCATCACGTCAGGATCGGGGCTGCCCTGCCGCTGGACAGTGGTTCCCCTGGACGCGTCATTCTTGCCTTTTCAGGCGAGCCCGGTGAACTTTATGAAATGATCCGCCGGCGCGGCTTCCATCTTTCGCTCGGCGAGCGCGAGCCGGAAGTGTCGAGCGTGTCGGCACCGGTATTCGGACTCCACTGGCGGCTGCTGGGATCGATGTGTATTTCGGGGCCAACCTCACGGTTGAACGAGCAGCGATTGCTGGAACTGGCGCAGACCGTCGTAGACGCGGCGAACCAGCTTTCGTATGCAATGGCAGGAAGCCAACGGCCTGCGATGAATATCGAGAAGCCCTCGACCTGGCATCCCTGAACTCTGATCCCCGGCTTGTTCGTCGGATGGCGTTCGCGGGCGAGCGCGAGCACGAGGCCCCTGGCTAGAACCGATACCCCAGGCCCAGCACCATCACATCAGTATCGCGGCTATTGGTCGTGACGGTGCGATGCCAGGAAAAGCGAGTGGTCCAGGACGGGCTGATGCGATAGCTCGCCGACATGGTGAACAGGCCAAGCGTACGCGTGACGCCGCCACCATCGTCCCGGTCCCGCGCCACATAGGGCCCCAGTCCGATCCCAAGCGTCAGGTGGTCATTGAAGAACGGCCGCACCAGCCACACTTGCGCGGCCAGACCCTGCCGGCGCACCACCCGGGCATCGCCCTCGTTCAGATAGGTGGCGGTAAGGTCTACGTACGTCATGATGCCGCGCCGGTACTCCACCGCGAAGGCAGTACCGCTGGGGGAGTCGAAGTTATTGACAATGGTGGTGCCGCCGAAGACGGTCAGCTCATTATTGGTCGTCTTGCTGCCGTGCGAAGGCGGTGGCACGACCGGACCGTCCCTGCTGCCGCGATCGAGCTGATAGCCCACGCCGATCAGGAAGGTGTTGGTGTCGATGCTGCCGAATGTCTGCGCCCGGTTGTATCGCGCCTGCACGATCCATGGGCCGCCATTGATATACCAGGTACCTGCGGCGCTGATCAGGATACCCCAGCCATGCTGGTCATTCGCGCCGCCTTCAGGCGTCCTCACCGTTGTATCGAAATAGCGATAGGGACCAACACCAAGCGAAAAGGCAAAGCGCCGGTCCGCCGACAGCAAGCGTCCCCACAACTGCGCGCTCTGGCCGTCGCGATGATGGTTGGTGACATGCCCCTCGTTCAGATAAGAGAAGGAGGCGTAGACGTTGTCGGTCAGGTTATGGGCGTACTCGTAAGTGTAGCCATAGGTCGTCTCTCCCAACGACGGCGTCTGCTGCAGCCCGCCAAGTACATAGAACTCCTGGGAGTACGCGGCATGGTGGATGCCCATCAGCAACGCCGCGCAGAGCGCGGCACGCATCAGATGACGCAGGCCAGTCCATTGGACAAGTCCGGGCACAAGGCGACGTTGCATAAGCGCTGCTCCCTGGTTGCGCATGCCAGGTGGCCATGATGCTGCGTTCAGCGGAGCGCTACAAGCCCCCTACAGCGCCAACACAACACTATGGCGGGTCAAGACGTCGCGCCGCGCAACGTCCGCCACTCAACTGCCCTTCCATACCGGTGAGCGCCGGCTCACGAATGCGTCTACCCCTTCGTGGAAATCGCGGCTGCCATAGCACAATCGCACCAGGTCGTCGGTCTCGGCCACTGCTTGCACGGTCTGGCGCCGCAACGCCTCCTTGACGACCGACTGGGTGACAGGCGCCAGCGCGGCTAGCCGGTCGCATAGCGAAGCGACCTCCGCCTCCAGCGCATCGGCCGCATACACGCCCTCCAGGAAACCGCAGGCCAGCGCGGCCTCGGCATCCAAGATCTGCGCCAGCAACAGCATGCGCCGCACCGGCTGCAATCCCCACGCTGCGCGCAGCTTGGCGAGGTTCAGTGCCGACAGCGTGTTGCCCAGCGTCCGCGCGATCGGCACGCCGAAGCGAGCCTTGGGGCCGGCAATACGGAAGTCGCAGGCGGTGGCGATGGCCAGCCCGCCCCCGACCGCCCAGCCTTCGATCACCGCCACGGTGGGCATCGGCAGTTGCTCGACAAGGCGGATGCCCTCGTCGATGCGCGCTTCATAGGCAACCCCGTCATCCCCGTTCGAGAATTGCCGGAACTGCGCGATGTCGGTGCCCGCAACAAAAGCCTCCCCTCCCGCACCGCGCAGCACCACCACGCGCACGCCCGCGCTGCCTTCTGCCGCGAGTGTGCGGCAATGCGTCGCCAGTTGCTCGTACATGGTCCATGTCATCGCATTGCGCGCGGCCGGCCGGTCGAACGTCAGCGTTGCGACCTGCCCCTGCAGCGTGAGCCCGACCTGTCCGTCGGCGCCGGGACCGCCCTCTGGCGGCAGCGCGGCGCTCATGCGCCGAATGCGCCGGCCACTGCCAGCGACTGCTGTTGGTCCTTCGAGATACCCAGTTCGGCCAGGATTTCCTCCGTATGCTGGCCCAGCAACGGCGGCGGACGTCGTACCTGTTGCGGCGTGCCGCCCATCTTCACCGCGAAGCCGATATTGGGCACCTTGCCCTCGATCGGATGATCGATTTCGATGCGCATCTGGCGGTGCCGGCCGTGCTCGCTGTCGAAGGCCTGCGGATACGTCAGGATCGGCCCTGCCGGGATGCCGACTTCCAGCAGATGCTCGATCCAGTAGTCGCAGCCCTGGCTGCCGAAGCTCTCCTCCAGCGCTGCGATCAGTGCCTTGCGGTTGTTCAGCCGCAACGCCACGGTGGCAAAGCGGTCATCCGCCAGCAGGTCGGGCCGGTCGATGGTCTTGCACAGCAGTTGCCACAGCTTCTGGTTGGTGGCCCCCATCACGAAGTAGCCGTTGGCGGCCTTCATCGCCTGGTACGGCGCGCTCATGCGATTGGCCGTGCCCAGCGGCTCGGGTTCGCGGCCCGTGCCCCAGTATTCGCAGGTGTCCCACACCGAGAACGCCAGCGCGGAATCGAACAGCGACGCATCGACGTACTGCCCCTTGCCCGTCGCCTTGGCGCCGATGTAGGCGGACAGCATGCCGTAGGTCGCGAACAGCGCGCAGCCGATATCGGCCACCGGCACGCCCGCCTTGACTGGCGCGCCACCCGGGTAGCCAGTCACGCTCATCACGCCCGACATGGCCTGCGCCATCAGGTCGAAGCCGGGCCGCGTGGCCCAGGGACCGCTCTGGCCGAAGCCCGAGATGCTGCAGTAGACCAGCTTCGGATTGATCTTGCTGAGCGTCTCGTAGTCGATGCCGAGGCGCTTCATCACGCCCGGACGGTAGTTCTCGACCACGATGTCGGCCGTTTCCGCCAGGCGATACAGCACCTCGCGCCCGGACTCGGTCTTGAGATCCAGCGTGACGCTGCGCTTGTTGCGGTTCATGTTGAGGAAGCCCATGCTGTCCGGGCCCTTCATCTTGAAGCCCATGGCGCCGCGCGTCTGGTCGCCGCCCTCGGGCGGTTCGATCTTGATCACGTCGGCGCCAAGGTCGGCCAGCAGCATGCAGGCATAGGGGCCAGCCATGACCTGGCTGACGTCGAGCACGCGCACGCCGGCCAGCGGCAAGGGGCGCGCGGATGCCTGGTCGCGGGTATCGCTGAAATCTGTCATCGGGTACTTCCTGGATAAGGGGATGGGGTGGCGTGCGCGGCCGCGGCGGCGCCCGGCCATCAGGCCTCTGCCTTCACGCCGGCGTCCTTCACGACCTTGGCCCACTTGCTGGATTCGGACACGATGAAGGCGCCGAACTGCTGGCTGGTTCCGCCGGAGTCCTCGGCGCCGAAGCTCTTGAGCCGTTCGACGACGTCGGGCATGGCCAGCACGCGGTTGACGTCCTCGTTCATGCGCTGCACCAGCGCCGGTGACATGCCCTTCGGCCCCACCAGGCCGTACCACGATGCCGCATCCAGACCGGGGAAACCGGACTCCGCCAGCGTCGGCACGTTGGGATGGCTGGCCGCGCGCTTCAGGCGCGTCTGCGCGATGGCGATCACCTTGCCCTGCTGGATGAACGGCGTGGCCGCGGTCATCGTGTCGAAGGCATAGTCGATCTGCCCGCCGAGCAGGTCCGCCACCAGCGGGCCCGAGCCCTTGTAGGGCACGTGCACCACGTCGAGCTTGGCCTGCATCCGGAACATCTCCAGCGCCAGGTGCTGCGCCGAGCCGATGCCCGACGAACCGAAAGAAATCTTGCCCGGCTTCTGCCGGCACAGCGCCACGACGTCCGACACCGTGCGCACCTTCTGCTCGGGACGGCAGGTCAGCATATTGGGCGTGACGCCAACCATCGAGATCGGCGAGAAGTCGGTGCGCGGGTCGTACTTGACGTCGAGCAGCGCCGGGGCGATCGCATGGCTGTTGACGTGGGCCATCAGCAGCGTGGTACCGTCAGCCGGCTGCTTGGCCACATAGGCGGCGGCGATCGCGCCGGTCGCGCCCGGCTTGTTCTCCACGAGCACGCTGGTATTCCACATGACGCCGAGCTTCTGCCCGATCACGCGCGCCAGTACATCGGTGCCGCCGCCCGGGGCAAAGCCCACCACGATGCGTACCGGCCCATGCACGTCCGCGGCGGCGCGCACCAGGCTGGGCACCGCCAATCCGGCCGCAGCCGCGAGAATGAATTGCCTGCGCTGCATTGCGTGTCTCCGTCCTGTGTCTGGTAGTTATGGAGCCCATGATGCGCAATGCGTTCGCTGCGGGCTATCGCTATTTGGGGGATTCAGGTTTCGCGTTTTGCGCAAGCACCGCCACCACGCCCTGTGCGGCCGAGGACAGCGCGCCGTGGGGCCGGTGGCACAGCACGAACTGCCGTGCCGCCCACGGGCCGGCGATGGGCAGCCGCACGAACCGGCCGCCGGCGGCCACCTCCGCCGCAATCGCCTCCGGCATGACCCCGCCGCCGAGGTTCTGCGCCACCAGCGCGGCGATGCTGTCGAAGCCGCCCACGCGCATGCGCATGCGCAGCACGCGGCCGGCCTCCTCCGCCAGCCGCTCCAGCCCGATCGAGATCGCCGAACTCTCGCCGAGCACGATCAGGTCGCAGTCCAGCACGTCTTCCGTCGTGACCTGCTTGCGCCGGGCCAGCGCATGGCCGCGCGCCACCACCAGCACCAGCCGGTCGGTCCGATACGGCTCGGTCGGCAGGTCGATCACGCCGAGGCTGCCTTCATAGATGCCGATATCCACCGTGCCGCGGCGCAGGGACTGCTGGACTTCCTGGCTGTTCATCTCCTGCAGGTCGATGCGGACGCCGGGGCAGGCGGTGGTGCAGCGCTGGATGTCAAACGGGAGAAACTGGATGACCGCGGACTTTGGCGCCGCGACCCGCACCACGCCCAGGTCGCCACCGACGAAGGAGGCGGCGTCGTCCTGCATGCGCTGGACGGTGTGGGTGATGCCGCGGGCGTGGGCCAGCAGCGCGCGGCCGGCTTCGGTCAGGGCCATGCCATGAGGGAGGCGTTCGAACAGGGCGACGCCGAGTTGGGATTCCAGTTCCAGGATGCGGCGGGACGCGGCTGCGGCGGCCAGATGCAGGCGTTCGGCGCCGCGCGTGATGCTGCCCTGGTCGGAGACGGCGATAAAGAGCTGGATGGTGGTGAGGTCAAAGTGCAGGCGGGGGTTGCGTGAGGGGGTGGAGGGCGTCACGATGGTCTGCGCTTTATTGGGCATCGTTATAGGAAGTTACCGATCGGTGTAAATGAAGCTCTTACAAGCACCTCGGAATCAGGCAACCTGGTCGCGATTTTCCACCTATGACGTGACATCGGCAATCGCGGGTTTCCCTCGCAACCGCGCCGCACATACCCTGAGATTCAATATCCACCAATCCCTGAGGTGCAAATTACAGGGAAGTCGGATTGCTGTTTCAAGGGAAAAGCCTGAATTGAGTAAAGGCAATGTAGCCGGGGCCAGAGCGACACGTGAGTACGGTCTGCCACCCGACACCAAGAGCGCTGGATTCCCAGTCCAGACGCCGATGGCGGGTACGTGTCGTAGCGCTGTCGTGCTATTGTCGTGTCACTTTTCTTGCTCTGCGGTTACCTTGACGACTCCGAGCCAATGGAACGAAACGATGCTGATTCAAAAGCTACGCCTTAAACGCGGATGGTCGCAACAGCAACTGGCCGATGGCAGCGGGCTGAGCGTCAGAACCATCCAGCGCATCGAAGCTGGCCACCCAGCGAGCACTGAAACGCTCAAATCCATTGCCGCGGTATTCGAGATCGATTTTTCCGCCTTGACTATGGAGGAGCCGCAAATGGCCACCGCAACGGCAGCTGTAGAAAAAGAGGAGCAGGAAGCCTTCGATTATGTGCGAAAGCTACGTGGCTTCTATATTCACCTCATTCAGTATGTGGTGGGCATGGCGATTATGCTGGCGATAAACCTCATCGTTTCACCACACCATCTGTGGATATTCTGGGTAGCGGGCGGATGGGGATTGGGGGTTGCCATGCACGCATTCAGGGTCTTCCAACCTTATCGGCTGTTCGGGCCGCAGTGGGAGCGACGACAGGCTGAGAGAAGGCTTGGCCGGTCACTTTGATGGAAGCTGGCACGCTGCCGGCTTCCTTCGACGCAGGTTGAGGGCGAGTGTCGGAGTAGTTGGGAGGGCACCGTGAAGGCTTCCAGGCCGACCGCAACAGAGCCTGCAGACCGGTGCCCCCGTCATTTCTGCGGCGCGTGGCAAGCTCCGGCGGCTTTCGGTCTGGTCGCAGGCCGTTGTCAGGTCGATCAAAAAGGGCAGGCCATTGGGGAGGCCAGGCGCATCCGGACGGCAGGAAGGCCAGGCTTCCGGCAGGCGGCGGCCTGCGGCAAAGTCAGTGCGTGACAGGCCAGCCTACCTACGCCCGTGTGGCAACTTCGCCAGCCCCGGCTGTCCGTGCGCAGTAAGCGGGTGACTCCGCCTTGGCCATGCGTGCACAGTAAGCGGGTTCCTCTGCCTTGACCATGCGCGCGCAGTACGCGGGTTCGTCCGCCTTGACCATGCGCGCGCAATACGCGGGTTCGTCCGCCTTGACCATGCGTGCGCAGTAAGCGGGTTCCTCTGCCTTGGCCATGCGCGCGCAGTAAGCCGGTTTCTCTGCCTTGGCCATGCGTGCGCAGTAAGCGGGTTCCTCTGCCCTGGCCATGCGCGCGCAATATGCAGAAGAGGTCAGCGTACTGCCGAACTCTTGCCGGCTCAGCGCATCGCTCACCGCGGCCATCGCCAGCAGACGCGCCTCATCCTCCGGGCCGTCGATGCCAACGTAGGGGTCATGGTGAAGGATGTAGCCGAAGATGCGCTCGCAATCGCCGGCATAGCGTCTGGTATCCAGGATGTGGGCATGCCAGAAGGCGTCCACCTGCTCGCTGGGGACGGCAGGCGTGTCCGGATGTTTCGCTGCCAGCTTGAGGAACTGCCGGTAGCCCCTCTCGGCCACATCCAGCGATTCCGGCGTCCACTGCGCATGCTTCTGGTGCAGCAGCTTGGCCTTCATCCGGGAAAAATCGAGGGCGTCGATGGCTTGCAACATGGTTTCTACGGTACGGTCCTGCATGATTCAGCTCCCATTCTTATTGGACTGCCTGAGATTGCACTGCATCAGCGCGCCGGCCGGTCTGGCGGCAGTCAGGCGCGCATCGGTTGCAGCCCCAGCTCGCAGGCGGGGCCGTTCTCCATGCGGCTGGCGAGGAAGGCAGTGATCTTCGCCGGCGGCAGCGGATGGCTGAAGTAATAGCCCTGCACCTCGTCGCAGCCTTCGCGGCGCAGGAACTCGAGTTGGGCCTCGTTCTCCACGCCTTCGGCGACCACTTCCAGGCCGAGCCTGTGGCCTAGCCCGATCACGGCGCTGGTGATCTGCGTGTCGCAGCGGCTTTCCGGGATGTAGCGGACAAAGCTGCGGTCGATCTTTACCGTATCGATCGGAAAGCGGCTCAGATAGGCAAGCGAGGAGTAGCCCGTGCCGAAGTCGTCGATAGCCAGCCGAACGCCCGTGCGCTTAAGGCGCGACAGCCAGTTCGAAGCCTGCTCGGCATCGCGCATGACCATGCTTTCGGTGAGTTCAAGTTCCAGCAGGCTGCCAGGCAGGCCGGCTTGCCTGAGGGCATCGATGATGGTCAGCCTGAGCGACTTGTCGGCGAACTGGCGTGCCGACAGATTGACTGACACCCGCACCGACGGCAGTCCCTGCGCGCGCCATGCGGCATTCTGGCGGCACGCTTCGCGCAGGGCCCAGGCGCCGATCTCGACAATGGCGCCGCACTGCTCCGCAACGGGAATGAAATCTCCAGGCATGACCAGGCCAAGCTCCGGATGGTGCCATCGGATCAATGCCTCGACCGCCGTGCAGGCTCCCGATGCCAGCGCGATGCGCGGCTGGTAGTAGAGGATGAATTCGTTCTGCTCAAGCGCGCGGTGCAGGTGCGACTCCATGTCTATGCGCCGCTGCAGGGACGTACTCATGCCGCGGCAGTAGAACTGGAAGCCGTTCTTGCCAAGTTGCTTGGCGCCGTACATGGCCAGGTCGGCATGCTTGAGCAGGGTCTGCCAATCGTCGCCGTCCTCGGGGAAGGAACTGATGCCAATGCTTGCCGTCATCCGCAGTTCGGATTCGTTGACAAGAAAGGCCGGCTCCAGTGCGGCCTGGATGTTGGCGATGACCCGCCCAACAATCGCCGGATCGCCCTTGGGGTCCAGCAGCACGACGAATTCGTCCCCGCCGAAGCGGGTGATCAGTTCGGCCTCATCCAGGCTCTTGCGCAACCGGTCGGCCATCTCGCGCAGCACGGTGTCCCCGGCGTTGTGGCCGATGGTGTCGTTCACGACCTTGAATTCGTCCAGGTCGACAAAAATGACATGCAAGGCCTGCTGACTGGCGCGGGCACGGTTCAACGCCCGCTCGAACTCGGCCTTGAACATGAGGCGGTTGGGCAGCCCGGTGAGGGCATCGTGATTGGCGATAAAGCGCAGGTTCTCCTCGGCCTGACGCCTCAGCAGGAAGTGCCCGGTCTGGCTGGCGATGCCGCTCGCCATCGCCAGCGCGTGCGTATCACGGCTGCGCTTGGCGCGGGAATAGAGTTCGACCACGCCGAGCGTCACGTGTCCCCTGCTCAGCGGGAAGGCGAACACCGTGCGGATGTGTCCGGCGTCGAGCCACCTGGCCTGTGCGTGCTGGGCCATCGCGTTGCGGCTTGCGTACCACTGCGGCGCCTGCAAGACCGCGGCGCCGGCCGGCGCCGCGGGCCGCCCGGCGAGCCATGGCTCCAGCGCCTTGACGCGGGCCAGGCACACCGCGGGCAGTTGCAGTCCGGCGCTGGCATCGCTCGGCCAGAAGGCGCCGGCCTCCCAGTCCATGCCTTCGAGCAGCGTGTGGACGATTTCGTCGAGCACCTCGACTTCGCTGGTGGCGGTGGCCAGCTGCAGGGCGATCTGGTGTTCCTGCGCCCTCGCCTGTTCGGCGGACTTGCGCTGGCTGATGTCTTGCGCGGTTCCCCGCAGCACCGCGCTGTCCTGCGCGCCGTGCGCGCGGCCGATCAGGTGCAGCCAGCCCCGGCGTCCGCGGGGTGACCGGTAGGCGCACTCGAACTCGAATGGCTGCCGGTCCTGCAGGGCTGTACGCATCCGCTCCTGCAGCACGGCGCGATGGCCGGCATCGATCGTTTGAAACAGCGCCTCGGGAGTCGGCTGGTCGCCGCGCCAGCCGATCAGGCGCGCCATCTCCCGGGAAAAATGCGCGACATCCTTGCCCAAATCGATGCGCCAGTCGCCCAGGTGTGCGATCTGCTGCGCCTCGGCGAGCGCGGCCTGGCTGTCGCGCAGGCTATGCGTCATCTGGTCGGCGACGGCCATGGCGCGCGCTCGCGAACTCGACAATGCATAGGCCAGCCAGCCCAGCAGCACGCTGATGATCACGCCGGAAACAACCACCAGCGCGGGCAGGTAGGCCTGGGGACTACTGATGGCCCGGGCATCGGCGGCAAAGGCGATCACCCAGCGCCGGCCACCGAAATCCCGCAGCACGCGCTTGGCCAGGTCATGCTGACCCGTATCCAAGACTGCCTGGTCCGCCACCAGTGCCCCCGCATCATGCGCGGCGCTGGCAGAGAGGGCGCTGCCGCCTGCGCCGGGACTGCGTTCCCTGGGGGCCAGGCCGGTCACGCTGTCATAGAGCAGGTTGGCGGCGGAAAGGGGAGCGGCCGGCTCCGAGAAGTCGCCGGCGTCATACACGCGGAACCGGATCCGGCGCAGATTCTCACTACTGACCAGATCCTTCAGCAGATCGTCCACCCGGATCCCTGCGCCAACCGAGCCGACATAGGCGCGCCGGCGCGCGTCCACCGAGTCAAGGTCCGGCACCTTGCGATACACCGGCAGACGCAGGGCGATGCCAATATGCGGGTTCCTGGCCTCGCTGAAGATCAGGCGGCCGCTGCTGACCGATTGCCCGGTATCGCGCGCTCGTTCGAGCGCAGCCAGGCGGCGGGGCTCGGCGCCCATGTCGATGCCGATCGACGCCAGGTTGATGTCGAGAGGCTCGACATAGGTCAACACGAAGTGGCCGGGCCGCCGGCCGGGTGGACGGATGCTGAACGTCACGCCCGCCTCACGCAGGATCGGATCATCGCGCTGCCGGGCGACAAAGGCGTCGATCTCGGCCGCCGGTACATACGGCGCATAGTTCAGCGTCTGGAAACCGGGATAGCGCTGTGGCAGGTTCAGCCCGCTGACGAAATCGCGGAATTCACCGCGCGAGACATGGTCGCTGGCGCCGAACAGCGCCTGCATGGTCACCAGTACGTCGGTATAAAGCCGGATCCGGGTATCGATCTGCTCGACGACGTCGCCGGTATCGTTCTCAAAACGCAGGCGGACGTCCCTTTCCAGCAGATTGGTGCAGAACGCATAGACGACCGCCGTTGTCACCAGACCAAGCAGCAACGTGCCCGCCGTGATGGTGCGCGACCCAAGTCGCCCAAGCGCGCGCAGCATTTGCGCAAGCGTCTGGCGCAAAGTTGTTTCCCCCGGATATCGAAGGCGGCCATTCAGCTAGCCGGCGGGTCGCCAACGACTGATGCGAAAAATGCACTTATTGCCCGGCGCTATCGTGCAAACCAAGCCCTTTATATGTCTTAACAATCTATAGCAAACAGGGGATGGCCGGCGCTGAATATCACCATGCAGATACCCCACTTTAGTGGGGTATTAGGTTGCGAGGCGGTGAATCAGCAGGAGGACGCCGCATGGGCACACACCGACTTCGTATGCCGCTGCCAGGGCAAAACCAAGTCATTGCGCTTGAAGTCTGGTCTGCACGAAATTAACAATGCATCAGCCATGAAACACCGTGTTCAGTAGTTGTGGGCAAGCGCCGGTGGTTTGCGATGGCCCCGCTGCTTCCCCCACTTGCCTTTCTCGCAAAACCCAATACTTTAAACATCAGGACTCGACAGCGTTCGATGCCCCACTGGTGGCAAGGCAACTGTCGAGGCTGCCAGGCCGGGCCAGGGAAGTCGAGCAAGCGCGCCTGAAGACTTTGCTGATCGACAGCAATGCGGCAGTCTGATTGTCAGTGACGCCGTACAAGCGCGTTTCACTCCATTGGCGTCTTGATGGACGCGAACGACTGGGGGCACTTACCAATGGAAGGTTTCCATGAAAGCACTCCATCAGTCCCTTCACGTCCGTTCAGGATTTCTGTTTCTCGCTGTGGCGCTGTTCGCTGCCTGCGGCGGTTCGGATGACAACGGCACACCAGCAGCCAAACCGCCTCTCCAATTCCAGGTAGTGTCATTTGGCGACAGCATTTCTGATGTAGGAACCTACGCGCCAGTTGCGCAACTGGTCGGCGGCGGGCGTTTCACCACCAACCCTGGACAGGTGTGGTCGCAGGACGTTGCGAACTTCTTCGGCGGGACGCTGACTGCGGCGCAAACCGGGGGCTATGGGGCGCCAGTGCAGAATCACGCTGACGGATTGGGTTACGCCCAAGGCGGCGCCCGTGTAACGGATCCCAACGGCATCCATTTCCAGGCGAATGGAACCGGCGCGTTAACGGTACCGATTACAGTGCAGCTGCAAAACCACCTTTCAGCGCACGGCAACTTCAATGACAGCCAGCTTGTTCTTGTCCAGGGAGGCGGCAGCGATATCCTGATCCATACCGGCGCGGTCGTGGGGGGGAGTGAGACACTTGCCGAAGCAAATCAGGCCGTGACGATTGCCGCGCAGCAACTCGCGGCAATCGTCGGAAAGATTCTCCAGTCCGGAGCCAAGCATGTCGTGGTCTCAAACGTTGGGAATATAGGCGTCTCACCGTTTGGCGTCAGTAGCGCTAGCCTCGGCTCGCTGCTCACCGGGCTGTCGACAACTTTCAATTCAGCGTTAACGAACGCGCTCCAGGCTGCAGGCATCCAGAACCAGGTCATCAGCATCGATCAGTTCGCCTTCATCAACGATGTCCTTGCTCATTTCAAGGAGAATGGATTCCAGGTCAGCAATACCGGGACCGGGTGCAACCTGCAGTTGCTGTCCAAGGAGATCGAGGTGAGTTCGCTGTTTTGCTCACCAAAGACCTACACGGTGCCGGACGCCGATCAAAGCTACATGTTTGCTGATGACGTCCATCCAACAACGCATCTTCACGCGCTGTTTGCGACCTTGGTGGAACAGGCAGTGCAAGCGGCGAACAAATAGGAGATCGGAGGGGTTCCAAATCGTGACCAGGTGCTCATGACGTTCCCGAGCCGTGGCGACAGCACAGCCGGCCAGCCACCGGCTTGGAGTCATACTGCCTAACCCGCTCGCGCGGTAACCCTCCGGCCAAGCGCAAAGTGACTCAACCGCTAGCGCTGTTTCCTATGTTGAGGACCGAGGCAATTCGCCTCGAGCCTCGACAGGAGCACAGCCATGTCAGTCGCGACGCCTACCATCAGCGCGCTACGCCAGCGCATGATCGAAGACATGCGGATGCGCAAGCCGCCGTTTCCTACGAACCGATCTGGGTGTTCTATCGCGGCTAGGCCAAGTTCGACCGGCTGGCACAACTGCGCGGCAAGCGGATCTCGATCGGCGTGCCCGGCAGCGGCCTGCTGAATGTCCGCGAGCCCGACCCGCGCCCTTCTGCTTGCCGCCCTCAGGCGCGCATGCTCGTGTGCACGAATCTTTGTAGTTTCACGTTAAGCCTCCGGAGCGGATTTTCCAGGGTCCAACGCGGATCCTGAAATCGGCTTGTACAGACCGATAAGAACCGGAAAACGTGAGAAAGAGCCTTTTCGCAATTGCCGCGACGTCTGCCTTCGTCGCGGTCTGCGCCCGCATTGACAGTGCAGGCGCCACCCCTACAACGATCGCCTCAAACCTGCCGAACACACCGAGCCTCAGCAGCGAGTTCTCATCTTCTGCTCAGACCGCCATCGCACGCAAATCCACTTACTTCCGAACCGACCCGCGCCTCGAATTCTTCAATGCGCTCAATGCCCTGCGCGTCGCAATGGGGGTAGGCGCGTTGCGGCAAGACCCCGCCCTGGACGCTGCGGCTGAAAACCACCTGGAGTATATGAAGCTCAACGCGGTGATGAGCCACACGGAGATCCCTGGGAATCCTGGATTCACTAGCCCCGATCCGTACCATCAGGTGCTTGCCGTGGGCGGCTCGCACAAGCAATGGGTCGGACAGAATGCTTACAACGGCAAAATCGACCACTGTCTTGCCTCGATGGCGAACTCGGTTTACCACTTGCAAGGGATTACCAGCAATCAGGTGACCATCGGCCTCGCAATGCGTGACGATTATTGCGTGGCGAACTTTGGCGTGGTGACCGCAGACGGAACCGGCGGCTATGGACTCGCCCAGTGGGGCGGCCAGCAACTGCCTCCCGGCACTGGCGCCTACTACCCAGCCAATAATGCCAACGTCCACGGCTTGTTCGTTCCCGGGGACGAGATCCCGAATCCGGCGCCCGATCTGGCCACTGCCGGTCCCCCGATCATGTTCCGGGTCAACGTGGAAAAGCCGTCTGACGTGCTGACAGTTTCAAACTTCACCCTGACGGGGCCAGGCGGCCATTCTGTGCCCGCACGCATCCTGGTGCCTGCCGACTCCAAGGCTGGCTCGGTTGCTTCGGCTATCGCGGACGCGAACCTGTATCGAGGCGTGGTTTTCCTGCTCCCCACGCAGCCCATCGCTGCCGGCACATACAAGGCGACCTTCGCAGGTGCGCGAAACGGTGTGGCGATCAACCAGTCCTGGCGCTTTACGGCGTATTGATCAGCCTCTTCCGCATCCAGGGGACCGAGGACGCATCAGACGATGCCCCCTCAGCCTTCTTTGAGAGATTTCATGGACTGCCCCTGCGCCAACGTTAGCGCTCGTCAGGCAGGCACGGCCGCACTAGTATGAATTTCGACCACGCGATGGGTCGACGCCTTCGACCTCATCTTCGCGTCGTGCTGAACCGGGAGAAGCAACGTGCCATCCATAACGTCCGACGGTGTCTCGATCCACTACGAGGTAGACGGCCAAGGTTCGCCCGTGCTGCTTCTGGCGGGGCTTGCGGGAGTAGGCGCATCCTGGGGCGCACAGATCGATCTTTTCGCCGAGCATCACCAAGTGATCGTGCCTGACCATCGCGGCACCGGCGCGTCCGAATACACCACACGCGACATGACCATTACGCAACACGCCCGGGACATGGCGCGGGTCATCGACGCGGTCGGATGCGGGCCGGTCCACGTGGTCGGCTCCTCGACCGGGGGCGCGATCGCGCAGTTACTGGCGATCCATCACCGGGAGCTATTGCTCAGCGCGACCATTGTCTCTTCGATTGCACGCGCGGACGCCTTCTACCGTCGTCAGTTCGATATGCGGCGACGCATGCTGACCGATTCCGGCCTGCGCGCGTCCACCGAGGCAAACGCACTGTTTCTCTTCGATCCGAAATTCACTCGCGAGCACCCGGAGCAGGTGCAGGCGTGGGTGAACACTGCGTCGGCAGGCACATTCGAACCGAAGATCGTCTTTACCCGGATAGACATGATCGTAGGGCACGACGCCTTTGATGATCTCCCGTCGATCACGACGCCAACGCTGGTGCTGGTAGGCGAGCGCGACTTCTGCGCCCCGCCGTACTTCTCCGCGGAGCTTGCAGAGCGGATTCCGGGCGCCGAGTTTGCAATCCTGGACGGTGGTCACTTCATCTTCCTGGAAAAACCCGTTCTGCTGCACGACACGATTGAAGCGTTCATCGCCAGGCACCAACGATGAACGACTCGGCTCACTAAAGGAAGGCAAGCACCTCCCGTTAGTGAGTCGGCGCGAACCGGCCCTTATCTGGCCGCGCTCCGCGAGCGGCGGAGGCCCCGCCGCTCTGTGCGATCGCAACGCACGGCGGTTCCCGGCCATCATCCGCCGTCCGCTTGAGCGGGCGCACAGACGTTCGAACGGCTGTTCCACTAGAGCCAGCAGACGTTCTCTCGTCAATTACGCTCGCCGCGTCACGGCCATGTCTGCCGTTCGCCTTTCGAGACGCCACCGCCATGGCGAATGAATATCCCGCCCCCGGACACGACACCGCGCCTGATGCCTGCGCAACCAAACTGCGAGGCGTTCTGTCGTCAATGAGTACTAATGAACTCGCGCGCCGCCCGTTGGACGCACTCCATTGCCCGCTTGGCCAGCGGCGACGGGGTCCTTCTGCGCAACGTGACAATGCCAAATCGCACGTTCATGACCGGAAAATCTACAATCTCCAGCGGGACCAATGTGCCTGTGTCGACATCGACGTGAACCACCGGAGGCGTTGAGATCAGAATGGTGTCAGTCTGCATTGTGACCGCCTTCAGCAACGCGAAATCGTCCGATTGCAGTGCGAGTGTGCATCGTTGATCTGTCGGAAGCCTCAGCACCTTGGACAGTTGCCGACTGGCCTTCTCGGTCAGGCCGACTGACGCTACGCCGCAGCGCCATGCCTCGGCCAGACCGCATGCCCTGCCTGACAACGGATGACCATGCCGGACGAAGCAGCGCGCCGGATGGCTGGGTAGCATTCGAACATCGACGCTGACTGCCGTGCTCTCCGGCAGATCTCCCACCGCAGCCACGAAGAATTCAATCGACTCCGCCTGGAGACGCTCCATCAATTGCATCCTGTCGCTCTGTTCGACCCGAACGTCGACGCCAGGGTAATCGCGACGGAGTTCGACCAGAACCTGAGGCATCAGGTAAGCCGTTGCTACCGGAGCGACCCCGAAGCTGATCGCCCCCAACTCGCTGTCGCGGTAGAGGTCGACATCGCGCTGCAGGCAGCGGGCCTCGAAGAGCAATCGTCGCGCGCGCTCGATGACGAATTCGCCCGCGACGGTTACGCGCACCTCTCCAGGCTCCCGATCGAACAGGCGTACGCCAAGCTCGTCTTCCAGAACTTGGATGCTTCGGCTGAAGGCTGATTGGCTCAGATGGGCCCGTTGCGCGGCCCGGGCAAAGTGCAGTTCGTCTGCAAGCGTCACGAGGTGACTTAGGCGGCGAAGATCCATAGCAGTTCGACAAAATGCATTAAGTACCGGCGAACTATGCATTGGACGCAACGGCATGGCAAGTCTAGAGTTGGTGTGCCAGGCAAATGCCGGCCACCAAGATCTGGCACTTCTACGAATGCGCCTGCGTGGCGCATCTCAGGCAATGTGTTGACGCGTCCGCGCCGCACTGCATCCCGGCGAAAAGACCTGGCATCCGGTCGCGCTTACCAGAAAGTTCATCATGCATACCTCATACGACTACATCGTGATTGGCGCTGGCTCCGCGGGCTGCGTTGTGGCCGGCCGGCTCGCCGATGCCGGTCGCGACACCGTGGCGCTACTGGAGGCGGGGGGGCACGATCATCGCAAGGTGATCACCCTCCCGATCGGCATCGCCTCGACCTATCCGAAAGCCGGCCCCTTCAACTACGGCTACAGCACCGAACCGCAGCCCGCCCTGCACGGCCGCCGCGGCTTCCAGCCACGCGGACGCGGGCTGGGCGGCAGTTCGTCGATCAACGGCATGCTCTACGTGCGTGGCACGCCGGGCGACTATGACCACTGGGCGTCGCTCGGCTGTGACGGATGGGCCTGGGACGACGTACTGCCCTATTTCAAGCGTTCCGAGTGCAACACCCGCCTGGGCGGGCGCGACGAGGACGCCTTCCACGGCGGGTGCGGCCCGCTCCATGTGGCGGACACGCGTACCACCAATCCCTTCGCGCGCCAGTTCATCGAGGCCGCGCTGGCTGCGGGCTACCCGTACAACGACGACTTCAACGGGCGCGTGCAGGAAGGCTTCGGGTACTTCCAGCGCACCCAGATCGACGGCGAGCGCTGCAACACGGCGCGGGCCTTCCTCCATGGCGGCGATCCAGCCAGTCTCAATGGCGGGCGCGCCAATCTCGACGTGCTGCCCGACACGCAGGTGTTGCGCATCGTCTTCGAAGGCAGGCGCGCGACCGGCGTACTGGTCGAGCGCGGCGGTCAGCAGCACCTGCTCCGCGCCCGTCGCGAGATCATCCTCAGTGCGGGTGCCTTCGGCTCGCCGCAACTGCTGATGGCATCCGGCGTCGGGCCATCGCAGCACCTGCGCGAGCTGGGCATCCCTGTCATCCATGACGCGCCGGGCGTCGGCCAGAACCTGCAGGAACATCCGAACGTCAAGCTGCACTATCGCCACCCAAGCACGGACTTCTACGCGAGTTCCCTGCGCGGTGGCCTGCGCCTGCTGAAGGAGTGGCGTCGCTACCAACGTGCCCGCGACGGCATGTTCGCCCAAACCATCGCGGAATCCGGCGGCTTCGTGAAGAGCAGCCCCCAGCTCGCCGACCCCGATCTGCAACTGCACTTTTCGCTCACCCTCGGCGATCCAAAAGCCAAGCGTCTCCATGGCTATAGCTGCCTGGTGTGCGCCCTGCGCCCGCACAGCCGCGGGCAGGTGCTGCTGGCGTCGGCCGACCTGCGCGACGCGCCGCGCATCGACCAGAACCTGCTGGCCGACCCGCGAGACATGGCGCTGATGCTCGAAGGCGTGAAGGTGGTCAAGCGCATCCTCAGCCAGCACCCGCTCGCGCGCATGGGCGGAAGGATCCACTTCGACGAGAACCTGCACTTCGACGGGAGCGATGACGACGCGGTGTGCGAAATGCTGCGCCAGCGCATGGACATCGCCTTCCATCCGGTAGGCACCTGCCGCATGGGCAGCGACGCTGCCTCGGTCCTGGATCCGCAACTGCGCGTGCGCGGGGTGGATGGCCTGCGGGTGGCCGATGCTTCGATCATGCCGACCCTCGTGGGGGGCAACACCAACGCCCCGGCCATCATGATTGGCGAGAAGGCTGCCGACCTCGTGCGCGGCATCCCCCGCCTCGGCGCCGGCGCACAGCCGGCGTGCGCCGGCGCAGCGCTGGCCATGGCCTGACCCGCGGCCGAGCATCCCGGCAAATCTGTTCCCTTTACTACCTGAACGACGAGACAACCATGACCGCGCTTTCCCGCCCGATTACCCCGATCCTGGGCGCCGTTTTCCTGGCCGTCGCGCTGGCGGCGTCGCCGGCGCGCGCATCCGACGCCGTGCCGGCCGGGCCGGTGCAGAACCCGTTCCTCGCCAAGTCGTATAACAACCAGACGCACTGGAACGATGCCGCCACCGACAGCACGTCCTTCGGCATGCCGCGCGGCGCCTTTGCAGTGACGCCGGAATCCGTCGATTTCATCGCGAGCGAATCGGCCGGCCTGCCGCTGGTCGCCGACCGTGTGGCCGGTACCGACGTCTACTGGTGGTGGAGCGGCTTTGGTCTGCGCAAGATCGTTGCCGAAGGCGACAAGCTGGCGGAAGTTGCCCGTATCGACCTGCCTGTCAAGCTGCCGAACTACAAGGCCGTGACACCAGACGAGCGCCGCGCACAGGCCAGCGCCGTGCAGGGCTTCCTTGATGCTCGCGACGAGCAAGGGCTGCTGGACTACATGAAGGCCCAGCCCAACCGCATGCTGACGTCCGGCGAGGACCAGCTTTCCAATGGAGCGGTTTATTCACTGCTGACGCGCGACGACAGCTTCTATGGCTGCAGCGGCCGCCAGATTTTCCGCATCGACCAGGCCAATACCAGGGACGCGCGCTCGGGCATGAAAGCCCCCCGCACGCTCGTGCTGCCCGACAACCTGTTTGACAACGCCCGCGCCGCGCGCGGCACGCGCATTCCCATGGACCTTCTGCTGGGCATGGGAATGACCTACAACGGCTTCCTGGTGCTCAATACCCTCGGTGGAAAAGTCATCACCGTGGATCGCGACACGCTTGCGGTGATCGACGTCTACACCGTGGCCGGCAGCGACGAGCTGTTCCTCAACAGCTTCGCCACCGGCCCCGAGGCAGGCGGCGGCGCCGTGTATGTGGCATCGAACACGACCATGTACCGGCTGGTCGTAGGCAAGGACGGCAAGTTCCGCAGCGACGAGGCCAGCGGCGCCTGGCAGTCGCCCTATGAGCGCGGCGTGCGCATGCCCGCGCCGAAGCTTGCCGACGGCACGGGCTCCACCCCCACCCTGATGGGCTTCGGGACGAAGGACGACAAACTCGTCGTCATCACCGACGGCGCCAGCAAGATGAACCTCGTCGCTTTCTGGCGCGACGGCATTCCGGCAGGCTGGAAGCAGAAGCCGGGGACGCTGTCGCGGCGCATCGCCGGCCAGATTGCGGTGGACATGGGCCCGGGCATCGACATCGTCCAGTCCGAGCAATCCGTGTCCGCCTTCGGCGACTACGCGTTCGTCGTCAACAACATGTCCGAGCATGACACCAAGCCCCTCCATGGCACGCACCACTACGTCAGCATGCTCACGGGCGCCACACGCCCCGGCCCGGCCGGCGTGGCCAACTTCAAGTGGAACCAGAAGACGCACGCCTGGAAGGCGCAGTGGGTGCGACGGGACGTATCGTCCATCTCGGTCGTACCCATGATCAGCGGCGAAGGCCGCATGGCGGTCACCGACGGCTACTTCGTCGGCCGGTGGAATGAGCGCTACTACATCGGCATGGACCTGGACACCGGCAAGACGGTCATGACCATTCGCACAGGCAGCGACCCGATCTTCAACGGCATGTACGCGCCCATCAAGGTCGACCCGAAGGGCCGGATCTTCTTCGGGGCCGCATTTGGCCTCGTGCGCCTGGACACGACGAAGATGGCGCACCTTTCCCCGGCCGAGAGCGTGGCGATGGGCCACACGCCTGACCAGTGAAACATGGAGTGCACGAAATGAAGATACTGGATCGCTTCTACATCAACGGCGAGTGGGTAGCCGCGACAGCGGGCAGCACGCTGGTTGACGTGACCAATCCTGCCACCGAGGAGCCGGTCGCCCGGCTCGCGATGGGCACTGCGGAAGATGCGGATCGCGCCGTCGCCGCCGCGCGCGCGGCCTTCGGCACATGGTCACAGACGAGCGCAGAGACGCGCATCGCGCTACTGGAACGCGTCATCGAACAGTACCGGCTGAGGCTGGCGGACATTGCCGAGGCCGTACGCCTTGAGATGGGCGCACCGGTCGCGCTGTGCGATGCCATGCAGGCGCCTATCGGCCTGGTGCAGTTGCAGGCCACGCTGGACGCGCTGCGCACCTTCCCGTTCGAAGCCATGCACGGCAGGACCTGGGTACGCCGAGAGCCTGTCGGCGTGGCGGTACTGATTACGCCGTGGAACGGGCCGCCCAACCAGATTGCCGCCAAAGTCGCGGCGGCGCTGGCTGCCGGCTGCACGGTCGTGCTCAAGCCCTCGGAGATCGCGCCGCTCGACGCGGTCATCTTTGCCGAGATCATGCACGCGGCCGGCACGCCGCCCGGCGTGTTCAACATGATCTTCGGCGATGGGCCCTCGATCGGCGCCGCGCTGTCGTCGCATCCTGACGTCGACATGGTCTCGATCACCGGTTCGACCCGCGCCGGCGTGGAAGTGGCGCGCAATGCCGCGCCCACGGTCAAGCGCGTGGCGCAGGAGCTGGGCGGGAAGTCGCCAATGATCGTGCTGGACGACGCCGATTTGAAGACCGCTGTGAGCACGGCCGTCAGCCAGTGCATGGTGAACTCCGGGCAGGTCTGCGTGGCGCCCACCCGCCTGCTGGTGCCGCGCGCGCGCCATGACGAGGCAATCGCGATTGCCGTGGCCACCGCCAACGCGCTGAGGGTCGGCGACCCGGCCGATCCGGCCACGAAGCTTGGGCCGCTGGCGAACCGGGCGCAGTTCGAGCGAGTCCAGCGCATGATCGGCATCGGTATCGAGGAGGGCGCCACGCTGGCGGCCGGTGGTCCGGGCAGGCCAGACGGCCTGGAGCGAGGGTTCTATGCGCGCCCGACGGTGTTCGCCCACGTGCACAACGACATGACCATCGCACGCGAGGAAATCTTCGGGCCCGTCCTCTGCATGATGCCGTACGACAGCGAGGAAGACGCCATCGTCATCGCCAACGACACGGACTACGGACTGGCCGCATATGTTGTCTCTGGCGACATAGAGCGCGCTCGCCGCGTCGCAGCCCGTTTGCGGGCCGGCTCGGTGCGTATCAATTTCGCTTCGCTGGACGTTACGGCGCCGTTTGGCGGCTACAAGCGCTCTGGCAACGGCCGCGAGTTCGGCGCGGAGGGGCTGGCCGAGTATCTGGAGTGGAAGTCAGTCTGCATGTAGGCGGCCCCGTATCTAACGGGGGACTTTGACGGCCAAAGAATCTGATGCGACCGGTCTGGTCGCAGCCCGCGCACAAGCGCAGCACTATGCCGTGCCGTTTGGTGCGACATATGCGCCGAGCAACCATTATCGGCAAAAAGCCTGCGTGACCGGTCCCCGACCCCAATTGATTGATGTGCCTCTGGCCGATGGCCTGTCCAGCGACTCGGATTAGTGAATGGCTGCTATACGTGTCGGAGCAGCCGATTCGCTGGCGCCGGACCCACTGTCCGCAGAGGGTCGGCTACGGTCGGATTAATCTGTTACCGGATGGACAAGCGCATCGCGCCGGAAAAAGGGCGCCCTGCTGTGGGACGGCACCGTTGCCGGCGCACGTATCGGTAAGCGGCCTCCAGCTGCGTACCCATCGAGTTGCGTGCGGGCAGTAATATGAGCGTTCCCTCCCCTCAATTGGAAATTCCGCGATGCAAGTACTGGTTGACGCAGACGCCTGCCCGGTTGTCGTCAAAGAAATGTTGTACCGGGCCGCGCAGCGTGTCGAAGTGTGCGTCACGCTGGTAGCGAACAAGTACATGCGCACGCCGCCTTCCCGCTTTATCAAGGCACTGCAAGTGCCGGCGGGCTTCGACGCCGCCGATGACCGTATCGTCGAACTGGTCGGCAGCGGTGACCTCGTGATTACAGCGGACATACCCCTTGCCGCCGCTGCCCTCGACAAGGGCGCGTACGTGCTCGACCCACGAGGCATCTGGTTCAGCCGCGAGAATATCCAGGAGCGCCTGACAATGCGCGAGGTGATGGACCAGCTCCGCGGCTCAGGCGTTGATACCGGTGGCCCGGCACCGTACACCCAACAGGATGGCAAGGCGTTCGCTGCCCAATTGGACCGGTTCCTGGCACGCCACGCGCAGCCAGGTACGCGCGCCTGAAGCGTGCGAGGACCAATGCCCCGCCTGCAAGCGTTCCATGCGCGGGTGCTGCCGCATTGCGCAAGCCTGCCCGGCCCCTCAGATGGCCTGCAGGTTCGGGAGAAGGCGGTCGAACTCCTGCTTCACGACGGCGTAGCACTCGCACGCGCGCGCTCTGCCAGCAATGGCTTTGCACCAGCGAACCCACGCTGGCAAACCTGTATGGCTTTGTCTACAGGGTGGCGCAGGCGACCTGGTAAGAGGCGAGCACCGCGCCCCCTTCCGTGACCATCTTCCTCATGAAGAAGATCGTCGCCGCCCGACTCATGGACTGCGGCACAGGCCTGACGATATTCCTACGTCCCACGACGTAAGCGCGTACAGTGAGGGGAGCCTTTAACTGGAGATGACGATGGACAATTCCCCGAGTGCCAGCTACAAAGGCTTCGACCTTTATCCGCTGATTTACCGCTATGATCCGCCTCGCGAATGGCATGAGCGACGACCTGACCGCTCCTATAGCGCTTCCGTCGTAATCTGCCGTGAAGGCGAGGCGCCGTCCGGGGACAGTGGAAAGGTCTTTGCCTTAGCCGCCGAGCAATGGGAAAGCGTGGGCCTTGCGAAGCGGGCAGCCGTCAGGGCAGGAGAGCAAATCATCGATGGCCTGATCCCGGGCCAGAGCACCGCGGACCTCTAGTATTGCCATCGGACCACGCATCTTGCGCTGCTTGCTCGATCGCCCCCTTTGCGTTGACGTGGCAAGCGCCGCCGTCGCGGCTTTGCGCTGTTACCGGACCCCGCAGGTCCAGGTTCCCCGCCATGCCTCCAGCAACAAAAACGAAAAAGCCCCGCCAGTCACCTGACGGGGCTTCCTGCACTCCTGGCTGGAGAGACGCTTTAGATCGGCTCGATCTTGGTTGCGGCCGGGCCCTTTTGGCCTACACCGGCTACATAGCGTACTTTCTGGCCTTCCTGGAGCGACTTGAAGCCGTTGCCTTGAATTTCGGAGAAATGGGCGAACAGGTCATTTCCGCCTGCATCAGGCGTAATGAAGCCAAAACCCTTTGAATCGTTAAACCACTTTACGGTGCCGGTTTCCATGTGAGTACTCCATAAAAATTCTCGCCGCGCCAAAAATGCGAGCGAGGCACGACTATCAAGGAGGAAACATGGAGAGAAAGTGGCGCCGCGAAGGCAAGCACCTAACACTTCGAGGTTACGCTTGAAGATCCTGCAATTACGCTTATACAGGCATGTAGCATCGCGGTCAATGAAGATCTGTCGCGCAATAATCGATGCTTACCTGCCAAGCTGCCGCAAGCCAATGCGGCAGCTTGGGCTGTCCAGCAGGCAGTGAGGGGCCACCGAATCATGATCGAACCCATCCTTCTGGCCGTCACGCGCGTTGCCACATTCGAGGGTCGACAGGCAAAAACCAACGCTACTGGCTTTTTCTTCGAGCGAGGGCAGCGACTGTTCGTTGTAACGAGCCGGCACGTGTTGATCGACGAGCCGACCCAGCACTTCCCCGACCGGATCGAGATTGAGTTGCATGTCAATCCGGACAACGTGGCCGAATCCATCGGATTCTCGATTCCGCTGTATTGCGACGGCAAAAGTGTCTGGCGCGATGGGCTCGATGGCGGCGGCGGCATCGACGTGGCCGTGATCGAACTTGACCGTACTGCGTTGCCGCCGACTATGGTCTACCGGGCCTTTACGCCCGCTCACCTTTACCGGGCAAGCGACTGTATCGAAGCAGGCACGCCGTTGCTGATCGTCGGCTTTCCGCTGGGGTTCCATGACACGCTTCACCATTTGCCGGTCGTGCGCCAAGCCGTCATCTCATCCTCGTTCGGCATGCGCTTTCAGGGGCATGGCTACTTCCTGACCGATGCGAGGACGCATCGCGGCACCAGTGGAGCACCGGTGATCATGCGCATGCCGAGGACTGATTCATCCACGCGCGCGCTGCCGTGGATGCTGCTCGGCACCCATTCGGCGCGGCTGGACGTGGGCTCGCGGAACTTTGAACTGGATGAGGCGCTGGGCTTGAACTCCGCCTGGTATGCCGACATCCTGCTGCCGCTGACCGAGGCCCGGGAAGGCGATCGCGCGTGAAGGACTCTGCGTTCCACTGGATTGGCCGGCGCACAGCCCCTCCCCCAAGCCGTTGACCGCAGCGCGACCCACGGCCAAACCAAACCCTGCAAGGGCCCCCTTACTCCACCGTCGCACGCGCGAAGGCTTCGCGTGCCGTCACCCGCTTGACGTAGGCCTGAATGCATGGGCTCTCCCCAATGCGTGGCGCTCCGAATTTCCCTGCCCAGGCGAGCGACGCGCCGAGATAGACGTCCGCGGCACTGAACGTCGTGCCGAGCACGAACGGGCCTGGCGTCAGGGCTTTTTCAATGGTATCGAGAACATCGTCATAGTCGCCCCAGCCGACTGCCTGCCGGGGCAACGGCGTGGCAGCGCGCATCATGCGGTCTGTCAGTGCAGGCTCGAAGCAACTGCCACAGAAGAACAGCCACCGCAGCACCGTGCCGCGCGCGGATGAACCCGGCGGCGGCATCAGCCCCGCTTTCGGAAACGCATCCGCAAGCCAGGCGATGATCGCGCCGTTCTCGGTCACGACTGTGCCGTCATCGAGAACCAGGGTCGGGATCTTTCCCATCGGGTTGATGGCCAGGAATGCCGGCGATCGGCTCTCCCCCCTGGTGAAATCGATGTGCTGCAACTGGTAGTCGGCCCCGACCTCCTCCAGCATCCAGCGCGCCACCGAGGCGCGGCTCTGGGGATTGTAGTAGAGCGTCATGGTCATGCTGTCCTCCTGCTGGTTGAGGTCACGGGAATGCACCCGCGGCAGGATAGCACCATGGCCTGACACGAGCGGCGCTCAGCAAGGAGGCTGCGTCAGGAGGCCGCCTTGATCCGGCGCCTGCCAGTGGGCCCCACGGCCCTGGCCGACGCTCGCCTCAAGGCGGCGCAGCGCCTCAGACAGGCGCCGGACACCGTCGAAGATCGCCTCTCGCTCCAGCAAGGCGTAGCCCATGATCAGACCGGCAGGTCGGGGGCGCTCGGCTTGTTGCCCCGAGCGACGGTAGAGCGGGCTCACGGGATAGACCCGGACGCCGAGCCGGCTGGCCTCTTTGACCAACGCCAACTCCGCCATGGACGGCAAGGCCGGAAACCATACGACCAGATGAAGTCCGCTGGCTACGCCCTGCACTTCGACGCGGCCGGCCAGTTGCTCCTGTAGCGCTTCGATGAGGGCGCGCTGCCGCGCATGTTGCAACCGCCGCATGCGGCGGACGTGGCGGTCATAGCTTCCGTCTTCCAGAAGCAGGGCCAGCGCGCGCTGGATTCCCGTCGCAGCGTGACGGTCGGCCAGGCGCTTTGCCGCGGCAAAGGTGTCTACCAGACGGTCCGGCACCACCATATAGCCGAGGCGAAGCTGGGGCGACAGCGTCTTCGAAAAGGTGCCGACGTGGATCACGCAACCGTGCGTATCGAGGGATAGTAGCGTGGCTTCCGGCCGCACCGAGTAGCGGTACTCGCTGTCGTAATCGTCCTCGACGACCCATGCCCGCCGGTCTGCCGCCCACGCCAGCAACTCCCGCCGCCGCCCGATGGGCAGGAATGAACCCAGCGGAAACTGGTGGGTCGGCGTCACGTAGACCATCTGGGCCACGCGCACCGGATCGAGTTCGCCGGTCCGCAGACCGTGTTCGTCCACATCGATGCATTGCAGGTCGGCGCCATAGGACTCAAAGACGTGGTGCGCCATCCGGTAGCCGGGATTCTCGACCACCACCGGGTCGCCGGGATCGAGCAACAAGCGTGCACAGAGGTCCAGCGCCTGCTGGGAGCCATTCACGATCATCAACTGCTCCGTCGAGCACGATAGCCCGCGCGTCTGGCTGAGGTGCGTTTGCAGCGCCTTGCGGAGTTCAAGATTGCCGCGCGGGTCTTCGTACGCCAGGCGGGGCATGCGCTGTCGCTCGACGGCGCGAAGCGCCCTGAGCCATGCCAGCGTCGGGAAGTCGCGGCCGGCCAGCGGCCCGTAGATGAAATCGGTGTCGCCGCTGGCAACCGGCTCGGTGTCTTGCAGGGTCATGCCCTCGACCCGGGTACCCAGTGCGGAGAGTCGCCCGGCAAACTGGTCCGGAGCAAGGGCTCCGGCCGCGTCGCGCGCGGGGGCGCGGGCCGTGTCGCCCGGCGCAGCGCCTGCCGCCACCCGGCTGACCGCCCCACCCCGTGTCTCGATGAATCCGTCCGCCGCGAGCTGTTCATAGACGAGCGACACCGTTGCCCGCGAAAGTCCGCGTTCGGCGGCCAGGGCACGGGTCGATGGCAGCGACCCACCAACGGCAAAGGTGCCGTCCGCGATGCGAGCGCGGAATTCCTCATACAGCGCTCGGCTGAGACCGCCTGGCGCGTGCTTTTCACGGCGCATTTTAGTCAACTGGTCTGGCTTGATGGTTTCAAACTGGCTATTTTCCCCCAACCGGAAGCGCGGCACACTTTTGCTCTGCGTCGCGCCGTGGCGACGCCCCATGCCGAATGGATAGCCCTATGTATCTGCCCCAACAATTCACTGAGCCGCGCGCCGAGGCGCTGCATCGCATCATGCGCGAGCACGCCCTGGCAACGCTGGTGACGCACACCACCGCCGGCTTCGACGCCAATCACCTCCCGTTCCTGTTCGATCCCGGACAAGGGCCCTGCGGCGTGCTGCAGGCGCACGTGGCGCGGGCGAATCCGGTCTGGCGCGAGGTAGCCGACGGATCGCCGGTGCTCGTCGTCTTCACTGGCGCGCAGGGCTATATCACGCCCAACTGGTACCCAGGCAAGCAGCAGACGCACCGTCGCGTCCCCACATGGAACTACGAAGTCGTGCACGCCCATGGCACGCTTCACATCCGGGACGAGGAGAAATTTGTCCGCGGTATCGTGGCCCGGCTCACCCGGCAGCACGAAGCCGCTGAACCGCAACCCTGAAAATGGGCGATGCGCCTGCCGACTACCTGGCTGAACAGTTGCGCCATATCGTCGGCATCGAGGTCCGCCTGTCGCGGCTCGAAGGCAAGCGCAAGCTGAGCCAGCACCACCAGGCGCCGGATCGCGAGGGAGCGATTCAAGGGCTGGAAACGCGCGGGAACACCAGCCTCGCCCGGGCGATGCAAGACACGGCAACATCGCCCGCTTCGTGAGGGAAAACCACCACCGCTCACCCATCCTCGGCGCTTCAGTCACCGTCTGCACGCCTTGCTGTTTTCCGGCACAATGCGCACTCGCGCTGCGCCGGAGCGCGCTGGCACCGATGAGGCAGGACGCAGAATCCCGCCCGCCAGCGAGCAGCGATTAGTACAACCAGATCTCGCGCTCCCTCTCTCATGACGGCTCCGTCCGGACACCTCGAAACGCTTCCCGCCGCCTCCACCGACAATCCGCTCTCGCCCTCCCGAAGCCGCCGCGCCCTGCTCGCGCTCGGCGTCGGCAGCTTCGGCATCGGCACCGGCGAATTCGTCATCATGGGCCTGTTGCCCGACGCCGCACGCGACCTTGCCATCACGATCCCGCAAGCCGGCCACCTGATCAGCGCCTATGCGCTGGGCGTCGTCATCGGCGCACCGCTGCTGGCCGTGCTTGGCGCGCGCTGGCCGCGGCGCAACCTGCTGATCGCGCTGATGGCCGCCTTTGCCGTCGGCAATTTCGCCAGCGCGCTCGCACCTTCCTACGCCTCCATGCTGATCGCGCGGCTGCTCACCGGCTTTCCGCACGGCACCTATTTCGGCGTAGCGGCGCTGGTGGCCGCGGGGCTGGTAGCGCGCGAACGCCGCGCCCAGGCAGTCGGGCTGGTCATGCTGGGGCTGACCGTAGCCACGCTGGTCGGCGTGCCGATCGCCGCTACAGTCGGCACCTGGCTCGGCTGGCGCGCGGCCTTCGTGATCGTCGGCACCATCGGCGCGCTCACCGCCGGGCTGGTGTGGTGCTGGGTGCCGTTCTTCCCCGGCGATCGCCACGCCAGTCCGCTGCGCGAGCTGTCGGCCCTGCGGCGCAAGCAGGTCTGGCTGACGCTCGGCATAGGCGCCATCGGCTTTGGCGGCATGTTCGCCGTGTTCAGCTACATCAAGCCAACCATGCTCGAGGTCGCCCAACTGCCGATGGGCGCCATCCCGATTGTGCTGGCGCTGTTCGGCCTGGGCATGGTCGCCGGCAACCTGGCCGGGGCCTGGCTCGCGGACAAGGCGCTGATACCCACCATCGGCGGTGTGCTGGCCTGGGCCGCGCTGGTGCTCGGGGCCTTCACGCTGACTGCGCCGCACGCCTGGCTGGGCGCGGCCAATGTGCTGCTGATCGGCACGGTCGTGGCGCTCGGACCCGCGTTGCAGATCCGCCTGATGGACGTGGCCGGCGACGCCCAGACGCTGGCCGCCGCCCTCAACCACTCGGCTTTCAATATGGCCAATGCGCTTGGCGCGTGGCTTGGCGGCGTGAGCATCGCCGCCGGGCTGGGCTGGACCTCGACCGGTTGGGTGGGCGCGCTGCTCGCAATCGGTGGCCTGGCCGTGTTCGCATGGTCGGCGATGGCCATGCAGCGCGGCGGCGTGACCATGCCGCAGGCGTCCTAGGATCCGCGCCTGTCAAAAAACACTACACGTCGACCTTGTCCGGGTTGCACGCGTCCAGCGGGCGGCCAGCGCGAATGCGCAACCGCCGCGGCGACGCCCGTTATGAACCGCCCTGGTCCTTCGGCCAGAAGGTAATCCTGATCTGGGACGGCGCGACCCCGTTCTCGTCGCGCGGCAACGGGTCCGAGAGCGACACCGCGCGCAGGACAGCGTTGTCCCAGGCAGCATTGCCGCTCGACCTGGCAAGCCGGCTCGACAGGATCGATCCGTCTGGCGCCATCGTGACGGCCACCACGGCTGCCGGATTGCCGTTGATGTTTTCATTGAAGATGATGTTCGGCTTGACCCGCTGCCGGACGCGCTCGGCATAAGCGGACGAAGGCCTGCCAGAGCTACCGGTGCCGGTGTTCGCGTTGGCCCCGCCCGCCTGGGCCTGCAGGCGGGCCAGTTCGCTTTGGCGCTGGGCCTTGCTGGCCTGGCGCTGCGCCTCCATGTCCTTGTGCTGGGCCTCCTGTTGCTCAGCCTTGCGCACGGCCTCTTCCTTGACCCGCGCTTCGCGCTGCGCTTTGGCTGTGTCGCGCGCCGCGCGCTCGGCCTGGCGCTGCTTTTCCTGGAGCGAGATATCGGCGTTCTCTTGTTCGACGGGCTTCACACTCGGCGGTGGCTCGACGGCAGCCTCGCGCGGGACGGACTCGGGCACGGGTTCCCACAGTTCGGCGGAAACCCCTTCGGTCGCCGCGTTGTGCCAATGCACGCCGTAGTAGAGCAGTGCACCGAGCAGCGTGTGCATGAACAGGGCCGCCAGAAAACAACGCAAGGTGCCCCGTTCCCGCACGGGCTGATATGGATATGCGCCGATGTGCATGGATCACCTGCCTTGCTCTCGCGCCGGGATCGTTGACTGTCCCTCACCGATGCGGCGCGCCTCTCCAGCCGTTCGGGCGCTTCAGCCGGCAACAGCCGCTGAAGCCGGGACAAGCCTGAGGATCCTGTTCAGGACACCAGTTCATTGTAGAAGTGCAGCACCGGAGCGGTAGCAATCCGTGTGACGGCTTGACCGCCGTAGCCCGCCAAGCCGTCCTCACTTGGAAAAACCTTGCCGGCGATTGCTCCATTTATGAATACGCTCCATTATGCTCCTCACTTCTAGCGCGTAGGTTTGGCGTCACATAGAAGCCCGGCCAGGAACCTGTTCGCTGGCCTGCCCGTGAACCGGACTGCCTGAGAGACGCGCCGACGTCGTGCGGCCCGTCGGCGACAATGCGCCACGAAATCCATCTGGCGCCCCTCGCTGGGCCCCACCCTAAAGCTGACTGAAAGCCCTCTTTCAGAATGGGAAATTTGCGGCAACGGGGAAATCGCCGATCCTTTGCCCTGACGGCCCCCCTGCCCCAATCGCGCGGAGGGAGACGGCACACCATAAGACAATGGAGACAAGGCACATGATGCAATCGCGTACCGTCGGCGACCTCAAGATCACCCGCATTCTCGAATACGCAGGTCCGACGCACGATCCCGCTTTTCTCTTTCCTGACATCGACCGCGGCGTGCTGGATGCCAATGCGGACCTGATGGCGCCGCATCACTGGATACCGCACATGAACAAGCTGATCGTGACGATCCAGTTCTGGGTGGTGCATGCGGGCGACAACATCATCGTGGTCGATACCGGCGTGGGCAACTTCAAGCCGCGCGCCGGGATCGCCCGGATGAACATGCTCAATACGCTGGTGCGCGAGTGGATGATCGCGGCCGGCGCGCCGCCGGAGAAAGTCACGCACGTGGTCATGACGCACCTGCACGCGGACCATGTCGGCTGGAACACGATCTGGCAGGACAACCGCTGGGTGCCGACTTTCCCCAACGCGCGCTACTACATCCCAAAGGACGATTTCATTTTCTGCGACGAAGGTCGCAACAAGGAACCTGGCGTGGTCGACGTGTTCGGAGAGTCCTTCTTCGACAGCGTGATGCCCGTGGTCAACGAAGGGCTGGCGGAGATGATGATGCCCGGACAGGAGATCGCCGGTTGCCTGCAGGTCGAATCCGCGGCGGGACACAGCCCTGGACAGGTAGTGTTCCGCGTCCGCTCCCACGACGAGGAGGCAATCTTCTGCGGCGACATCCTGCACAGCCCGCTGCAGATCGTGCGCCCCGACGTGAACTCCGGCTACTGCATTCGCCCGGACCTGGCGCGCAGCACGCGCCTCGCCTTCCTCAATCGGGCCGCAGACAGCGAGGCACTGATTCTGCCCGTGCACTTCGGCGAGCCCTACTGCGGCTACATCAGGCGCCAGGGTGCCGGCTTCGCTTTCGAAGCGGCCACGTGGTAGCAACAGCGCCATCCAGGCACTCCACGCTATCGCCCCGCATCCGCAGTTATGATCGTGCCTCAATGAGTTCGCCGCGAGAACAGCAGCATGCCGGTTCCCTTTGATATCACCGATTTCCGCCTCTTCGTCAACGTGGCGGAAACGCGTAGCCTGACTCGGGGTGCCGAGCGCTCGTTTTTGTCCGTGCCTGCGGTCAGCAACCGGATCAGGAATCTGGAAGACACGCTGGGCTTGCGTTTGTTGGAGCGCTCGCCGCAGGGCGTGACGCTGACCGCGGCCGGCGAGGTCTACCTGCAGCATGCACGCGTGGTGCTGACGGAGCTGGAACGTCTGACTGGTAACTTGCAGCCATTCACCACCGGCCTGAGCGGACAGCTCAAGCTGGTGGCCAATACCACCGCCATCACGGAATACCTGCCGCCAGTGATCGGCGACTACCTGGCCACGCATCCGGATGTCCGCATCGAGGTACGCGAGCGCCTGAGCGACGATATCGTGCGTTTGGTACGCGAAGGCGGCACCGATCTCGGCATTATCTCGGGCAATATCCCGACCTCGGGTCTGCAGGCCGTACCGTTCGTCAAGAGCTCGCTGATCTTGGTTGCGCCCCTTGGCCATCCCCTGTTGGCCGAGCAAGACATCTGGCTCGAGCAAGCGCTCGACCACGCCTTTGTCGCGCTGCTCGAAGGCAGCGCCTTCCAGATGTTCATGACGCGCGCGGCCGGCGCGCTGCACAAGCCCATGACCATCCGCGTGCATGTGGCTAGCTATGACGCCATCTGCCGCATGGTGGCCGCCGGCGCGGGCGTTGCCATCATGCCCAAGGCAGCGTTCGCGCGCCTGAAGGGCGACCAGCCGATCGGCGCCTGCAACCTGCGCGATGACTGGGCCGTGCGCACCTTCCAGCTGTGCGCCCGCGACCTGGACGGCCTGTCCAGCTTTGCACGCGAGTTCGCCAACCTGCTGATCGGTCGCTACGCCGCGGACGGCGCAAGAAGCTAGTCCGCCCACACCGGCTTGTTCCTCCGGTAGCCTTAAGCCAGCGCTAAGGGTGTTTGCAGAAGTCAAAATTGTGTGCCTCCGGGCAGCATGGCAACCTTGTTTCGCCAGACAACAACAAAGGCGAGACATGATCGACAAGCTCTATGGAACAGCGCGCGATGCCGTGGACGATGTGCCTGACGGCGCCATCATCGCGATCGGCGGATTCGGGGGCGCCGGCATGCCCGACGAACTGATCGACGCGCTGATTGAACACGGTGCCACGGACCTTACCGTCGTCAGCAACAACGCCGGCAACGGCGACACCGGACTGGCCGCACTCCTCAAGGCGCGCCGCGTTCGCAAGCTGGTGTGTTCGTTCCCGCGCCAGCGCGATGCCCACGTATTCGAAGCGCTGTACCGCTCCGGCGATATCGAGCTGGAGGTCGTGCCACAAGGCACGCTCGCGGAACGCCTGCGCGCCGCAGGCAGCGGCATCGGCGCCTTCTACACGCCCACGGGCTACGGCACCTTGCTTGCGGAAGGCAAGGAGACACGCGCAATCAACGGGCGCGGCTACGTGCTGGAGTACCCGATCCATGTCGACGTCGCGCTGATCAACGCCGCGGCGGCCGATCGCTGGGGCAATCTTATCTATAACAAGACCGCGCGCAACTTCGCCCCTGTGATGGCGATGGCCGCGAGCCAGACCATCGCCGCGGTGACTCGCGTCTGCGAGCTCGGCGAGCTGGACCCCGAAGCCGTTGTCACGCCCGGCATCTTCGTCAGCCGCGTGGTGATGCGCGACAGCGCGAACATGCGGGCCGATCTCTTGCAAGCGAGCTGAAACCATGGATCAAGTAGCAAAGAACCTGCTGGCCGCGCGCGTCGCACGGGACATTCCGGACGGGTCGTACGTGAACCTCGGCATCGGCCTGCCGACGCTGGTCGCCAACCACCTGCCCCGGCATCGGGAGGTCATCCTGCACAGCGAGAACGGCGTGCTTGGGCAATGGTCAGCCGCCGAGCCCGGGCAGGAAGACTGGGACCTGATCAACGCTGGCAAGGAACCGATCCGGCTGGAGAAAGGCGCGGCGTTCTTCCACCATGCGGACGCCTTCGGCATGATGCGCGGCGGCCATCTCGACATCTGCGTGCTCGGGGCCTTCCAGGTATCGGAGCGCGGCGACCTGGCCAACTGGCACACCGGCGCATCCGATGCGATTCCCGCGGTCGGCGGCGCCATGGACCTTGCCATCGGCGCCAGGCGCGTATTCGTCATGATGGATCACATGACCCGGGACGGCGCGAGCAAGCTTCGCCGCCAGTGCAGCTATCCGCTGACGGGCCTGGCGTGCGTCAGCCGCGTCTACACCGAACTCGGCACCTTCGCGATCGGCCCGCAGGGCGTGGCTGTGATCGAGATCATCGGCGACATGTCGACGCAGGCGCTCCAGTCGGTCACCGACGTGGAACTCGATTTCACCGCCCTGGCAATGGCCGAACTTGCCTAGCCCCGCAATGAAAGACCGGTGAATCTGGCCCGTACGGACGCGCCGGCACCGCACTGACAACGAAAAGAACTGACTTCAGGAGACAACCATGTTTGCTTGGTACAAGGCTGGATCGCCCCAGCAGAAGAAAACATTCTGGGCCTGCTATTCCGGCTGGGCGCTGGATTCCTTCGACATGCAGATGTTCAGCTTCCTGCTGCCTGCCCTGACGCTCACCTGGGGGCTGACCAAGGCAGAGGTCGGCGTGCTCGGGACCGTGGCGCTGGTCGTCACCGCGATCGGCGGCTGGGTCGCCGGCATTCTCAGCGACCGTTACGGCCGCGCGCGTATCCTGGTGCTGGCCATCATCTGGTTCACGCTGTTCGGCGTGCTCGCCGGCTTCGCCCAGTCCTACAACCAGCTGCTGGTCGCGCGTACGCTGCAAGGGCTTGGCTTTGGCGGCGAATGGGCGGTCGGCGCGGCGCTGATGGCCGAAGTCATCGACCCGAAGCACCGCGGCAAGGCCATCGGTTTCGTGCAATCGGGCTTTGCACTGGGCTGGGCGCTGGCCGTGGTCGTCGCCACGCTGCTGCTGGCCGGGCTGCCCAAGGAACTGGCATGGCGCGTGGCGTTCTGGAGCGGCATCATTCCTGCCTTGATCGTGCTATTCATTCGACGCCACGTCAAAGACTCGTCGATGTTCGAGCGCGCACGCCAGAGCCGTGCCCCGCGCGCCGCGGTGTCCTCGGTATTCAACCGCAAGTACGCCCGCACGCTGACCCTCTCCAGCGTGCTGGTGATCGGCCTGCAAGCCGGCTGCTACGCCATCCTGGTGTGGCTGCCATCGCTGCTGAACCAGCGGCAGGTCGCGGCGAGCTCGATGATCGTCACCGTATTCATCATGGCCTTCGGCTCGTTCTGCGGCTTCGCGGTGACCGCGGATCTTTCCGATCGCATCGGAAGGCGGCCCACCCTGATCCTGCTGTCGGTCTGCGCCTGGATCGTCACGGTCAGCTATATGCTGCTGCCGCTGAACTCCACGCTTGCATCGATCCTCGGCTTCCTGGTCGGCTTCTCGGCGATCGGCATGTTCGCCGCACTGGGACCTTTCCTCAGCGAACTGTTCCCCACCAATGTGCGCACCACCTGCATGGGCTTTGCATACAACGTCGGCAAGTCCGTTGGCGCGGGGTCGGTGGTCGGCGTCGGTGTGCTGTCCACCCATATTGGTCTGGCCAATGCCATGGGCACGTTCTGCCTGGTGGCCTACGCCTTCGCGGTATTCGGCATTATGCTGCTACCTGAGACGCGCGGCATCGCCATCGAGAACATCGGCCAAGCCGATGATCACAGCCATTCAACGCCGCTGGCGCAGCCGGCAAAGGCTCATACCTGACGTGCCCACACGCCGGCGACAGATGCGTGTCGCGACCCATACACCAACGAGAGAACAGAAAGAGGAGCCAACATGATTCGCATGCTTTACCTGCTGGTCAAGCCCGCCGGCATGTCAGACGAAACCTTCCGCGCGGAATGCCTGCGCCACTACGAGATGTCGCACCAGGTGCCGGGACTGCACAAGTATGAAGTCCGCCTCGTCGCCGAGCAGCCCACCGACACCCACGTACCCTTCTTCGACATCGGCCACGTTGACGCCATCGGCGAATGCTGGTTCGAGGATGACGCCGCCTATGCCACCTACCTGGCCTCGGACATCCGCAAAGCCTGGTTCGAGCATGGCAAGACCTTCATCGGCCAGCTCAAGCCTTTCCGCACCACGCCGGTCGCCGACTGCTACACGGCGGGCTGAACGCTTTCGCCGCCCTATATTCGACAACAGGAAACCTCATGCTTTACTGCGTACAAATGGAAGTGAAGATCCCGGATTCCCTGCCCGCGGAGCGCGCCGAAGCAATCAAGGCCGCCGAGAAAGCCCGCGCCATCGAGATCCAGAAATCCGGCAAGTGGCCACACCTGTGGCGTGTGACCGGCCGCTACGCCAATATCAGCATCTTCGATGTGGACAGCAACGACGAACTGCACGAACTGCTGTCGTCGTTGCCGCTGTTCCCCTATATGTCGATTCAGGTGACACCGCTGGCTCGCCATCCATCCGCAATCTGACACCTGCGAGCGGCATCGGTGCAGGCTGGACGAAGACGAACCACACGGACTCCGGGCCGATGGACTAGCTGCTGGCCCGGGTCGCCGCATCCAGCCGCATTGCGGCCCTTGCCAGCCGGGATACGCCTTCGTCGACCTGCTCGGCATTGGCACCGGCAAACGACAACCTGAAAGCCGGACGAGCGCGGCGCTCCCCATAGTCATGCGCTAAGAGAAAAACGGTGGCGTCAGCGCCAGCAACATGGATGCCGTGGGCTGCCTGCTGCCACCATTATGGTTTCAAGCGGAACGCTTAGCCGTGATGGTTCTCGTCGTGGTCGTGGTCGTGGTCGTGGTCGTGGTTGTTGTTGTTGTTGTTGTGATGCTGCTCATGGTGAGGGTGATGATGGCGATTCCACTCGTCGCGCTCCCACCAGCGGTGACCATCCCAGTAGCGGTCTCCGTGCCAGCCCTGGCGCGTACTGGCCACGAGGGTCTCTGAACGTGCATGGGCCACCGGCGGAGCCGGCTCGACATAGACCGGGCCACCCCGTTCATCCACATATTCGCGTGCCAGCGTGGCCGTGGAGGCCGCCGCGGCTATCACACCAAGCGTCAGGCAAGTCGCGTAGCGTCGGAACATGATCTACCTCCCTGGAAGAAGAGTCAGTACCTTCAATCTACGGCGGCAAGCTCGCGCGCCATCTGCCAGGCAGGCTGAAAGGCTTGTCGGTGCTTGTCCGATATCGCGGCCTGCCGACAAGGCCTGGCGTGCAATTTTTTCCGATTCACCGAGCCGCGCGGTGTCGGGGCATTCCGGCCTACAACCAGGAGCCTTGCGCGGCGCTTGGTGCGATCAGGCGCCGGCCATGGTTTCCGCCGAAACCTCCCATCCTGCATCCATGCCCCCGGGAAGCATCTGCCCGCGGTCTTCCCCGACTTCCGTGTCGATCAGCCGGTTGAGCTTTTCATTCATGGCGAGGATGAGTTCGCGATTCGGCTTGCCGCCAGCCGCCAGGTTCACCAGCTCATGCGGGTCGGTCTGCTGGTCGTACAGTTCCAGGTCGTTGAAACGCGCGAGTTCCTCCAGCGTGGTCGGCCGGTTGTGCTGCTTCGGCGAAAAATAGCGCGCGAAGCTGTATCTGCCGTCGTAAACAGCGCGCACCGCGCCGCGCTTCATCAGGTCAGGGCGGATGCCCGCGCTCTTGATCTGGTCCGGCTTGCCGCCGTTCTGCACGAATGCCGTGGCCTTGAACAGGAAATCGCCGTCGAGATAGGCCAGCATGTTGTAGCAGAACAGCGCGCCATCGTGCACGGCGCTCACGTCGGCAGTGCCGGGCGCGGCCAGCAGGCCCGACAGATCCTTGCCCGGCAGTCCCTTGACCAGGCGCGCGCGCTGCCCGGCCGTGCTTCCGGTCATGGCGACCACGGTAGGCACGATGTCGACGTGGGAGGTCACGGCACGGCACTGCCCGCCGCCGCGATGGGCGGGATGCACGATGACCAGCGGCACGTTGTTCTGCTCGTGGTATGACACCGCCCCCTTGGCGTGAAGCTGGTGCGCGCCGTCCATATCACCGTGATCCGAGGTCATGATGACGATGGTCTTGTCCGTCAGGCCCGCCGCATCGAGCTCCGCGAGCACGGCCGCAATATTGCGATCCACGTCCCGCATGCAGTTCAGGTAGTAGTTGTGCCGCCGGCGCCAGCGGCCGGGCTCGTTCGGGATCTCGCCGACCAGCGCATCGTGCGAGCGCAGGAAATCCCGGTGCGCCGGCGGGCGGCCAGGCGCGTCCAGCGCCTGCCCGTGGCTTGCCGGGAGCTCGAATTTCCATTGCTTCGCGTAGAGCGGATCGAGCGGGTCCCTCGCCACGTGGGTAATGCCGCGCTGCGTCTGCACCGGCGCGCCCGGCGGATCGGTATCGTAGAACATGACGTCGTGCGGATTCACCAGATTGACCGCCAGGAACCACGGCTTGCCTTGCGCGGCCAGGTCGCGTCCCTGGCTGCGCAGCCAGCTCGTGCTCATGGCGGCGATCACGCCATCGTGCGCGTAGCCGCCGCGCGTGTGGGCGATGATGTCGCCGATGCCGACATAGTCGGAGAAGCCGTATCCCTCCATCTCCGCGGTGAAGATCTTCGTCGGCGTGCCCAGCTTGTTGACTGTTTCGAACTCCTTGGTCAGGTGCCACTTGCCCTTGTAAGCCGTGTAGTAGCCGGCTTGCCGCAGCATATGGCCCAGAGTCGGGATCTCCGTCGACATGCTGGTGATCCAGGGAAAGTTGGTGTTGTCGAACATCCGCGTGTGCTGGATATGCTGGCCGGTATAGAGCACCGAACGCGATGGCGTGCACACGCAGGAATTGATGCGGTGGTTCACAAAGGTGGTGCCGCGCCGCATCAGCCGCTGGTGCGCCGGCAACTCGAACCCGGCCGGCAACTCGCCCGGACCGAAGAAGCGCTCCTGGTCGACGAGAATCAGCAGGATGTTGTAGCCCCCGGCGCCCGGCCCCGTCCCGCCCGGAGGCTGTTGCGCTTCGCCATGGGCAGTTGCCGCGGTGGCGCTGCCTGCATCGAGGCCCATGGCCACGGCGCCGGTTCCCGCAACACGCAGGAAATCCCGCCGGCTCAGCCTGGCACCCTGCCGTTCGTCGTCGTTGTCCATGGCTTCCCCCCTTGGCGTGGCAGCGGCCAGACTGGCTACGCCCCGACGCGCAAGCGTGGTAGCGCAGGCTTTGGCAACCGGACCTGGACAGTCTAGCAACGGCGCAGTCACTTCGATGGCGCGAGGAACCGGGCCAGTGTTGGCTCGCGCACCGATGCGGGCATCGGAGGGATGCCAGGGCGGCTTGACGTGCCTGTGGCGCCGGTTGGTATAGCATGTCCGCTTTGCCTTTTGGAACACTCGCCGCCCCGGGAGTAAATATCGTGCGGGTACTTGTTATCGAAGACGACGCCGGCATTGCCGCCAACCTTTACGACTACCTCGAGAGTACGGGTTATGTCGTCGACCTGGCGTCGAACGGCCCGGCCGGGCTGCAACTCGCGCTGTCGCAGCCCTGGGATGCCATCCTTCTCGACCTGGCATTGCCGGGGATGGACGGCCTGACGTTGTGCCGCAAGCTGCGGGAGGAGGCCCACCGGGACACGCCGGTGCTGATGCTGACCGCCAGGGACACCCTGGACGACAAGCTCGCCGGCTTCACGCACGGTGCCGACGACTATCTGGTCAAGCCGTTTTCGCTCAGGGAAGTCGGCGCGCGCCTCGGCGCACTGATCAAGCGCTACAAGGGACAGGTCGCACAGGCGGTACTCTGCTGCGGCGGCGTACGGCTGGACCTGGCGACACTGGCCGTCGAGCGCAACGGCCGCGCCATCAAGCTGCCACCCAAGTGCCTGCAGTTGCTGCGCATCCTGATGCAGTCGCCGAACCGGGTGTTCAGCCGCACCGAACTTGAAACGCAGATATGGGGCGAGGAACTCGGCGACAGCGATACGCTGCGCGCGCATATCTACACGCTGCGCCGCGCGCTTGCCGTCGAAGGCGAAGCCAATCTCATCGAGACGGTGCACGGTCTCGGCTATCGCCTGACGGTGGGCCATGCAAGCGCGTCGTAGCCTGCGTTTCAAGGTCGCGCTGGTCTTCTCGGTGCTGACCATCCTGCTGCTCGTAGCCCAGGCCCTCGGCGTCAAGACGCTCGCCGAAGCGCAGGAAGAACGGCTGATCGATGCGCTGATTCATGATGACATCGCGAACCTGCTGGCGTCGTACCGAAGCGACCCGGCACTGCTGCCACCGTTCGACGCGAGGATGAACGGCTACGTATCCAGGGCGGGCCGCGCGCCGGCCGGACTGCCCGCAACGGTCGGTGACCTGCCTGACGGTACGCACGAGATCATCGTCGATGGCCAGGAGATCCATGTCGCGATCACCGCCCTCGACCGCGCCCGGCTGTACCGGATCTATGACTTCAGTGCCTACGAACAGCGATTCAAGCACGTGATCAACGCCCTCATGGCCGGAACCGGCCTGATTGCGATGCTGACGATCTGGCTCGCCTATGGCCTGGCAGGTGTGTTGGTCCGCCAGGTGGCAAGCCTGGCGCAGCAAGTCGGGGCGCTCCGGTTCGGCAAGACGGCGTCGATCAACCCGGGCAGGTACGACGAAGCGGAAGTCGCCGAACTGGCGGATGCGTTCAACGCCTACCACCAGCGCATGGCCGGCATGGTCGAGCGCGAGAAGGCGTTCACCGGCAATGTCAGCCATGAACTGCGCACGCCGCTCACCGTCATCAAGACCAGTTGCGAGTTGCTCGACCATGACGCGTCGATCGGCGCCCGATCGCGGGCGCGGATTCGCCAGATCGAACAGGCGACAGACCAGATGCGCGAGGTGGTCGACGCCCTGCTGACGCTGGCGAGAGAGATGCCGGCAGAGCGTCAGGAGCCGGTCAACCTGAAGAACGTGATCGAGACTGCGCTCGCACCGTTTATGGATCGGCTCGGGGACAAGGGGGTCGACGCGGTGCTCGACATCGATCCCGCTCTGCACGTCACGGCAAACCGCGCCGCGCTGGCCATTGTGCTGTCGAACGTCATCGACAATGCGGCCCGTCATACCGACCATGGCCGCATTCGCTTTTCATACGGGAACGGGCGACTGCGTATCGAGGACACTGGCACGGGCATTGCCGTGCAAGCCTTGCCTCACGTTTTCGCCCGGCTCTACCAGGCCGGTCCGGAGGCGACCCAGGTGCGCGGCTTCGGCATCGGGCTGGCCATCGTGAAGACGATCTGCGACCAGTATGGCTGGCCGATCGACCTCCACAGCGAGCCCGGCCGCGGTACCTGCGTGACAGTCGGCCTGGCGCCCGCCGGCGCGTCGGCGCCGTCTTGACGAAATCTTCACAACCGGCTGCGTAGCATTGGTGGCGAAACATCGGCAGGTGTGCATGGCACGTTACCTGTCGTGGGCTCCCACCTGACCTACGCATGTCGATCACTTCCCCGCAGAACCCGTCAGCCAGCCCCGACGCCGTCGCCGTCCGCTGCAGGGGCCTGACCAAGGCTTATGGAACAGGCGACGCGCGCACGCCGGCCCTGCGAGGCATCGACCTCGATATTCACCGCGGCGAATTGCTGATGCTGGCGGGGCCGTCCGGTAGCGGCAAGACCACGCTGCTGTCGATCATGGCCGGCATGCTGGATCAGGATGCCGGGGAATGCCTGGTGCTCGGCCACAATCTTCGGGATGACCCCGCCGATGAACGCGCGCAGTTCCGCGGCCAGTCCGTCGGCTTTGTATTCCAGGCGTTCAACCTGCTGCCGTCGCTTACGCTTGCAGAGAACGTGGCCGTGCCGCTGCTGATTCGCGACATGCATCGCAAGGAAGCAATGACCCGGGCAAAACACGCGCTGGAAGCCGTCGGCCTTGGCGACCGAAGCCAAATGCTGCCAACGCAGATCAGCGGCGGGCAGCAGCAACGCGTGGCCATTGCCCGGGCGCTGGTACATGAGCCCGATCTGATCATCTGCGACGAGCCCACCAGCAACCTGGACCATACGACCGGGCATCAGGTCATGGAGTTGCTCAGGCAACAAACCCAGGCCTCCGGCCGGACACTGGTCGTCGTCACGCACGACCACCGCATTTTCGACTTTGCCGACCGCATCGCGCACCTGGATGACGGGCAGATCGTGGATATCGGCGGCGTGACGCCGGCGGGAGCGCGGCAATGATCCGCAAGTACCTGCTGCCGGTGCTCGCTGCGGCCGGCGTGATCGCCGCCATCGTCGCAGTGGTGCTCGACAACGGCCCATCGCCCCGGACAAACCCGGTGGCCCCCCCACCCAGGCCAACGTTTGCGTCCTACGTGGCCGGCGGCGGCGTCATCGAGTCGGGCAGCGGCAACATTGCCGTCGGCACCCCGGTCTCCGGCATTGTGACCACCGTCTTCGTCAAATGGGGCGATCATGTGAAAGCCGGTAACGCGCTCTTCCGGCTCGATGATCGCGACCTGCAGGCGCAAATGATTCCCGCGCTGGCCCGTGAAAAGGAATCCGCGGCGCGGGCGGAACAAGCCAGCGCCCAGCTCAGGCTGGCCGAGAGCGTGCCCGACCGGCGCGCGATCAGCACCGAGGAACTGAACAATCGCCGATCCGCCGCGGCCATTGGCGCCGCCACGCTGGCGACAGCCAGGGCAGAGATTGCGCAGATCCGGCTGGAAACAGAGCGCCGCACGGTCCGCGCGCTGGCTCCGGGAAAGGTGCTGCAGATCAACCTGCGGCCCGGCGAGTTTGCCCAGAGCGGCGCGTTGGCGACGCCGCTCATGGTGATCGGCGACGATATGCGGCTCTACGTGCGGGTGGACATCGACCAGTTCGACGCCTGGCGCCTGCGCCCCGATACGGCCGCGGAGCTTTTCGTGCGCGGCAACACCAGCCAGCACACCGGATTGCGCTTCGAACGTATCGATCCTTACGTGGTCCCGAAAACCGTGCTCCGGGGCAGCAGCACCGAGCGGACCGACACCCGCGTGGTACAGGCGCTCTACAGCTTCGACCCCGCTTCGCTGCCTGGCACGTATGTCGGCCAGCAGGTCGACGTGTTCATCGAAGCCCCCCCGCTTGCACCGCCTGTCGCCGCGCGCACCGGCGTTCGCGCACCATGATGGCCCGGCATCGTTGCCTTGTCTCGGGGATGCTCTGCATGGCCCTGACGGGTTGCGCGATGACGGCCGGGCATGCGCCGCCTGCGCCGGACGTGCCGGCGCGCTGGAGCGAATCGCCCGGCAGCAGCACGCCAGCCGCGACGGCCATGGCGCCATGGTGGACCACGTTCAACGACGCGGAACTCGACCGTCTTGTCGAGCGCGCCCGGCAGGCCAACCTCGATCTTCGACTCGCGCAGGCACGCGTGCGCGAGGCGCGCGCCAGGCGTGCCATCGCAGGCGCTACGCTCGCGCCGTCAATCGGCGCCACGGCATCCGTGGCACGCGAGCAGGAAAGCCAGAACGTGCCGAATCCACTGCGCGTTCTGCCGGACGGAGAGGTCGAGCGCCCCGGGCAGCCCGAGAACCTCTTCCAGGCCGGCTTCGACGCCCGGTGGGAAATCGACCTGTTTGGCGGCGCGCGACGGTCCGCCGAAGCGGCGCAGGCGGATGTCGAAGCGGCCACCTACGAACATGGTGCCGTCCTGCTTTCGCTGTTGGCCGAGGTATCGAAGAACTACATCGAACTGCGAAGCGCGCAGCAGCAAAGCCGGATCGCGCGCGAAAGCCTGGCGGCCCAGCAAGATACGCTGGCGCTGGTTCGTGCGCGCCGCGCCGGGGGCATGGCAACCGACCTGGACGTGGAGCGCGCCGAGGCGCAGGTGGAAGGCACGGCTTCACGGTTGCCGCCATTCGATACGGCCGGCAAGACAGCGCTGCATCGACTGGGCGTGCTGATCGGCGCAGCACCCGGCGCATTGGCCGATGAGCTGCGGTCCGACGGCCCGCTTCCGACCGCCTCCGAGCAACCGCCGGTCGGGCTGCCTTCAGACCTGCTGCGCCAGCGCCCCGATATCCGCAGCGCGGAAAGGGCCGTCGCCGCTGCCCTGGCGCGGCGCGAGGCGGCCGTGGCAGATCTGTATCCCAGGATCTCGCTGCTCGGCACCGTGGGACTGGCTAGTGTGGCGGCAGGCAACTTCTTCTCCGGGGCGAGCGCATTGTGGTCGATCGGCCCGTCGATTACCTGGCCGATCTTCCGCGGCGGGCAGATCGTCGCCACGATCGAAGTGCGCGACGCGCAGCAGCAGCAGGCGCTGATCGCCTACCGGCGGGCCATCCTCAACGGGATAGAGGATGCGGAGAACGCGATGGCCGCATACCGGCACGAGCAAACCCGGCGCGCGTCGCTCGCGCGGGCGGTCGCCGCCGAACAGCGGGCCGCGGCCTACGCCCGCGACCGCTATGTGGGCGGCCTGACCGATTTCCGCGATGTGCTCAGCGCCCAGCGCAGCCTGTCCCAGGCGCAAGGCGAGCTGGCGCAAAGCGAGGCCGCCACGTCACTCGGCCTGGTTGCCTTGTACAAGGCGCTGGGCGGCGGCTGGACTGCGAGCGCGTCGGCCGCACCGCCGGCGCAGCCCCCGTCCGGGAAAGAAAGCAAGACGCAATGATCTACATCGCCATCAGGATGCTGCTGGGAGATCGGGCCAAGTACACCGGGCTGATTTCAGGCATCGCCTTCACGTCGTTCCTCGTGACGTTCGCCGCCTCATACTTCACCGGCTTCATGACGCAGGGATTCGCGCTCATCACGGAAAGCAGCACTGCCGATGTCTGGGTCATGGAGCCCACGGTGGAATCCGTGGAGCTGACGACCAACATGTCCTGGGCGGGGCTGGATCGTGTGCGCGGCATCCCGGGCGTGCAATCGGCGGCACCTCTGGTGCTGGGCACGGTCCAGGCGCGTTTTGCGAACGGCCGCTTCCAGCCTTTCCAGGTCATCGGCGTCGATGAAGCCACGCTCCCGGGCATCCCGCCGGTCCGGGATGGCGTGTCCCCGATGGCGCTGCGCCTGCCGGACGCCGCCATCGCCGACGCCGGCGGCACCAGCGACAAGCTTGCGACGCCGGTGCATAAAGCAGATCAATGGCCGCTTGACGGACCCCATCTCCAGGTACCCACGCGTGAGCTGGCCGCGGGCGATGAACTGCTTGTCAACGATCACCGGGTGTATGTGGTTGGCCGCTCCGACGGCCTGCCGAGATATCCGCCCCGGCCGCTGCTCTACATGACGCTGGGCAATGCAATGCGCATCCTGCCGCCCGAGCGGCGCCAGCTGACGTTCGTCCTGGTCTCCACGGCCTCCGGCGTATCGCCGCAGGCGCTGGCAACCCGCATCGAAGCCGTTACCGGCCTGCGGGCGCGGGCTTCGGCGGATTTCAAGGCCGATACCGTGCGCTGGATCCTGGAGAACTCGGAAGACGTGGGCGACATCGCAGCCATGATCACGCTGGCCATGTCCGTCGGCTTTGGCGTCACCGGCGTCATGCTCTACATGTTCACCCAGGACAACCAGCGGCTCTACGCGGTGCTCAGCGCGATGGGGGCAACGCGCCGCATGTTGCTGTCCATGGTCTTCGCGCAGGCTGGCTTGTGCGCCTTGATCGGCACAGGGCTGGGCGTCGGCCTGTGCAGCATTCTCGGCCAGTTTGCAGCCGTCGCGGGGTTCCCGTTTCGTATCATGTGGTTTACGCCCTTGCTTGGCGGCTTGATGGTCCTGGTTGTGAGTGTCGCCGCGGCAGCGGTGAGTGCCCGCCCGGTACTGACACTGCAGCCTGTGGTAGTTTTTGCCGGCCGCTAGTTGCCTCGCAAGATCGCGTCCGAACCCGTGCCCGACAGGAGGTGTCTGTCATGCTGAAAACTCCGCGCATCGCTATTCAGCTCGCGCTGGCACAGGACAACGCGCAACACTGGATCCATCACGACAAGGCGCAGCGCCAGCGCCCGGCATCTACCTTGAGCGCTCTTCGCTACACCGAGAACAACGCCATCTGTCCGCTCAGCAGCGTCTCGAAATCGTCGTCGAGGAACGGCAGGATCGCATCGGCAATCGGCTGGAGCTGCTTCGTGACGTAATGGCCGTAGTCGATCGGCGCCGTGCGGGCTTCGAGCGGCTCCGGCCCGGCCGCGGTCATGACATAGCTGATCCAGCCGCCATGCTGATACTGGCGTGGCCGCCCGTGGCGCTCGTTGTAGGCATCGGCAAGGCGGGCCGCGCGAACGTGCGGCGGCACATTGCGCTGGTAGTCGTCAAGCTTGCGGCGCAAGCGCTTGCGATAGACCAGCTGCTCGTCCAGCTCGCCGGCCAGCGTGCGGCGCACGACGTCCCTCACATAATCCTGGTACGGCTCGCGGTTGAAGATCCGTGCATAGAGCGTCTGCTGGAACTGCTGCGCCAGCGGCGACCAGTCCGTACGCACGGTCTCCAGACCCTTGAACACCATCTCGGGCTGGCCGTCCGGACGCAGCACCTGACCCGCGTAGCGCTTCTTGCTGCCAAGGTCAGTGCCGCGGATGGTCGGCATCAGGAAGCGCCGGAAGTGCGTTTCGAACTGCAGTTCGAGCGCGCTTTCCAGGCCATGGGTCTGCCACAGGTGGTCGCGCCACCATGCGTTGACGTAGGCGACGAGGCTGCGGCCGATCTGGCTCGCATCGGCCTCGGTGCGGGCGCGGCGCAGCCAGACGAAGGTGGAATCCGTGTCGCCATAGATGACCTCGTAGCCCCGGGCCTCGATCAGCGCCCGGGTCTGCTGCATGATCTCGTGCCCGCGCATCGTGATCGACGAGGCGAGCCTCGGTTCGAAGAAGCGGCAACCGCTCGACCCGAGCACGCCATAGAACGCGTTCATGATGATCTTGAGCGCCTGCGAGAGTGGCTGGTTCCGGTCACGCTTGGCGGCGTCGCGGCCTTGCCAGACTCTCGCGACAATTGCCGGCAGGCAGTGCTTCGTGCGGGAGAACCGCGCGCCGCGGAAGCCGGGCACGGAATCGGCATCGTCAGGATGCGCAAGCCCCTCCACCAGGCCGATCGGGTCGATCAGGAACGTGCGGATGATGGACGGATAGAGGCTCTTGTAGTCCAGCACCAGCACCGATTCATAGAGCCCCGGCCGCGAATCCATGACGAAGCCTCCCGGGCTCGCCTCCGGTGCCTTCTCGCCGAGGTTGGGCGCGACATAGCCGTGGCGATGCATCAGCGGCAGGTACAGGTGCGTGAAGGCAGCGACCGAGCCACCGCTGCGGTCCGCCGGCAGGCCCGTGACCGTGGCGCGCTCCAGCAGGAATGTCAGCAGCTCCGTCTTGTCGAAGATGCGCGTCACCAGCTCGCAATCGCGCAGGTTGTAGCGCGCCAGGGCCGGCTTGTCGTGCTCGAACATGCTGTCGATCGCGTCCATGCGGTCATACGGGTTGTCGATCGCCTTGCCTTCGCCGAGCAGCGCCTGCGCCACCGATTCGAGGCTGAACGACGGGAAGCTCCAGGTGGCGGAGCGCAGCGCCTCGATACCGTCGATGATCAGGCGGCCGGCCGCGCCGGCGAAGTAGTGCTGCTGGCTGGTGTGCTCGCGCCATTCCATCTCCGCGCCGCCGCGGCCAAGGCGCAATGGCACCTGCAACTGGCGCGCGTGCGCGTGCAATACACGCAGGTCGAACTGGACCAGGTTCCAGCCGATGATGGCGTCGGGGTCGTGGCGGGCCACCCACGCGTTCAGCCGCTCGAGCAACGCCGACCGTGTCGCGCAATATTCGAGCGAAAAATCGACTTCCGCAGGCTCGGACGGAGGCGGGCCCAGCATGTAGACCTGGCGCTGGCCGCAGCCCTCGAGCGCGATCGAGTAGAGGTCGCCGACCGCATTGGTTTCGATATCGAGCGAGACCAGACGCAGCGTCGGCCGGTAATCCGCGGCGGGCCTCAACTGCGCGTTGCAGAGCGCGCCGCTGCCGTCAGGATCGCCGGCGTACGAGACCGGGGCAGTGATGAAGCGCTCCATCAGGTAGCGCTCGGGCGGCCGGATATCGGCCTCGTAGACGTCCACGCCCGCGTCGCGCAAGGCGCGGCTGAGCTGACCCAGTTGCCGATACTGGCGGCAGTACAGACCCAGCACGGGCCGGCGCTGGAAATCCTGCAGCCTGAGCTGGCGCAGCTCGGCATTGCCGTCGGCTTGCAGCACCGCCTCGGCTTGCGCGCGCTGCGCCTCGGGGACAAACGCAATGGATGGCTGAGGGGGCAGGCGCAGCAGGCGCGGCCCCGCATCGGTCGCAAGCCAGACCTCGACCTCGGTACAAGCCGGCGTATCGCGCCAATGTCGGGTCAGGATGAAACCCTGTTGAAGTGCCACGCCGCAAACCTTAAGGAACCGCCCCGGCGAGATTTTAACGGAGACCAGGAGCGGTCAGGCGCGGAAGAGGATGGCCAGTCGCACAAGGTCCACGACGCGGCTGCAGTTCATTTTGCCTTTCAGGCTGGCGATCTGCTTGCGGACAGTGTTTTCGGAAACCGAGTTCTCGGCGGCATACTCCAGCGGCGTACATCCGCCGGCCAGGCCGGCCAGTACGCGCGCCTCGGCCAGCGTAATGCCGAATTCCGCCATAAGGCAGGACATATCGATGATCCGGCCGACCGTGTTCTTGCGGAACCGGACGAGCGCCAGGGGTTCGCCGACCATCTGCAGCCTGGCCGCAGCCGGGGCAATGTCCAGCGAAAGCGTATCGCCCGCGGAAAGCGCGACGGCCGCTTTCGTGCGTGTTTGGGTCCGCATGGCGAGGCGCAGCTTATCGAGGACTTGCGCGCGGACAGCCGCGTTCGGATGGTACAGACGGCCTTGCCTGACGGTCAGGCCCTCGCGGTTGTCGAACACGAGTCCGCACAACGGCGACATCCGCACCACGGTTCCGCTTGGCGACACCAGGCATATCGCCTCACCGAAGGCACTGAACGTCTCTTCCAGAACGTGGATGTCCTCTGCAATCAGGGCCTGCTTGCTCGTCAGCGCTTCCTGAAACGCGCGGACATAGAGGCCAATGTCGCCACTGCTCAGCCGCTCGCGCGCGCCGGATTCGATGGTGGACCGCTGAAAGCTCATGGCAGCCATGCGCGAGTCGCTGCGCTCAAGCAGCAACGCGAGGATCTGGCTCTGGCCGTGCTTGCGCAGATAATCGTTGTGAAACTCCGAGCGCAACAGGGTTTCGCGCGCGATGGCCTCGTTGCTGTCGATCCAGGTGCCGGCGTCCTGCGTCGTGGCCGCATGCGCGAGCAGATCGAGCTTGTGGAAATGCGCCTCGTATGCCTTCAGCGTGGCGTCGGCCAGCCCGACATGGCTGACATGCAGGAGATCGCCCGCACGGTCGAGCATGATCAATGAGCCGGAATCCGCCCCGATCAGGTCTCTGGTGGCGGTCAGGATATCGGCCCACGGCGGCGCGGCATCCGCAATGCAGGCCACCGCCTCCATGGCTCGGTGAAAATGGATAGATGAAGGCACGTCGCGCTCTCCCTTGTGCCTGATAAATCATTTATTACACCTGATCGTAGTGCGTCGTCAGGCTATGTTCTGGCAAATGGGCGCATCGTGTCGCCGCTGCAGTAGCGTAGCAGACACCGTCAGGTGTAGGCGCTACGCACTACCCCTTACTCTCGCAGGCACCTGAGGCTCGACTGTTCTGACGCGATTGCACGGTTTCCATAATTCGAATATATTCGAATTATGGAAACCGATAACGCTCTTGGAGCGCTTGCCGCGCTAGCGCACGCTATCCGCCTGGCCGTGTTCCGCCTGCTCGTCCAGGCCGGCCCCGAAGGCCTGCCTGCCGGTCGTATTGCGGAGCTCATGGAGATGCCGGCTTCATCGCTTTCGTTCCACCTGAAGGAACTGCACCGTGCGGGCCTGCTGGTGAGCCGCCAGGAGGGCCGCTCCATCATCTACATGGCGCGCTTCGAAACAATGAATGCCCTGATCGGCTACCTCACGGAGAACTGCTGCGGCGGTGCTCCGTGTTCGCCGGTGTCGTCCTGTTCCGCCGCTACGGGGTCTTGAAGAGGAAACGCCCGCTCGCCCCGACAACCACAATGCCCGACAAGATCCTCAATGTCCTGGTGCTATGCACCGGCAACTCCGCGCGCAGCGTCATGGCTGAAGCGCTGTTCAATGTTCTCGGCCAGGGACGCATTCGCGCGTACAGCGCCGGCAGCCATCCGTCCGGCACCGTGAACCCCTTTGCGATCGAGCGCTGCCAGTCGATCGGCTATGACACCTCGGGCCTGCGCAGCAAGCGCTGGGACGAGTTCGCACTGCCCGATGCGCCCCGCATGGACTTCGTCATCACCGTTTGCGACCAGGCTGCCGGCGAAGTCTGCCCGGTCTGGCCGGGCGCACCCATCACCGCGCACTGGGGTTTCCTCGATCCCGCGGCCGCCCAGGGTTCCGACGACGAGAAGCGGCACGTATTCGACCAGGTCTTTCGCCAGATCCGGCATCGCGTGAGCCAGTTCGTGAACCTGCCGCTGCAGGAGCTGGACCGCAATGCCATCCGGACAGCGATGCGCGCCATCGGCGAGCAACCGGCGGAGTCCGACGCATGAGCACGGCGCAGCCGGTCTGCTCGTCGGCGCCGGCCAGCGCCATCGGTGTCTTCGGGCGCTACCTGACCATCTGGGTGGCCCTGTGCATCGTCGCAGGGATTCTGCTTGGCCAATGGCTGCCCGAGGTGTTTCGCGCCATCGGCGCCATGGAAGTGGCGCATGTGAACCTGCCCGTGGGCATGCTGATCTGGGTCATGATCATTCCGATGCTGATCCGGATCGACTTCGGCGCGATGGGACAAGTCGCGGGCCACTGGCGCGGCATCGGCGTCACGCTGTTCGTGAACTGGCTTGTGAAGCCATTCTCGATGGCGCTTCTGGGGTGGATCTTCGTGCGGCACCTGTTCTCGGCATGGCTGCCGGCCGACCAGCTCGATAGCTATGTTGCCGGACTGATCCTGCTGGCTGCCGCGCCCTGTACCGCGATGGTGTTCGTCTGGTCGCAGCTCTGCAAGGGCGATCCGTATTTCACGCTATCGCAAGTCGCGCTCAACGATGCCATCATGGTCGTGGCCTTCGCGCCCGTGGTCGGCCTGCTGCTTGGCCTGTCGTCGATCACCGTACCGTGGAACACGCTCATTGCGTCGGTCGGGCTCTATATCGTCATTCCCGTGTTGATCGCACAGGTCATCCGCAAGGCGCTTTTGGCGCGCGGCGAAGCAACGTACAAGCACGTGACGGGCGCATTGGCGCCCTGCTCGATGACCGCGCTGCTCGCGACGCTCGTGCTGCTGTTTGGCTTCCAGGGCAATGCGATCGTCGGGCAGCCGCTGATCATCCTGTTGCTGGCCGTTCCGATCCTGATCCAGGTGTTGCTGAACTCCGGCCTGGCCTACGTGCTGAACCGCAAGCTTGGCGTCGCCCACTGCGTGGCCGGCCCGTCGGCGCTGATCGGCGCGAGCAATTTCTTCGAACTGGCCGTGGCCACCGCCATCAGCCTGTTCGGCTTTCAATCCGGCGCGGCGCTGGCCACCGTCGTCGGCGTGCTGATCGAGGTGCCGGTGATGCTCTTCGTCGTCAGCGTCGTGAACCGCTCGCATCGGTGGTACGGAGCCACGCGCTGAGACGTCATGATGGCGGTCACCACCTGGATATCGCCGACCTTTGTACAAGCGCCGATACAAAGTCGACGTTGCAACAATACATGGCGGCCGTAGTGTGTCGGGTGCAGCTCACATGATTCAACCTGGAACCCGATCCCCATGTCCCTTGTCAGCACCCTCAGTTCTGTTTCCCCGACCGTGAGCGACACGGCTGGCTCCGCCCGGTCGACTTCTACGGCCTCCGCCACGACGCCAACCGATGCCACGCAGTCCACAGCCGGCGCATCGGCTGCCCGGGGCGCAAGCGTCCAGGCAGGCGCGGGAGGCGGCGGCACTGCGGCGGTCGGCTCGGCTTCCGGCAGCAATACCGATTCCGATACCGTGCAGCAACTGAAGGCCCAGGTCGCCCAACTGCAGAAGACCCTGCAAGCGGAGCAGCGTCAGTTGCAAGCCGTGCAGAATTCGAACCAGGATGAGTCGGCCAAAGCGGCTGCTGTCGCCGCGGCACAGGCCCAGGTCGGGAGCACCTCGGCAGCACTGCAGACGGCCACCGCGGCGCTCGCGCAGGCACTCGAGGAATCCGGCTCCTCGACCACGGGCTCGCTGCTCACCGCCGCGGCCTGAGCCGCGCGGAACGCTGACCGGCAGGACCGGGCGTTGCGCAATCAGGGCGGGCGCCGGCCTACGGCTCCCGGCCCCGCTCTGGCGACAGCGTGCGGCCCGGCGCCGAAGCCGCTTTCGCTGGCTGCCCGCGCGTGGCCAGCCAGCACAGGATCGATCCCGCGCACACCATGGACGCGCCTTTCCAGAAGGCCAGCGAAAGCGGGGTATGCAGCAGCAGGCCCGCCAGCACGGCGGAGAAGACCGGAATGAAGTAGGACGCCCCGGCCAGCACCGTGACGTTGCCGTGCAGGATGCCCACGTTCCAGGCCGCATAGCCAAAGCCCATCGCCGACGCGGCCAATGCCAGGTAGACGACGGCGTGGAGGCTGAACGACATCGCCACGTGTTCCGTGGTGAAGTACTTGGACCACAGCGCCAGCGCGGTGAGCATGAAGAACAAGGTGATGCCGTTCTTGCCGCCCGCGATCCGGCTCGTGACCGTGCAATACGCGGCCCAGATCAGGGCGCCCGAAAAGGCCAGTCCGTAGCTGAGCGGGTTGTCCCTGATGTTGGCGACCGTGCCGGCGAAGTCGAGCCCCTGCTCGCCGCCCAGGACCAGGCAGATTCCGACGACGGCCACCACGAAGCCCGGAACGATCAGGAAGTTCGCCTTCTGCCTGTTGAAGGCGATCGCCGACAGCATGGTGAAGGTTGGCCACAGGTAATTGACCATCCCTACCTCGATCGCCTGCCTGCCACTGTTCGCATAGCCGATCGACAGCGACAGGCACAGCTCGTAGGACACGAACAGCAGGCTGCCCCAGATCAGATAGCGCCGGGGAAACTCCCTGAGCCTGCCGAAGCCGACCGTCAGCCACAGCAGGACCGATGCGACGGTGTACATCATGGCGGCACCGCCGGTCGCGCCAAGGCTTTCGCTGACGCTGCGGATCAGGCCGACGATGGCACTCCACAATACGATCGCAATGAGCCCGATCAGGGTGGCTTTACGCTTGCTTTGCATGACAGCTGGTTTCGTTCGCCTGCCGGCGGGATGAGAGGGCTGCGATTATCGCCTCATCCGGTGAACCCGGGGGCAGGAAGCCAATGCGGCAATACTCCGTTCCCGGCGGCGAACCGCGCCCTGTCGGACAGGCGGATCCGGCAAAACAGGAGGTGCGACTTGTCGGACCCATGCTCCGTCGCACCGGGCTCATGGCGTTATGAGGCGACGGCAGCGCTGCTGCCGTCGCCTCATCCAACCCTAGTGCCCGGCGCTGCGAATCGAATCCGGCGAAAAATAGCCTTCGTTGAACTGAGGGCTGCTGTTCAATCGGACTGGCTTGCTTTCGTTGGTCAACCGGTCCGCCAGATATGAGCCGGCGACCAGGTCGTGATAGAAAGCGGCCGCCGGATAGTAGCGCTCAATATCGTAGGCATAGAACGACGATTGCATATTGGTGCGCCACAATTGCCCGCGCGCATCGTAGTTGTCGGCAAGCACTGCCATCCATGTATCCTCGTCCAGGTACAGCACCCGTTTGGCGTACTGATGCCGGAAGCCCTGCTTCAACGTGGCTTCCAGCACCCAGACACGGTGAAGCTCGTAACGGACGTAGTCAGGGCTGGGATGATTGGCGCTCAGCAAATCGGCGTACTTGACGGTGGGATCAGCCAGCTTGTAGTTGTGGTACGGAATGTAGATTTCCCTCTTGCCGACGATTTTCCAGTTGTAGCGTTCGCCCGAGCCATTGAACAGTCGATCGTCATCGACCGTCCGGAAGCCGCCCGGCCCCAGCGGCTGGTCAAACCCGAACTCGGGCGCCTGCCGGACGCGGCGGGTGCCCGGATTGTACTGCCACGTCCTTGCTGTATCCGAGCCCTCGCGATCCCAGAAGCTGTGGGAGACGATGATGTTGCCGCGTTCCCGCAAGGGGAGTTCGGTCTCGACTCGGGCGAACGTGCGATCGATGAGCGGCGATCGCTTTTCGAAGGCGCCGTCATTGACCGGCGACCAGATGTCATATTTCCACTTGCCCCAGGCCGTCTTGCCATCGCGGTACACAACCGCCTGGTCGTAGACCGCTGCTTCTTCCCCGATGGCCGACGAAAAACGAAGGTTCCACATCAGTTCCAGGCCACTTTTAGGCACGGGGAACGGCGCGGTGGGCGGGTATTCCTTGAGGCCGTTCGCGTCGGCCGTCATCTGCGTCTTCGGTGCGTAGTCGTGAATGGCCTTGTAGACGGCATCGCCATAGCGGAAATCACGATGGCTGGGGTAGATCATCATCCGGAAGGTTGCGGGATACAGCCTGAACATGGCGAGCTGGCCGTCGCTCAGGTGGGCGCGGTACTGCTCCAGGTTCTGCGCCGTGATCGTCGCCACGGACTTTTCCGCAGCGTAGGAATCCGGATAAGCCTCTCCGGGCCGGAACGCCATGCCTCCCGGCGTGCCCTGCCACTTTCCGCTCCACACCGGGATGCTGTTGTCCTTGTTCGCGGTCCGCTCGGCGCCCATCGGCGTCAGCGTAGTATCGAGCCGCTTGATCTCGTCGGGCGTCATCGCCGCGAGTGCCGGTGCGCCCAGGTGCGCGGCGGTCAACAGTGCACCGGTCAGGGTGCGAAGAAGCAATGCCTTGTTCATGTGTCTCCTGTGTCTCCAGTGTCCTCGATGGAACTCGTGTACGGGGCTATTCAACGCTGCGCATCTGGCGCTGCGTCCACGCTTCGGGGCTGCTGACTTGCAGCACAAGCTTCGCCTGTGCCTTGCCCGACTGGACCAGACCGAGCGCAAGTGCGGCATCCCCCAGCGGCAGGCATTCGATGCGAGGCGGCCGGATCTGCCCTGTTGCGAGCAGCGCCGAAATCTCGCGTAACCGTGAGCCGCTTGGCATCCTGCTATACGCCAGCGCGGTGCGCTTGCCGCGCCGGGCCGCCTCGGCCGCATCCGGACCGTTGTCTGCGCTGACCAGCGTCATGATGGCCACCAGGATGCCGCCGGGCTTGAGGAGATCCAGGCCATTCGGCAGCGTGCCGCACCCGACGGTATCCAGCACAAGATCGACACCGTCGGGGGCCCAGCCCTGCACAGCGTTCGCGATCGCGCCACCCCGGTAATCAACCGGCAAATGGCAGCCAAGGGCTTTCAATTCGTCGCAGCGGATTGCGCTGCAGGTAGCCGCCACGCTGGCGCCGGCGGCGGATGCTATCTGGATAGCAAAGGTGCCAACGGCTCCCCCACCGCCGTGAACAAGCAGTGTCTGGCCTGGCTTGAGCGCGCCTTCGTCAAACAGCCCGGCCCATGCGGCAAGCGCTGGCGTCGGGACCGCCGCCGCCTCGGCAAAGCCAAGGCTGTCCGGCATGGCGACCACGGAATCCTGACTGACGGCGACGTACTCCGCGTAGGATCCCCACTTTCCAGCGCCAACATCGGTTTGCGCAAACACGCGTTCCCCGGGAATCCACCCCGTTACGCCCTCCCCCACGGCTGCCACCACGCCGCTGACATCGAATCCGATCACGAACGGAAAGCTGTACGTCATGAAATGGCCCAGATAGCCTTCACGGCATTTCCAGTCGGCGGGATTGACGCCAGCGCAGACCACGCGGATCAGCACTTCGCCGGCAGCGGGTTCGGGAACCGGAACGTCGGCAATCCGGAGCACGTCGGGTCCGCCGGTGCCGTCGATGACGGCAGCGCGCATGAATTTGTCCATGTTTCAGCCCTCGTGCAGGTCCGACCGGCTCAAGCCAGGGTGCGCCCACGGCGGAACAACGGGTGGCGGCAGTTTTCCCGCCCCGTCGAGTCCAAAGACCTCCAAACTGGCAGCCAGCGGGAAGTGCAAGCTGTGGGCAATGCGGCCAGTGCTTTGCCGGGCCGGTACGCTGCACAGCGCGAGCGCTGTCTCCACAAGGTATTCCACCGGCTCGACCGGATAGCCATCGGGGATGAAACGCTCGCTGCCCGGCGTGCGGATTGCCGTGCTCGGCGCAACCGAGTTCACCGCAATATTGTCGGCCTGCAGTTCCGCGGCGAGCCCCGCCGTGAATCGGTTGACCGCCGCCTTCACCGCGGCATAGGCGGTGGCGCCTGCGCTGCGCTCGAACTCGTGGAAGGGACGTACCGGCGCAAGAGCGGTCACGGATCCGAGGTTCAGGATCCAACCTGCGCCGCGTTCGCGCATCACGGGGATCGCCGCCTTGCTGAGTATGAACGGGACACGCAGATAGTGCGCCACCGTCCGGTCGAACACGTCCAGCGGCATGGCTTCGATGCTGCAGTACTCCGCGGCGCCCGCATTGTTGACCAGAATGTCGAGTCCCCCTGCTGCCTGGACAGCTCGCGCAACGAGCCCTGCGCATTGCGCCGGATCATCGAGGTCGACCTGCAGCGCTATCGCACTGCCGCCTCGCCGCCTGATCAGCGCTACGGTCTCGCGCAGGGTGCCGGGATCCTCGTCGGACTCGCCGGCTTGCCTCCCGGTGACGATCACTGTTGCCCCTTCCGCCGCAAAACGCTGTGCGATGGCGCGGCCGATTCCTCGACTGGCACCGGTAACCAGTGCAATCTTTCCATTGAGTATTCCGTGTCTCGTCATGAGGCGTAGTTCTCCTTGCTGGTGTGGCCGGCAATCAGGCTCGTGGTGAGTGGGCAGAAGGCGTGGGAGATCGCCGCGACGGTCCAGTCGGGGCACTCGGGATCGAACCATCGGTCGACCCATCCCCAATGAAACGGGTGCATCAGATACTCGCCAAGCAGGTCGTTCACGCTGGCGAACTCCTGCTGCCAGACATGGGTCCAGGCATCGGCCGATACGACACGGGCCAGTCGCCAGTTAAGAATCCCCGGCATGTAGTCCGGCATCCGCAGCAGGTCGCGCTCCAGGGCACGGATCTGCTGCTCGGAGGCCTGCGGTCGGACCCGGAACATCAGCGTCCGCCAGACGCCAGCGCGGAGCAACGGGTCGCGCTGGCCGCCGCCAATCGGGCGATACACAGCGCTGTCGACCTCTGCCAGGCCTCGCAGTGCGGCGGCGAGGCCTATGTGAGGGCCATCGGCGAACGCCAGATCGAGCGTATAGTCGCCGGCGCCAAAGCTTCCCGCCATGTTGCGTCCGAGTGCAACGTGACGGACACCGGGCAGTTCGCCGACACGGGCCAGCAGCTGGCGCTCCAGGGCCGGTGCGCCGATTCCGGCGCGGGTGTCGCTGCCGAGCCGGAGCTGTGCTGTCTCAAGCTGCATGTTTCGGCTCCCTTGGCCAGGGCAGCGCCATGGTTGCATCGGACATCACATGCCGGCGGCGCGTATCACACATCGCATCAACCTCGGACCAGAAAGCGAGCGCCGGGGCATCGATGCCGGCGCGCATCGCGTAGTAGGCCGGCGCATCCGCCACTTGCCAGAGCAGCCACAGCGTATTGGGCGCGTCCTCAATGGCAACGGGCGGCGATATCCAGCGGTGCAAAAGCGTGAGCCCTCTGGCCTCGCTGCCTGATTGGTATAAGCGCTCCAGCAGGGCGAGCATGTCGGGCACGCGTGCGGGATCCAGCACGATCTCGTCAAGCACGTGGATCATCGCCGGCCCTCGCCAGGCAAATGGACGCAGCAACGGTATGGCGATACCGGCGTTCGCAACCGGCAAAAGAGAAACGAAGTCATGGTTTGCCCCATGTATGCGCGTGGTTCGATGGATGGCACCCTTCCCGGTCCGGGCGTACGCGCCAGCCTCGCACCGGTGAAATGCCGGGATGATTATGGGAGGCCAGGCGGACACGCATCCCTACCCGGACCGTCAAGAATCACTACCGAAGCAATCAGCAAGAACGTTCCATGAATGCCTCTTCAACGGGAAGGCCCGCTCCGACCGGCATGGCGCAGCGACTGCTGGAGGAACTGAAAAGGCAAGGCGCCGAGATGCCGCCTGCCACTGGCGCCGACGGACTTTCGCAGCAGATCCAGTTCACGGCGCTCTATCGCGCCTCGATCGAACAGTTGGAAACCCTCGTCGCCAAGGGAGACGGCCATCCGCCGATGCGCAAGCAGGAAGTGGATCTGCTGTGCCGCTGCGTACTGAGTTGCGTGACCCTGAGGGAAGCCATCGGCCGCGCGGCGGACTTTTGCGCCATGCTGTATCCACGCGCGGGGGTGCTGAGCCTCGCGCAGCGCGCAGACAGGGCGGTGTTCCGCATGGATTCCCTGCGCCGTGTGAAGACGTCGGCTGCCTGCCTGGTGGACCTGACGGGCCTCTTCTACTACATGCAACTCTTTGGCTGGCTGATTGGCCAGCCGCTGCGCCCGGACCATGTCTTTCTGGCGCACCCGCGGCGCGAAGACGCCATGCCGTTCCTCGGCATGTTCAATGCCACCGTGACTGCCGGCACTCCGGCTTACGGGTTCGAGTTCGATCCGGCATTGCTGGATTTGCCGGTCGTGCGACAAGCCGCCGAGCTGGGCGCGTTCCTGGAAGACTTTCCTTACCGCCTGGTTGGCGCGCCTTCGGAGGTGGTCTCCCTCAGTCAGCAAGCGCGGGGCGTGCTGCATGCAGCGCTGGCGCACGGGGCACGGCTGCCCACGCTGGCCGAGCTGGCCGCACGCTTTGATATCAGCGAACCCACCATGCGCCGCCGTCTTGCCTCAGATGGCAGCAGCTATCGGGCGCTGTGCGAGCACTGCCTGCGGGAGCACGCCGAACACTGCCTGCGCATGACCAACTGGTCCATCGGACGTATCGCTGCCCAGCTTGGGTTTTCCAGCGAGGAAGCCTTCCGCCGGGCATTCTTGCGGTGGACTGGCCACCCGCCAACCCGGTTCAGACGCGAGGCGAGAGCTTAGCCAGCACTGCTGCGGTGAATGTAGGTCGCCGCGAATTCCGCGAACACCGGGCATGCCGGATTGTGGTTCGCATCGCGCCACACCAGGTGCAATTCGGCCCGCACGTCATCGCGCCAGATCGGCCGGAACACCACGTCCGGGAAATGCAGGTGCTGCGCCGATGCCGGTACCAGCGCCACGCCCAGCCCCGCGCGCACGAGCGCGAGCACGCTGTGGGTCTGGCTCATCTGCTGCACCACACGCGGGGGGCGTCCGGTGCCGGCCAGCACGGAGCCGATCAGGTCGTGGAAATACTTGCCCTCGGTGGCGGAATACTGGATGAACGGCTGGCCCGCGAGGTCCGCGCCCACGATGCGCTCGCGTGCCGCCAGCGCGTGCGTGGCGTGCACGGCAAGCAGCAGCGGTTCGCTGACCGCCGGCCGGCATTGCAGGTCGGGATCCATGTCGGCGAGCAGCCGCAGGAAGCCGAGGTCGATGGTGCCCGCCCGCAAGGCGTCGATCTGCGCGACGGACACCATCTCGTGCAGGGTCACCTCGATCTCGGGCAAGGCCTCGCCGGCCCTGGCGATCAGGTTCGGCACGAGCTCGTAGCCCGCCACGGCGGTGAAGCCGATGCGCACCTTGCCGCTGGCGCCCCGGTCGATCCGCCGCGCCACGTCGACCGCATGGCCGGCCAGCGCCAGCAGGCGCCGCGCGTCGTCGAGCAACGCCGTGCCCGCGGCGGTCAGGCGCACCACGCGGCTGTTGCGGTCGAACAGCCGCACGCCGAGCGACTCCTCGAGCATTCGGATCTGCCGGCTCAGCGGCGATTGCGTCATGAAAAGCCGCGCTGCCGCACGGCCGAAATGCAGCTCCTCGCCCACGGCGATGAAGCAGCGCAACTGGTTCAGGTCCGGGATCACGGAATCATGCCAGGAATTGGATTGATCAATGCAAACTATAGCTTAGACATGCATCAATGGCGTTTCTATACTCGGGCAAATCGACCACCCAGCCGAGATGCCCGCCAGTGAAACCCGCCATCCTGCTTACCCAGCCCGTCGTGCCCAGCCTTGAAGCCGGCCTCCAGGCGGCCTATGAGATCCACCGTCTGTACGGCAACGCTTCACCCGACGCGCTGATCGACGAAATCGGGCCGCGCATCAAGGCCGTCGTCACCGGCGGCTCGCTGGGCCTGAAGGCATCGGTGATGCGCAGGCTGCCGGCACTGAAGATCGTGGCGGTGTCGGGCGTCGGCACCGACGCGGTCGACCTGCCCTATGCGCGCGAGCGCGGCATCCATGTCACTACCACGCCCGACGTGCTGACCGCCGACGTCGCCGACCAGGCCCTCGGCCTGCTGATCGCGGTGTACCGTCGCCTGACCGAAGCCGAGCGCTACGTGCGCGCCGGCCAGTGGGGCAAGGCACCGCTGCCGCTGGCGCGGCGCTTCAGCGGCAAGCGCATCGGCATCGTCGGCCTCGGCCGTGTGGGCCGGGCGATCGCGGTGCGCGCGGCGGCCTTTGGCTGCCCGGTGTCGTACACCGATCTGCGCGCGCTGCCTGACGTGCCCTACACATTCCTGCCGGACATCGCCGCGCTGGCCACGCATTGCGACGCCCTGGTGCTGGCCGCGTCCGCCGACGGCGCGAAGCCGGTGGTCGACGCCGCCGTGCTCGATGCACTCGGGCCTGACGGCGTGCTGATCAACGTGGCGCGCGGCCGGCTTATCGACGAGCCGGAACTCGTGCGTGCGCTGGAAACGGGCCGCATCGCCGGCGCCGGACTGGACGTGTTCGCCGACGAGCCGGCCGTGCCGTCCCCGCTGCTCGGCATGGACAACGTCGTCATCCAGCCTCACCGCGCCAGCGCCACGTGGGAGACGCGCGATGCGATGGGCGAGATCGTGCTCGCCAACCTGCGCGCCTGCCTGGCCGGCGAGCGTCCGCCGACCACGGTGCTGGCATAGGCCCCGGCCCTTCCCTCATTCCCTCATTGAACAGGCGCCACAGAGCGCCGTGACGAGATCCAGGAGACACCATGCAATACCGCGCATTCCCGGCCTTCGCGGCCATCCCGGCTGTTTCTGCTTCTTCCGCTCGCGCCGCGCGTTCCGCCCGGCTGTCAGCGCTGGGCCTGCTGGCCGTGGCCACGCTCGTCACCCTCGCGCCCCAGCCGGCGCAGGCCGGCGGCGCCTATCCCGAGAAGCCGGTGACCATCGTCGTGCCCTTCCCGCCCGGCGGCGGCACCGACACCGGCGCGCGCCTGCTCGCGCAGCGCCTGACCGAGCTGTGGGGCAAGGCGGTCGTCATCGAGAACAAGCCCGGTGCCGCCGGCCAGATCGGCAGCGACTACGTGGCCCGGGCCAAGCCCGACGGCTATACCCTGCTCATGGGCAATATCGGCACGCATTCGATCAACCCGTCGCTGTACAAGTCGCTGCCCTATGACGCGGTCAAGGGCTTTGCGCCGGTATCGCTGGTGGCCGAACTGCCGCAGATCATGGTGACCGCCCCCGGCAACCCCGCCGCCACCGTGTCGCAGGCGATTGCGGCAGGCAAGCGCGAGCCGGGCAAGATCACCTACAGCAGTTCCGGCAGCGGCAGCTCGATGCATCTCGCCGGCGCCATGTTCGCGCGCCAGGCCGGCGTCGACATGCTGCACGTGTCCTACAAGGGCGGCGGCCCCGCCGTGGCCGACGTCATGGCCGGGCACGTGGACTACACGTTTGCGACGCTGTACGAAACCATGGGCATGATCAAGGGCGGCAAGCTGAAGGCGGTGGCCGTGACCGGCGACAAGCGCGCGGCCGCCATGCCCAACGTGCCGACAGTGGCCGAGGCCGGCCTGGCCGGGTACGAAGCGGTATCATGGATCGGCCTGCTGGCCCCGGCCGGCACGCCGCCGGCGCTCGTTGGCAAGATCTCGCAGGACGTGCGGGCGGCACTTGCCGATCCCAAGGTGAAACAGATGCTGATCGATCAGGGGGCCGTGCCGGCGGGCAGCACGCCGGAAGCATTCGCATCGCTGATGGCGCGCGATACGGCGCGCTATGCGAAGCTGATCCGCGAGCTGGGGATCAAGGTCGAGTGAGCCGGTGAATCAGGCGCGCCTCACGTCGAGCCGCGTTCGACGATGCGAAACCCGACATCGACGACCGGCTCCGGGACCGGCTCGCCGCGGCAGCGGTCCAGCAGCAGGCGCGCCGCCCGCGCACCGATGGCGGCGCCATCCACCTGCACCGTCGTCAGCGACGGATTCAGGTGCGCCGCGAAATCGGCATCACCAAAGCCACAGATCGCCAGGTCTTCGGGGATGCGCAGCCCGCGTGCCAGCGCCTCGACCATGACGCCCTGCGCGAGCTGGTCGGAACTGCAGTAGACGGCTTCGATCTGCGGATCCTTCGCCAGCAGATCGGCCAGGGCCTGGCGCCCGAGCGCCAGGCTGCTGGGCGCCGGCACGACGACGGTCGGGACGTCATGCCCCACCGTCGAGACGAAGCCCTCGCGCCGGACCGACGCGCGATGATCGTCGCCGGTCGCGATACCCAGGCGACGCCATCCCTTGCCCAGGAAGTATCCCGCGATGGCACTGCCCACCTTGAGGTGCGAGAACCCGACCACCATGTCGACCGGCCTGTCACTGAGATCCCAGGTCTCGACCACCGGGATGCCGGCGCGCCGCAAGCGCTCGCGCGAGGCCTGCGAGTGGACCAGTCCGGTCACGA
>JACXTT010000379.1_pt1 | contig 74349 bp, 67 predicted proteins | sample 9270951 | NCBI WGS metagenome assembly JACXTT01 (sample SAMN15532306, study PRJNA645909) | rock metagenome | isolation source: weathered quartz diorite | place: Puerto Rico | collected 2017-06-21
CAGGTCGCCCACCCCGTGGCCGCGGTTCGCTCGCCGAGCCGTCGTTTCATCCCATGCCGAATGGGTCTGGCCAGCTTCCAGCCCGCGTCAGCACCGATTTGAGCAACAGCCCGTTGAGAGCAAGAATTGGGGGCACTCTGAGCTAGCCCCGATTTTTCTTCCTTATCGCTCCGCCTTGTTCACCCTCCGAAACTCCCACGGCGGTTCCGGATGGGCGTCGGCCCACAAGCCGCGTTTCATTCGGCGTGCGTCGCGCTCGAGCCGCGCGAGCTCCTTGTTCTTGGAAGATTTCGTGGACCGCCAAGCAAAGCCCGCGGCCACCAACTCCCTGCTCAGCGATCGACCGTCCGGGAGGGTCACGTCGCCGATCTTTCGGCCTTGAGGATCAATGTCCCGCACGCGGACCATGACCATCTGCCCGAACGCGAGGCGGGAGGTGAATTGCTTCGCGCGAGGGCCGAACGCTTGGCGGAGTTCAGGGCAATCGATCCCCGCGAGGCGGACCTTTTCAACGTGGGTACGGCTCACGACCGAGATGGTATCACCGTCATGAACACTGATGACCGAGCCGCTAAATGTGAACGGCCTTGCAAGGGCAGGGAGGGGGAGAAGGGTCGCGAAGGCCACGACCAGAAGTCCCCCCCTCTTTAACCAAGACGCGTGGTGCGGGTGGCGAATCTGGGGCATGGGCGTTTCCTCACTTTCCGCCGGGTGGCGTGGGAAAGTATACCCGAGGCGGCCGGATTCGGAGCCTGTCCATGAACGGTCATCTGCGGCGTTGCCGCTGCGCATCCGCTCCTCACGTACCCACCGCGTACACTCCGGTGCGGTGCTCACGGCGCCTTGCATCTGACCATTCCTGAACAGGCTCCTCGGGGCTTCTCGTTGTCTTGTTTCGGCCTACTTCACAACCTCCAACTCCCGCAACCACACAGACGGCCCCAGTCTCCTCGGTGGTTGGGAGTCTCTGTGTCGGACGTCCGATATCTCGCACGCAACGGCCCAAACCCGGGCCCTTCTGTGGCACGCATCGACGCTCTTGACATCTTTATCCAAATGGAGCATGTAAAACTCCTCGGTGGAGGGCTTTCCTTGAAGCGAACGGCTATTTGGGTGGTCCACGGCATGGGTCGGCAACGCCCCTTCGAGACGCTCGGGGTCTTTTCGAAGGGCTTGGGCGCCGCCTTGGAAAGCGCCCCGCCGACCCCGCAATTCATCGATCAGCACGGTTGGCACCAGAGCGCGGTTCGCCTGACCAAGCAGGGTACTGATCATCTCATCGACGTCTATGAGTATTATTGGGCGCCGCAAACCGAGGGGAAAATCACGCTCCGGGCCGTGTACTGGTGGCTCATCCGTTCCGCGCTGGTGCCGTATTTGTACATCACCGAGAATCTCCGGCTACGCGCTGACGAGCGTCGGCACCAAAAGCGCTTGCGATCGGAATTGCTCCGTCTCGCCTTTTTCTTCTTCACCCTGGTGGCCCTCATCGCGGTCGGCGTCGCCTATCTCTGGGCGGGTCGCTGGATGGCCCTGCGGGGCTCGGAGTTCCTTCAGGATCTCGACCGTTCGGGTGTGACCACGTCGGTCGCGTTGATGGTGAAAGCCGGATTGGGTTTTATTCACGTCTTGGCCCTGGCGATCTGGACGTGGCTGCTGGCCGTCTCGTTCGGGTCGAGCCAAAAACACAAGATCCGGGCGCTTTCACCCCTGACACGGTGGAAGTGGCGACTGTTTCTGAACGCCACGTTTCTGTTCCTCGCCCTCTCGTTTGATCTCCTCGTCCCCTTTTACGGTCCGACGTTTTTGAACCTGTTGGTTCCCGCCACCGTGATCGCCGTGGCGTTCGCCTTGTATCGATGGATTCGGTCGATCATGGTGGAATACGTGGGGGATGTGGCTATTTACGTCTCGTCCAACGCCTTCTCTGCGTACTACGATGTCCGCAAAAAGATCCTCGATGGCGCGGTGGACATGCTCACGAGCATTCTTCGGGATGACGAGCCGCAAGACGCGTCCCGCACGTCTTCAGCTCATCGTTACGACGAGGTCGTGGTCGTGGCGCACTCGCTGGGCAGCGTGATCGCGTATGACGCTCTCAATCGTATCCTGGTCCAGAATCAGGTCGTGAGAGCGGATGGGACCGTCCGTGCGGTCCCGATCCAGAAAGTGCGCCTGTTCGTCACATGCGGGTCACCTTTGGAGAAGATTTACTACTTCTTCCGCGAGCGGATTCCCGAGAAGGAGACGATCCGGAAGGCGATCACGGATTTACTGTATCCGTTGATCAAGGGGCACACGCACGAGCTGGACACGATGCAGTGGCTCAATTTCTGGACGCCCCGCGATCCGGTGAGCGGGTATCTCTATCACTACCCGGTGACCCGCAACATCGAGTGCGACGACGGTGTCCCTCTCTTCGCGCACACCCGGTACTGGGAAGATGGAGCGGTCTATACCACGATTGCGGACGCGATCTGAGGGGGACGCCTCTCGTCACACCCGGGAAAAGCGGGAAAGGACGATCCGGTGCTCGCATTGATCCGATGCGTATCTTGGGATGCGGTCGATCGGGTTGGTCATGGGAGAGAAGCCGAGAACCGAGCAATCATTCGAACGTTAGCGCCGGTTTAGCGCCAGCCTTCTCTTTCGAGAAGGCAGTCATCCCTAATTGATCGAGAAGCTTGGTGGTCCCAACGGGTTTCGAACCCGTGTTTCCGGCGTGAGAGGCCAGCGTCCTAGGCCACTAGACGATGGGACCCAACCTCGCTTGCGTAGCCGAACGTAGCGCCTGATGTCCCGGCGCGAGGCTCGGAGACGCCTCTGACTTTGTCCTTACGTCAAACCGAGCTTGCTGAGCGCTTCGCAGGCCCGGAGTTGTAATACACCACCACTTGAAAGTCAAGATAGGCAGCGCGGTACGCCTTTTCCGGAAACCCCCTAACGGTTCGGCCTCCCCCCCGCCCGTGCCACGGCCGTGGCGGCCGTCGCAAGCGCGATCACCAAGCTGAACAGGGCGACGCCGACCAACTGGATCCAGCCGTTCATCGTCGCCGGCGCGAGGAGCGCAACGAGCGGCGTCAGTATGTCGAACCCGTTCTCGGGGTCTTTGTGCGCGGCTTTCATGGCGGTCAGGACCGCCGTCGCGACCGCGGCGGCCGCGAACCCGACGGCTCCACCCATCGCCGCTCGGATCACCAGCGCGCCTCGATCCAACGGTTGCGCGGCGCGTCGGGGCTCGATTGCAAGGCGCGGCTCCCGGGTTCCCAGTGGAGAGAACCGTTGAAGCATGACCATTCCCGGAATCCCGATCACCATCGTGAAGAGGAAAAAGTCGCGCCAGCCCACGGCGTCGACCACGACGCCCGTCACCGGTCCGGCCAGGAATCGTGGAAGGGCGAAGAGACTGGAGAAGAGCGCGTATTGCGTCGCCGAGAAACGTTTCTGCGTCATGCGGAGCAAGAGCACGCTAAAGGCACCAGTGCCCATCCCCGTGGTCACGCTCTCGAATCCCATCGCCGCGTACATCAAGGGACGGTTGGCGCCGAACTCGGCCACCGCGACATAGCCGAAGTTGGAGAGAATTTGCAGCGCGCCGAAGACCCAGAGGGCGTGGCCCAGGCCCAGCGCGGTCGTGAGCATCCCGCCGAGGAACGTCCCGGCCAGGGTGGCGATCAGGCCGATCGTGGCGGTGGCGATGCCCACGTCGAAATCGTTGAAACCGATCTGGACCAGAAACGGCCGCACCAGCGCGCCCGCCAGGTTGTCCGCGAGTTTGTACAGCACGACGAACGTGAGGATCTCGATCGCCCGGCGGGTGGCCAGGAACCCGACGAACGGCTCCCACACCGCCTCGCGCAGTGAGAGGGGCGGCGGGGATCGATCGGCCTCGGAGGGGGGCGCCCACCAGCTCACGAGCATCAGCGGAACGTACAAAACGGCGAGCAGGATGAAAACCGCGGGCCACGACCAGAGACCGGCCAACGAGATCGCGAGGCCGCCCGCCGTGAACATCGCGGCGCGATAGACCGCGATCCGCGCGCCGACGGCCACGCCCTGCTCGTCCGGCCTGAGCACCTCGACGGCGTACGCGTCGATCGCAATGTCTTGGCTGGCGGACGCGAAGGCGATCGCCAGCGTGAGCGCGCCGATGAGCCACACCGCATCGGGATGCCCGGCCAGGCCGGCCAGGCCGAGCGTCAGGCCACACAACGCGACCTGCATCGCGAGCGTCCAGCCAAGCTTGCGACCGAACCCCCGGATCGGCACCGCGTAGCGATCCATCAACGGTGACCAGAGGAACTTGAACGTCCACGGCGCCTGGGCCAGGGTGAACAGCCCGATGATCTTGATGTCGACGCCTTCGCGGGCCATCCAGGTCGGAATCGCGATCCAGACCAAGCCGAGCGGCAAGCCGGACGAAAACGAGAGCACGCTCACCGCGGCCGTGCGCCAGGTCCGCAGCGCGCGCCAAACGGCGAGCCACCCCGAGCGAGAATCAGTCATCGAGCATGGGACAGGGGCATGAGGAAGCGGAGAGGGACGACTCGTCGAGCCGAGCAGCGATCAACACGCGACACACACCCACGGATTCGGCGTCACCACCAGCCAGCGGCAGTATAGGGACGCTGTCGGGAAAAGGCAACGGGGAACGGCATCCCGCTGCTACAGGTTGGCGGCGCGGCGCCCGCGGCGGGCGCCGAACGCGGAGGTCACGACGTTCGGTCGGTGGTCGTCCTTGCGGCGGCAACGGGGACAGAACGACCACCCCGCTCTCAACGTCTTCCCGCACTGGTGGCAACGGTTGGCCACGGACGTCCCGCAGACGGGACAGGTCAGAAAGTCTGAGTGGAGGACACCGTGGCAGTGGACGCACACGGTCTCGTACATGCCCTCGACCTCCACCACGCGAAGCAGCTCCTCGATGCTGGTGCTGCCTTCGCGCACCTTCTCGATCCCGTCCTGAAACAACGTGACCATCCCGCCCGCCAGGGCCTCGCGCTGGATCTCGTGATCCGGGGCCGCGGTCATCACCAGCTCGCGCAGCGCCGTGGTCATGCCCAGAATTTCGTAGAGCCCGATCCGCCCCGTGTATCCGGTGTGGAGGCAAGTCGGACATCCCTTGGGGCGATACGGAGTTAGCCCCTGCACGGCGTCGGGTGGGATCTTCAGCGCGAGGAGATCTTCGTGCCGCGGAGTGTCCACCTCTTTACACCGGGCGCACAACTGGCGCACCAAACGTTGGGCGATGATCCCCACGACCTGGGAGGCGACCAGAAAACGCGGAACCCCCAGATCGACCAGGCGGGAAAGCGTGGAGGGCGCGTCGTTGGTGTGCACGGTCGAGAGAACGAGATGACCCGTCATCGCCGCCCGAAGCGCGATCTGCGCCGTGTCCGCGTCGCGGATCTCGCCGATCAAGATGATGTCGGGGTCCTGGCGAAGGATCGCTCGAAGACACGCGGCGAACGTCAGCCCGATGTCGGCGTTGACCTGCATCTGATTGACGCCCTCGAGCTGATATTCCACCGGATCCTCGACCGTAGCGATGTTCACGGCGGCGGACTTGAGTTGCTGGATCATCCCGAAGAGCGTCGTGGTCTTGCCGCTCCCGGTCGGACCGGTGACCACGATCAGGCCCTTGTGGTGGCGCAAGAGCGACGCGACCATTTCCTGGTCCCGAGCCGCCATGCCGAATGAATCGAGGGTTTGCGGAGCGGCCGACTGATTGAGGACCCGGATCACCACTTTTTCGCCGTGCTGGGTGGAGACGACCGAGACGCGCAGGTCCATCTCCTGCCGATCCACCAGAACCCGGACGGCCCCGTCCTGCGGCATCCGCCGCTCGGCGATGTCGAGCTTCGCCAATACCTTGAGCCGCGACACCAACGCCCCGTGCACCCACTTCGGCACGCGCATATCTTCTCGCAGGTGGCCGTCGACGCGAAACCGGACGCGGAAATCCCGCTTCTCGGGCTCGATGTGCACGTCGCTCGCGCGGAGCTTCACCGCCTTGGTGAGAATGAGGTTCGCCAATCGGACGATCGGCGCCAGGTGGCTCTTCTGGGTGAGCGACCGGGTCTCTTCGGGGGAAAGGGCGATCTCGGGCACCAGCTCGACCTGCGCTTCGTCGAACTGCGCCGAGCTTTCTTCCACGATGGCCTCGACCGTGGCTTCCTGACGGTCTTCGCTCGACCGCTCGTATCGTGCGTCGATGGCCTCCGTGATCGCACGTCGGGTGGCCAGCACCGGTTGGATGGGCGATCCGCTGCAAAACACCAGGTCCTGGATCGCCTCGTAATCGATCGGATCCGCCATCGCGACGACGAGGCGCTTCTTCTCGAAGCGCAGCGGGATCGCCGTGTACTTGCGAGCCAGTGCTTCGGGAATGAGTAACAGAATCTCCGCGTCTCCGGGAACCGTCGCGGAATCCACGTGCGGCAACCCAAGCTGACCGCCCAGCACGCCGAAGATTTGGGCCTCGGTCACGTAGCCCAGGGTAATGAGGACTTCCCCCAACCGGTGACCGGTGTCGCGCTGACGGGCCAGGGCCGCGTTGAGCTGGGGTTGGGCAATCACGCCACTTTCAACCAGGAGATCTCCGAGCCGTTTCTTTTGGATAATCGGTTCCTTTCTCGCTGAGGTCGATGCGCTGTTATAAGGTAGTGGCGGTCCTCGTCACCGTCAAGCCTCGACCCCGTCGCAGCGGAAGACTTAGGGATCGTTGGTGAAGAATCCGTCGACGCCCAGGCGAAGCAGCTTGGCCTTCTCGCCCGGTCGATCGACCGTGTACGGAAGGACCAGCACGCCGGCCTCGTGGAGGTGGTTCACCAACGCCGTGGTCACCTCGCGAGCCGGGGGGTGAATCGACCGCGCATTCAGCCGCCGCGCCCGGGCGAGCGCGGTGTTCAGAGACCAGGGATGGACCAAAATGCCGATCGCGACCGTCGGGTGGAGGCGACGCACCCGGACGAGGCGGTCGACATGAAAAGAGGAGATGAGCGCGCGGCGTAGCCACCCCAGCCGTCGGAGCAGGCCCACGAGGCGGATTTCCAAGCCTGGATAGGGCCGGGGGCCCGCCTTCAATTCGACGTTCACGGCGATACCGGGCCCCAGCGCGGCGAGGACCGCTTCCAGCGTCGGCACGCGTTGGTCTGCGAATCGCGGGGCAAACCACGAACCCGCGTCAAGGTCGGCCAGGTCCGCCAGGGAGCGGGCGGCCACCGTGGCGCGCACCCCGGTCGTGCGGGTCAGGGTCGGATCGTGGAGGACGACCAGGCGACGATCCGCGGTCTGATGGACGTCCAATTCGACCATCGCCGCGCCGAGGCGCCGCGCCAGCCGAAACGCCGCCAGTGTATTTTCCGGCGCGCGAGCGGATGCGCCGCGATGGGCGATGATCAACGGCCGTCGCTCGAACCACGCGGGCCTCATACCGGACGGGTTCCTGTGCGCCCCGCGGGGCGTTGCGCCGATTTGACTTGGCCGTCGCGTTCGGATAGAGTCCTCTCCCATTCCGTCGACGAGGACGCCCCATGAATCAGCCCGATGTTCCCCCGCCCCCGCCCTCGCCCACGCCCCACCAGCTCCAAGTAGAACTGGACGACGCCACGGCGCAGGGGATCTATGCGAATCTTTCTCTGATCGCGCATACTGAAACGGAGTTCCTCTTCGATTTTTTGTTCGTGCAGCCGCAGCAGCCCAAGGCCAAAGTCCGGGCTCGCATCATCTCCAGCCCCCTCCACACCAAGCGTTTCTTCCTTGCTCTTCGTGAGAACCTCACCCGCTACGAAGTTCGGTTCGGGGAAATCAAAACCGGCAACGACGGCGATCCGCGGGGCACGCCCCACGAATGAGTCGGCGGCGGGTCCCCTTCGTCGGTGGGATCCTGCTCGTGCTTGCCTTTGTCGCGGGGTGCGGTCTGGCTCGCGCGGGCGATCTTCCCCTGCCGACGGCGATCCGCGGGGCGCTCACCGCCGACGCCGCCTCCGTGGCGGTCCGAATCACGGTCGCCAACCGAAGCGACCGACCCACTGACCCCGCGATGTTGGAGATCTATCTCTCGGCGGACGGCCTCATCAATCCCGGTGATGTGCGGCTTACCGCCCGCACGGTCGCTTCGCTCGGCCCCCACGCCGAATCCGCGGTGGATGTCTCCACCCCCGTCCCCGACGTGTCCCCCGGACGCTATTACGTGGTGGCGCGCCTCCGCGCGGCAGACGACACGGCGACCCCGCCTTCGATCCGTCAGACGCTGTGGGGTGCGCCGCTCGCTATCGGCCCCGACCTGGTGGCCGACGAGATCGATGGACGCCTCGAGGACGGCGGGACCCTCCGCGTCGGAGGCCGCGTCACCAACGCCGGCACCCGAACCGCCGGCTCCGTTCGGGTGAGTGCCGCGTTGGCCGAGCGTGCGACCGGCTCGGTGACCGGGGCCCTCGGCGCGGGAGAAGTCGGCGACCTGACCAGAGGCCAGTCGACCCGATTCGAAACCGTCGTCCCGCTCTCGGACATTCCGAGCGGACGATACCGGCTGGTCGTCCAGGTCGATCCCGATCACCGGATCGCCGAATCCGACACCACCAACAACGTCGCCCGCGGGGAGCGCGAGTATCTTCTCGGTCCGGACCTGTCGATCGCGGCGCTGTCGGCGGTCATCGTCGAGCCGGACTCGCTCGTGGTCCAGGACACGGTGGCAAATCGGGGGACGCGGGCGGCCGATGCCTGCGGGATCTCGTTCTTCCTGTCCCGCAATGGGGTGTTGGATCCGAGCGACGTGCCCATCGGCTACCGAGTGGTCCCGGCGCTCGCCCCCGGCGCCGACTCGCGTGCCGAGACCCGTCTGCAGATGCCGCGCCGCCGTCTCACGACCGGCCGCTATTACCTGCTCGGAAAGGTCGACAGCTCGGGAGCGGTGGCCGAGAGCGACGAAACGAACAACGTGGGCTTGGCCGCGACGCCGCTCGATCTTCGGTTCGGACCCTGACGCCGATGATCCGATCACCGGTCGCCTCCGAAGACGCGGCGAAAGTGGCCCAGCACTTTGTGCCGCGCATACGGTGAAAACAGGGCGGCGGTGTAGTGCCCGGTCGGCAGCCAGACCAATTCCGGCCGGCCGTACGCGCGCCACAACGCTTCGACGTAGGGTCGTCGAATCACGCGGTCGAATCGCGCGTTGATCATCAGGACTCGCCACGGCGCCACCAACGGCGCGTAGGTCAGCGGATCGACGTCTTCCAGGGTGGCCGCGGCGGCCTCGTAAAATTCCTGGATGGTCAGCGCCTCGTCGGCCATCACCCCCTCCCGGATCCGCTTGAACGAGGGCTCCTGTGTCGTGCTGATGATGCCACTCAGATCGCCCCCGCCCAGGATCAGCGCAGCCCCCTTCACGCGAGGATCCACGGCAATCACGAGGCCCCCGAGGATCGCGCCGTGCGAAAAACCGACCACGCCGACGCGGTCGCCGTCGATCTCACGATGCGCGAGCGCCCACGTCAACGCCCGGCGCGTATCGATCACCCGGGCGCGGAGCAGGTCGCGAAACAGCGGCACGCTGACGGGGTCGCCATACAGCCGGCTCACGTCGCCGTAACTCCGAAACCGCAGACACGCGTAGCCCCGCTCCGCGAGGTAGATCGCGAACCGCCGCGTGAAAAAATCGCCGCGCGAGATGGGCAGGATGATGGCCAGCGGAAACCGCCGGCCCTGATTGGGCAAATAATAGAATGCCTCCACCGGCTCCAGCCCCGGCTCGTCGAGCACGGAAGCGAACGCCATTTGCCGGACGGTGTAGGTGCCGTGGCGCTGGACCGGTCCCAACGTCGGACGCAGCGGCTCGTCCGGCTCGGCAAAGAGCGCCGTGTGGCGGGAGGGCACGGCCGGAGATCGGTGGTCGGCCACGAGCGGCCGCCCGACGCAGGCGGCAAGGCCCATCGCCAGGACGATGGCGACCGCCGCCGACGCGCCGCCAGCGCGCCTCGACCGGCGGTCGATCATTCGCTCTCTCGCGCGAGCGGCCCCAGGCGCGCCATGGCCCGCGACACGATCGCGGTCAGGTACCGATCCATGGCGGGGCCGTTGAACGACATCTTGGCCTCGTAATGCGCCGTCTCGTAATACTCCGATGGAATGACGTAGCCGATGTAGTCGTTCGCAAATCCGAGGATCACCGCCCGGCGGCCGATGCGCGCCGCCTCGGTCTTCCATGACGCGCCGATCTGGGCGCTCAAATCGCACGGCACGCCGACGAGCACCCGATCGCCGATCACCACGATTTCCACCCAGGTCCGGCGATCGAAGAAGAGATCGGCAACGGCGGTGAGGAGCCGCCGATGCGGCGAGGTCTTGACCTGCGCGTCGGGCAGCGGCACGTCGAGCCGCCACGCGCCGAGCGGCGCCCGAGCCGTCCACGCCGTGGGCGCGAGCGCGTCGATCCCCGTCCGCACGCGGGAGGCCAACTCCCGCCCCATCGCCTCTACCGCCGCAAACCGATCCGCGGCGCGCGGCGCGACCGCGGTTTGGTCGGCCACGGCGCCCGCCGTGTACAGCGCGGCGGCGCCGTCGGCTTCCAGGGCGCGCGCCATCGCCCCGGGGAAATCCCCCGACAACAGGAAGTTATCCGACTTGAGGACCGTGGGATGGGCGGAGAAATTGACGAGGTACGCGACCGGCGTGCGATCGAGCTTCCGGATCGCCAGAAACGGCACGGCCGGGTCGACGAACCCGTTCGGGATCATGCGGTTGGCGATCAACTCGGGGGCCGTCGCCTCGCCCCACGCGATCTCGGCCGGCGCCAGGCCATGATACGCCTCGATCGCGGCGCGCGCCATGCGCTCGGTCAGGGCGCGGAAGACGCGCTCGTCGTATTCACCGGCCGCGAAACCCTCCACCACGCGCCTGGCGACCGCTCCGAAGCCGGAGTGCGTGTGGGTGGCGGTTAGGATCAGGTCCCGGGACGGCAGGTCGATCTCTCGGCGCACCAGACGCTCGACGGCGCGGGTGATGTCGTCGGTCATCGCCAACAGATCGACCGCGACCAGGATCACGACGCAGTCGCCCACGCGCAATGCGAGCGCGCGGGTGTAGAGGCGGTCGTGCACGCCGCGGGACGCACGACCGAGGCGATTGCCGTATCCCGCCAGCGGCGTCGCGATCGCGGGCGTAATCTCAACCCGCGCCGCCCCGGCGAAGATCGGTCCTTCGGCCGGTCGGTCGATCCGTTCGGCCTCGGCCACCGCCGCCCGGAACGCCGGCGTCGATTCCACGGGCGTCCGGTCGATCGGGAGGCATGCCACCGCCCCCAACGCCGCCGCAACCGTGGCCGCACGCATGAGTCCGGTCACTGGACGTAAATGGGGTTGGAGTAGATCCAGGGGCGCCACTGCTCCTGGACCAAGAGCGCCACCTCCGCCCGATACACGCCGGGCTCGTCCACCGGCTGCTCAAGCGTCGGAGCATCGGTTTGGCTGATGATCCTCCCGTCTCGGATGATGGTGATGCGTCCGGCGTGCGGCGCGAAGACGCGGAGCGTTCGGCCCGCACCCGCAGGGACGCGGTCGCCCATCATCCAGCTTTTGCCCTGGCCGTCGACCAGCCGATAATCGAACGTCGGGGCGTCCGCCAAGAGGTCGAACGCCCAGTAGACGCGGCCTCGGCGGAGCGCGTCCAGCAGCGCCGGGCGTGTACGATCTTCGGCCAAGAGGTAGGTGGTCACGAGACGCAGGGTCAGCGGATAAGGGTCCAGGCGGCGGAAGACTCGAACGTTCCGATGCGCGTCGGGCGTGGCGATGGCGACCAAGGGGCGACGACGCGTCTCGTCGTCGAACGCCGCGAGCGCGCGCGCGGGGTGACGCACGATGGACAACAAGATCTCGGCGGGGTACTCGCCGTAGGAAAACAGAACGTCCAAGGCCAGCGTCGTGTACCGCCAGCGGTCGGAGACCGCCTCATCGTACAGGTCCCAGACCTCGACACCCGCCAACCCCGGGTCGCTCCAATGATGAAAACGGTTGGGATGGGCGCCGATCGCCACGCCCCCTTGCGCGACGACCGCGGCCGTGATCTCCCCGAAGGTCTTGCCCGCCGTATCGATGAAGGACTCGATCCCCAACGCGAGGAGATAGTCGTTTTCCGATCCGATCTCGGCGCCGCGGATGACGAGCACGCCGTCGTGGAGCCCATCGAGGCCGCGCTGGAAGACCTCGGGATTGTTGTGGTCGGTCATCATCACGAAATCGAGCCCGATCGCTTTGGCGGCGCTCAGAATCTCCGCGGGGTCTCCCCGGCTGTCGTGGGACAGGTTGGAATGCACGTGGATGACGCCCCGGTAGCGTCGAAGGCCGTCGAGCGGCGGGGGATCGGGGATGACCGCGAGGGCCGCCAGCTCCTGGCGCAGCGCGTGGAAACGAACGCGCGGCGTGCAGGCGACGGCCACCGCGAGGGCCAGAATGAGGCCGATGGCGATCGCCCGACCGCGGGTCAACACCGCGCGATCGTACTGGAATCCGGCGGCGGTTTCAAGCGACGCGGCCAGACGCGACGGATCAACGTCGTACGAGCCCGATGAGGTATTCCTGGTTGCCGTCGTGACCCGTGATCGGGGACGGGATCCGGCCACCGCACACCAGACCCAGGTCGATGGCGGACGCGACGACGGTTTCGACCACCTGTTCCCGGTCCGACGGGTCCCGCACGATCCCGCCCCGACCGACCGCGCCCTTGCCGATTTCGAACTGGGGCTTGACGAGCGCGATCATGCGTCCACCAGGCTGCAACCAGTCCAGCGCCTTGGGAAGGACGAGACGCAGCGAAATGAACGAGACGTCGATCGTGACTAGTGTGATCGGATCGGAAATCGTCGCGCGGTCCAGATCGCGGATATTCGTCCGTTCGAGAAGGCGCACCCGAGGGTCGGTGCGGAGCGACCACGCCAATTGGCCGTAACCCACATCCACCGCCCAGACCCGGGCCGCCCCGCGCTGCAAGAGGCAATCGGTGAATCCGCCGGTGGACGCGCCGATGTCGAGGCAGATCGCGCCGGCGGGATCGATGCCGAACGCGTCCAACGCCGCGGCCAGCTTCACACCGCCTCGCCCCACGTAGGGGTGATCTTCGGCCGTGACTCGCAATGGGGCGTCGGCCGCGACCAACTCCCCGGCTTTCGTGATCGGACGATCACCGACTCGAACGAGCCCTTGCAGGATGAGGGCCTGGGCTCGCGCCCGGCTAGCTGCCAATCCCCGTTCCACCAGCGCAAGATCCGCGCGACATTTTTTCGACGACGTGGCCACGGCATCCAAGACCTTATCAGACCCTCGTCTGACCCGGCAAGGGGCGTGCCTTGCTCTTCATCCCTTTGCCGTGTATCAATGGGATCGAGTTTCGGGAGTCGGCTCGTGACTGAACTTGATTTTCTGCGCGATCTGGTTACGGTCTTCGGCGTCTCGATCGCGGTCGTCTACGCGTTCGGCAAGCTCCGCATGCCGGCGTTGGTGGGTTTTTTGGTCGCCGGGGCACTCATGGGTCCGTACGGGCTGAATATCGTCCACGACATTTCGCGGGTCGAGGTCTTCGCCGAGATCGGCGTGGTCCTGCTGCTCTTTACGATCGGCGTCGAATTCTCTCTGGCCCACATCCGCTCGTTGCGCTCCGCGGTGGGTGGGGGCCTGCTGCAGATCGGCCTGGCGGTCCTGCTCTCCGCGGCGGTCGGTCTGGGCGTGGGCCTTCCGCCCGACCAGGCGGTGCTGTGGGGGTTCCTCACGGCTATGAGCAGCACCGCGATCGTGTTCAAAATGCTCAGCGAGCGCAACGAGACGACATCGCCCCATGGCGCCCTCGCCACCGGAGTCTTGATCGTCCAGGATCTCGCGGTCGTGCCGATCATGGTGATCGTTCCGGTCTTGGGGCGCCAGCACGACGGGGGGGTCGCGTCGATCCTGTGGCCGTTGGGCAAGGCGATCTTGCTCGTCGGCCTCATCCTGATCGCGGCGCGATTTATCGTGCCGCGGTTGCTGGTCGAAGTCGTTCGGAACCGAAGCCGCGAACTTTTCGTGGTCACCGTGATCGTGATCTGCCTGGGGATCGCGTGGCTGTCCGCCCTCGCGGGGCTGTCGCTCGCTCTCGGCGCGTTCATCGCCGGGCTCATCGTCTCGGAATCGGAGTACAGCCACCAAGCGCTCGCGGAAATCCTCCCGCTGCGTGACGGGTTCATCAGCCTGTTCTTCATCTCGATCGGGATGCTCCTCGACCTCCGCACGTTCGCCGAGCACCCCCTCCTCGTGGGAGCGCTGGTGGCCGCGATCGTCGTGGGCAAGGCGGTGACGGCCGGCGGCGCGGCCATCGTCCTGGGTTATCCGTGGCGTCCCGCGATCCTGATGGGATTCGCGCTCGCCCAGGTGGGCGAGTTCTCGTTCCTCGTGGCGAAGGTGGGGCAAGAGGCCGACCTCCTTTCGCCCGACGCGTTTCAGGTCTTTCTGGCGGTCTCGATCATCACGATGATACTCACCCCGTCGATGATCCACGCCGCGACCCCCTTTGTCCGATGGGTGGAGGCGACCCGTCGCGTCCACCCCTGGCTGGGGGCCGAGTCCCACGATCCACACGCACCGCCCCAGGTGGAGCTTCGCGACCACACCATCATCGCCGGCTACGGGATCAACGGGCGCAACCTCGCCAGGATTCTGGGCGAGTCGGATATCCCGTTCGTGGTCGTCGACCTGCACGGCGAGGAGATCCGCAACACGCAGAAGAAGGGTGTGCCCATCTACTACGGGGATGTCACGGCTCCGAGAGTCCTCCACCGGCTCGGCATCGACCGCGCGCGCGTGTTGGTTCTGGCCATTTCTGATCCCATAGCGACGCGGCGGGCAATCAGCGTCGCCAAGCAGCTCAACCCCTCGATTCGGATCATCGCGCGTACGCGGTATCTCCGGGAGATCGACGATCTGCAGGCCTTGGGGGCTGACCAGGTCGTCCCTGAGGAATTTGAGACTTCGGTCGAGATTTTTGCACTCGTCTTACAGGATTATCAGGTTCCGCTTCCCGGTATCACCGAACAGATCGGGCGGATCCGCCGCGAAGGGTACGCCCTGCTCCGGCGCGACCAACCCCTCTGGAAGGAACTGGTCACGGAGCGCATCGAAGAAGATGACCGCGACGAACGACCAGCCGATTAAGGTATGATCACTTGCCTCTCTAGGGCAACCGCGTTGGCCGCCCTGACCGCGGAGAATATCTTGTTCAGGTGGCGAAGCACGGCAGTGGATGTACGGCGGCATGTGCTTTCTGCGTGCCGAAACGACGACGTTTCACCCCGGACCGTATCGGATCGTCCGTGAAAACGCGTCTCGACTGAAGTGACGACGTAACAGATACCTCGTATCAACGGATCAGCATATGGATACCAAAAAGATTCGATTCTCTGTGTGGTACCTGGTGGTCGCCTTCTGGCTGATCACGCTCATTCAACTCTTCGTCGCGCCCGCGTTTAGTCCGACCGAGCTGTCCTACACCGACTTCAAGACCGCGGTCGCGGGGGGCAGAATCGACGAAGTCTCGGTCTCGGCCACCCACGTCCATGGCCGGCTGAAACCGGAGCGCGAAGGCGTCGAAGGCTCCGCCTTCACCACGATTCGCGTCGAAGACCCCGATCTCCTGCACGACTTAGCCGCCAACCACGTCAAGGTCCGCGGCGTGATCGAGACCACCTTCTGGCGGGATCTCCTGTCGTGGCTCATCCCCACCGCGATTTTTCTCGGCGTGTGGGTGTTTCTCTTGCGGCGCATGGGCCAGGGCCAGGGCGGGTTCATGACGGTCGGGAAAAGCAAGGCTAAGGTGTACATGGAGCAGGAAGTGAAGGTCACGTTCGCCGACGCCGCGGGGGTGGACGAGGCCAAGGAAGAGCTGCGCGAGGTCATCGAGTTTCTTAAGACGCCCGACAAGTTTACGCGGCTCGGTGGGAAAATCCCGAAGGGAATCTTACTGGTCGGGCCGCCCGGCACGGGAAAGACGCTCCTCGCTCGGGCCGTGGCCGGCGAAGCGGGCGTCCCGTTCTTCTCGATCAGCGGCTCGGAGTTCGTGGAGCTCTTCGTGGGAGTGGGGGCCGCGCGCGTGCGCGACCTCTTTATGCAAGCCAAGGAAAAGGCCCCGTGCATCATCTTCATCGACGAGCTCGACGCGTTGGGCAAGGCGCGCGGCATGGGCCCGATGGCCCACGAAGAGCGGGAGCAAACGCTGAACCAGTTACTGGTGGAGATGGATGGATTCGACCCCCGCGTCGGGGTCATCCTCATGGCGGCCACGAACCGGCCGGAAATTCTCGACCCAGCCCTGTTGCGCGCCGGACGCTTCGACCGCCACGTGGTGGTCGATCGACCGGACAAGGTGGGGCGCGTGGAGATCCTCAAGGTCCACGCGCGGGGGGTTCCGCTGGCGCCCGACGCCGATCTGAACGTCATCGCGGCGATGACGCCGGGGTTCGCGGGGGCCGATCTGGCCAATATCATCAATGAGGGAGCGCTTCTCGCGGTCCGGCGCGGGAAAGATACGGTGGGGTTGGCCGAGCTCCAGGAGGCGGTCGAGCGGGTGATCGCGGGGCTCGAGCGGAAAAATCGGGTGCTCAACCCCATGGAGCGCGAGCGAGTGGCCCACCATGAGGTGGGGCACGCGCTGGTGGCCCTCTCCATCCCCGGCAGCCATCCCGTGCAGAAGATTTCGATCATCCCTCGTGGCGTGGCCGCGCTCGGCTACACCTTGCAGGTCCCTACCGAGGATCGTTTCCTCATGACGAAATCCGAGCTGGAAAACAAGATCGCCACGCTGCTCGGCGGGCGAATCGCGGAGGAGATCGTCTACCAGGAGGTGTCGACCGGCGCGCAGGACGATCTGGTCAAGGCGACCGACATCGCGAAGAACATGGTCAAGGCATACGGCATGAGCAGCAAATTGGGCGGGGTGAGCTTCGATGGGGGCCGCCAGCCCGCGTTCCTGCAAACCGGCCAGCCTCCCGTGCCGGGCGACTACAGCGAAGCCACGGCCCGGGAGATCGACTGCAAGGTGCGCGAGATTCTGGACGCCCAATACGCGCGGGGCAAGGCGATCCTCCTCGCCCGCCAGGCCGGGCTACGCCGCGCGGCCTCGGTGTTGTTGGCCAAAGAGACCATGACCGGCGACGAACTGCAGGCGCTCGTCGTCCCGACGGGCGAGTGAACGCGTGGTCACCTATCCGGTTCGGTGATATCCTTATCCACCGAACCCGATGGCAAACCCCGCGACATGAAGGTCCAAACCAAGCTCACGTCGCTGATGGGAGTCATCGTCGTCGTGTTCTTCGTCGGACTGTTGCTGGTCTTTCACTTCGAGCGCCATCGCGCCTCCGCTCTGTTCCAATCCGAACAACAACTGGAAGAACAGTTCTTTGATCGTCTGATCAACCTCAAGGGGTTGTCGCTCGAAACCTTCGCCAACGATTACACCTATTGGGACGAAATGGTGCGGTTCGTCGCGACCGGCAATAAGCGGTGGGCCGCCGATATCATCGACACCGCGCTTCCGACCTACCAGGCCAACGCAGCCTGGGTGTTCCGGACCGACTTTTCCCCCGTGTACGCCGTCAATAACGTGAAGGAACCCGGGTTACGGGAGACACCGCTGTCCCAAGCGGCCCTCAAAACCCTGTTCGGCAAAGTACCGTCTCCCCATTTCTTCCTCGCGACTCCCGCCGGCTTGATCGAGATCCGCGGCGCGTCGATTCATCCCAGCCACGACAACCAACGCAAGACCCCGGCGCGCGGCTACTTCCTCGTCGGACGCGTGTGGAGCGACGCCTACGTGCGGGAGCTGTCGGAGCTGACGAGCCTGACCCTGCGGGTGCTCTCAACCGCCACCCCACCGGCGCGTGCGACCGACGCCGGCCTGAACGGCGTTATCGAATTTTCGAGAAGTTTACCGGGATGGAACGAGATGCCCGTACGGCAGCTCCTGATTGACGGCGAATCAGGCATGTTGCGCGAGTTTCAGCACTCGTCGAATCAGCAATTCGGCTTGCTCCTGAGTTTCTCGCTCGCGGTCCTCATCGCCCTCTCCGTGTTCCTCTCACGATGGGTGAGTCGGCCGCTGAGGCTGATTTCTCGAAGCTTGGACGCCCAGGATGGGGCGGCCGCGCACGCGTTGCGCGTGGACACATCCGAATTCGGGCACCTCGCCAGGCTCGTCGCGCAATTCGTCGAACAGAAGAACGCCCTTGTCCTCGAGGTGATGGAGCGCGAGCGGGTGGAACACGCGTTGCGCGAGAGTGAGGAGCGGTACGCGCTCGCGGCGTTGGGGGCGAACGAAGGGCTCTGGGACTGGAACCTGGAAACCGACGAGGTCTACTTCTCCCCCCGCTGGAAGGCGATGCTCGGGTACGAGGACGACGAGATCGGGAATCGTCCGAATGCCTGGTTCGATCTGGTTCACCCGGACGACCTCGATCGACTCACCACGGCGCTCGCGGAGCATCGCGCCGGCATCACCGCCCTCTTCGAGAACGAACACCGCGTGCGGCATAAAGACGGCTCATACCGGTGGGTGCTCAGCCGCGGGATGGTCGTGCGCACCCCCTCGGGGGCTCCGCACCGAATGGCCGGTTCCCAAAGCGATCTCACCGATCGCACCATGCACGACGCCCTAACCGGCCTCCCCAACCGGGCGCTCCTCATCGACCGACTCCGGCGCGCGCTGCTGCGCACAGAGCGCCACCCGGACAGCGCGTTTGGCGTGATGCTCGTGAATCTGGACCGGTTCAAGCTCGTCAACGACAGCTTGGGACACGGGATCGGGGATCAACTCCTCATCGCCGTCGCGAGCCGGCTGGAGACGATGTTACGCCCCGGCGATACGGTCGCGCGACTGGGAGGCGACGAATTCGTCGTGCTCCTCGAGGAGCTCACGGGGGTCGACGGCGCCGTGCTGGTGGCGAATCGCATCCAGCGACGGCTCGCTGAGCCGTTCATGCTGAACGGGCAGGAGGCCTTTACGACCGCGACCCTGGGTATCGCGCTGAGCGGAACCGGATACGCCCGCGCTGAAGACCTCCTGCGCGACGCGGACATCGCGCTCCATCGAGCCAAGGCGCTCGGTAACGCGCGGTACGAGGTGTTCGACGCGACGATGCGGGTGCGCGCCGTCACGCGGCTGGGGTTGGAAACCGATCTTCGGCGCGCCGTGGAACGACACGAGTTTCGACTGCACTATCAACCCATCGTATCGTTGCGGTCCGGCTTCATCGTGGGGTTCGAAGCCCTGATGCGCTGGGCGCACCCCGACCGCGGCCTCGTCCCCCCGGCGGAGTTCATCCCTGTCGCGGAAGAGACCGGCATGATCGGCCCGATCGGCGAGTGGGGCCTTCGCGAGGCGTGTCGTCGGATGCGGACGTGGCAGGAACGCTTTCAAGTCCACCCCCCGCTGACGATCAGCGTCAATCTCTCCGGAAAACAGTTCGCTCAAGCTGATTTGAGCGAACGGATCGAAGCGCTCCTCTGCGAGGTTGGCCTCGCCCCCGGCAGCCTGAAGATCGAGATCACCGAAAGCGTCCTCATGCAGAATCCCGAGACGGTTTCCGCCACGTTGGCGCGATTGAAAGCGTTGGAGACCCGGATTTCCGTCGACGATTTCGGAACAGGGTATTCTTCCCTGAGTTACCTGCACCGTTTTCCAATCGATACCCTCAAAATCGATCGCTCGTTTGTCAACGCCATCCAGCCCAACGGCGACGGCTCGGAGATCGTCCGCACGATCATCACGCTCGCGCACAGCCTCGGCATGGACGTGATTGCCGAAGGCGTGGAGACGGGCGACCAACTCGCCCGATTGGCGTTGCTCGGCTGCGAATACGGCCAGGGCTACTACTTCTCCAAACCGGTCTGCGACGACGAGGCGACGGCGTTGCTCGATGCCGCGCCCCGTTGGTCGCAGGCCGCCTGATCGGGCGCTTCCAACACCCGGGCCGACGGCTTCTGATACAATCGCGCGGTGAAGGACGACCCCGCTATCCGCTATTGCATCACGCCCCATCGCCCCTCCGGCCACCTCTTTGACGTGCAGTGTACGATCGCTCGTCCCGACCCCGCGGGCCAACGCGTCTCCCTTCCGGCGTGGATCCCGGGCAGTTATCTGATCCGCGATTTCGCCCGCCACGTCGTGCGGTTGTCGGCTTCCTCCCGCGGGCAGTCGGTGTCGGTCGGCAAGCTCGACAAGGATACGTGGCGGTGCATGCCCTGCGAAGGTCCGTTGGTCATCGCCTACGAAGTGTACGCCTGGGATCGCTCGGTGCGCGGCGCCCACCTGGACGACACCCACGGGTTCTTCAACGGCACCAGCGTGTTCCTCATGGTGCACGGCCAGACCGACCGGCCCTGTCGCGTCGAGGTCCGTCCCCCGCCCGGCGAGGCAGCGCGTCGTTGGCGGGTGGGCACCGCGATGCCCCGCGACGGCGCCGCGCCCTATGGGTTCGGGACGTATCGAGCGGAAAACTACGAGGAGGTGGTGGACCACCCGGTGGAGATGGGGGAGTTCACCCTCGCCACGTTCGAGGCCGCGGGCGTGCCCCACGACATCATCCTGACCGGCCGACACCGCGCCGATCTCGATCGGCTCCGCGCCGACCTCCGGACGCTGTGCAGTCACCACATCGGATTTTTCGGCGAACCCTCTCCGATGGATCACTACGTCTTTCTCATCACCGCGGGGGGCGACGGGTACGGGGGACTCGAACACCGATCGTCCGCCAGCCTGTTGTGCAGTCGGAACAACCTTCCTCGCGCAGGCGAACAGGGGGTGAGCGAGGAGTATCGGACGTTCCTAGGATTGGCGAGCCACGAGTACTTCCATACCTGGAACGTGAAGCGCATTATGCCGCAGGTGTTTCGGCCATACGACCTCGAACGCGAGGTTTATACCCGGTTGCTCTGGGCCTTCGAAGGCATCACCTCGTACTACGATACCCTCGCCCTGGTGCGCAGCGGTCTGATCGCTTCCGAGAGTTACCTCGACTTGTTGGGCCAAACGATCACGCGCCTTCTCCGCGGCGGCGGACGGCTGAAACAGACCTTAGAGGAGTCGAGCTTCGACGCGTGGATCAAGTTCTACAAGCCGGACGAGAACACCCCGAACACCGTGGTCAGCTACTACACGAAGGGCGCACTGGTCGCCTTGGCCCTGGACCTCACGATCCGGCGGGACACGCGGGGCGCGCGATCGCTCGACGACGTGATGCGCGCGCTGTGGGAGCGGCACGGCAAAACCCGCGTCGGCGTGCCGGAAGACGGGGTGGAGCGTCTCGCTCACGAGGTCTCCGGTCTGGACCTCCGTCTCTTTTTCGACCGGGCACTGCGCAGCACCGACGAACTGGCGCTCGACGAGTTGCTCGCTTTCTTCGGGATCCGGTTCACCTTGCGCCCTGCCGAGTCGGAGAAGGACAAGGGCGGTAAACCCGCCGCCAAACCAGAGAGCGCGCTGACGGAACGTCCGGTGCTGGGCATTCGGCTCGCCAGCGACGGCCCCGAGGCCACGCTGGCCCACGTCGTCGAGGGGGGCGCCGCCCAGACGGCGGGGTTGGCCGCGGGCGATGTGATCGTGGCGGTGGACGGAATTCGCGCCACCCGCGCCGATATCGACACGTTGGTCGGACGCTTGACCGTCGGCGCCACGATTCGACTCCACGCCTTTCGGCGCGACGAACTGATGGAATTCGTCCTCACCCTCGCGTCGCCGCCCGCCGACACGTGCGTGCTCGCGCTCCGCGACGACGTCGACGACGCCACCCACGCGCGACGGGGGGCGTGGTTGCAGGTGGGACCTGTCCCTCCCAAGACCCTCGGCCGGGCTCGTCCTGATGGGGCAGGCGACCACGCGCCGCCTTGACGGACCGCCGATCCGTGGCAAGATGAACGGGGCGCGGGGCCGGAGAGCGGATCATGAAGCGATGGGCGATCTTATGGGTGTGCCTGTTCATTTTTCCGATTTCTTTCGGACCGTTTGAGCCCGCGAGCGGAGGCGTCTCCGTTCCCGGTAATCGATCCCACGGGCCTCCGTCCGACATCGGCCCGGTCTCCGTCTCAACCCACCAGTCTCCACCAGCGGCCGCGACGGAACTCCGTCTGAAGATACGCACCGCGCGGTCAAGTCGTCATCCCCGGTAAGGAAAGCGCAACAGGAAGCCCAGCTCGATTCGACGCAGGGGTTGCCAAGGCCGCTTGGCTCCGGTAGGATCGTGGCCCATGCACGGGCTGATCACCGTCTGGTTTACATGGGTGCACGATTGGGGATACCTGGGCATCGTCGTCTTGATGGCCATGGAGAGCACGGTGTTCCCCGTCCCCAGCGAGCTGGTCATCCCCCCCGCGGCGTACTGGGCGGCGCAAGGGCGCTACACGATGTGGGGCGTGGTGCTCGCGGGAACGGTGGGCAGCGTGTTGGGGTCCAGCGTGACGTACTGGGTGGCTCGCTGGGTGGGGCGTCCGCTCGTCCTGCGCTACGGGACCTACGTCGGCGTGTCGGAATCCAACCTCGTGAAAGCCGAGCGCTGGCTCGAACGGTACGAGGCGGGTGGCGTGTTCTTCGCACGCCTGTTGCCGGTCGTTCGGCACCTCATCGGATTCCCTGCGGGCATCGTCCGGATGCGCTTCCTGACCTACGTCGCGATGACGGTGGCCGGGTCCGCGCTGTGGTGCGGGGTCTTGGCGTGGTTCGGCGCCCAGGTGATCGGCGACCAACCGCAATTGCTGGCCGACCCTGCACAGATGATTCTCGTGCTGAAGGCGAAAGCTCTCTGGTTCGTGGGGCTCGTGCTCGTCCTCTGTCTGCTCTACCTGCTGGTCGTGCGTGTGACCCAAGCACCCGCTCGATCCGGGACGTAGCTGTTTTTCCATTCTGAATATGCTACAACAACCCTCACTCAGAATGAGGAGAACTCCATGATTCGACGATTGACTCGTGTGGGGATGTGCGTGGTGTGGCTGGCGGCCTTTGCCTCCTTCGCGGGGGCCGCGGACACGGCCATCAAGACCATCGAAGCGCTGTATGCCGGCAAGGATCAGCTCAAGGGGCAGCGGATTCAGATCAAGGGCAAGGTCGTGAAAGTCAACGCGGGTATCATGGGCAAGAACTTCTTTCACATTCAAGATGGAAGCGGCAAGACTGGCAGCAACGACCTCACCGTGACCACTCAACAGGAAGTCCACGTGGGCGATACCGTCGTCGTGACGGGCCTCGTCACGATCAATCGCGATTTTGGCGCGGGGTACTCCTATCCCCTGATTCTCGAAGAAGCCACCGTGGCGAGCGCCGCCGGCCACTGAGCCGCCGTCGATGAAGCTCGTCACCTGGAACGTCAACGGCATCCGCTCGGCTTGCCGAAAGGGGCTCCTTGAGTGGCTGGCGCGGGAACGACCCGACGCGCTCTGCGTACAAGAAATCAAGATCCACGAAAGCCAGTGCGACGAGGCGCTGCGCCATCCTCCCGGCTACCGAACGTACTGGCACCCGGCCGAGAAAAAGGGGTACAGCGGGGTGGCGACGTTCTGCCGGCGTGAGCCGGAGGCGGTTCGCGTCGGTCTGGGCATTCCGGACTACGACGTCGAAGGCCGCGTGCTGGTGACCGAGTATGCGGAGTTCGTCTTGCTCAACGTGTATGTTCCCAACGGCCAGCGCGACCACGGCCGTGTGCCGTTCAAAATGGCGTTTTGCGACGCCCTGCTCGCCTTGTGCAACGACCTCACGTCAAAGGGTAAGCACGTCGTCGTTTGCGGGGATTTCAACACCGCGCACCGGGAGATCGATCTCAAGAACCCCAAGTCCAACGTGAATACGACCGGGTTTCTTCCGGTCGAGCGGGCGTGGATCGACACGTTCGTCGCCCACGGGTACGTGGACATTTTCCGCGAGCTGAACGCCGAGCCGGGACAGTACACGTGGTGGAGCTATCGCCCCGGCGTTCGCCAGCGCAACATCGGATGGCGCATCGATTACCATTTCATCTCCCGAGGCTTGCGCGACCGGGTCAAACACGCGTACCTCCTGCCGCAGGTGGAAGGATCCGACCATTGCCCGGCAGTCTTGGAATTGGAGGAGGGGACTTCCTAATGTACCGATGTCCGTGTTGCCAACAACCCACGCATCGAACGGCCGTCGACGTGACCCGCCTGAAGAACGCCATCGACGCGAACCGACTGACCGAGAAGGATGTCTTCAAACGCACGTATATCGGCCACGGGTCGCAGTCCAGCGTGTTCGTCTTTCAAGGTCACAAGGGACCGTTCCGTAAACACGTTCACGTGACCCACGATGAAATCGGCTACGTCCTGAATGGGAGCGGCTCGGTCACGGTGGGCAACCTCACTCGGGAGGTGAAACCGGGCGACATCTGGGTCATCCCAGCCAACACGCCGCACGCCGCCCAGTTCGACAAAGAACCGGTGCAGGTCTTGTTCATCTCGTCCCCCATGGATGATCCGGACAATCCGGATCGCGTCTGGCTCGACTGACCCTGGCCATCGATAAGGCGCCATCTGCTGCGTTGTCGTTTCGACCTTGCGTCCTCACGTACGAACCAGTACGCTCCGGCGCAAGGTCTCGCTCCGTCTTGCATCTGACGCCTCCTCGACGGCCAGGGGTTCCTAACTCACATATCTTCTTTCGCATTCCTCGAAATGACGAACGACCGTGACGTGGTGGTCATTGGCGGCGGCTTCGCGGGGCTTGCGGCCGCCGTCGCGCTCGCCGAGCGAGGATACCGCGTGACCGTCGTGGAGAAGCGTTCCCGGCTTGGAGGTCGCGCCTCATCGCACGTCGACGCCACGACCGGCGAGGTCGTTGACAACGGCCAACACGTATTCCTCCGCGCCTATCAACAGACGATTCGGTTCCTCGCGACGATCGGCACGCTCGACCGGCTCGTGTTTCAGGATCGTCTGTCGATCGAGCTCGTCGGCCCCGGTGGTGCGCTCACACGCCTCTCGGCCTTGCCGCTCCCCGCGCCGTGGCACGTCGCCGCCGGTCTCTTGGCCGCGCGCGGCTTCTCGCTTGCTGATCGCCTGGCGGCCATGGCGTTCGGTTGGCGGATCTGGCGGCAGGGCGACGCGTCCTCCGAGGGGCTCACGGTGGACCAGTGGCTGGAACGACACGCGCAGCCCCTCGCCGTCCGCGAGCGACTGTGGAGGCCGCTCGCGCTGGCGGTGCTCAACGAAGACCCGGCGCTGGCGGCCGCGACCCCGTTCGCGAAGGTCTTGGTCGACGCGCTGTTCACCCGGGCGAACTGGTCCGCGATCGGGCTCCCCCGCACCGGGTTGAGCGCGCTGTACACCGACGCCTCGCAAGCCTTCATCGAGCACCGCGAGGGGCGCGTCCTGACCGGGCATACCGCGGCGGGACTGACGGTCTCGCGGGGCCGCGTGAGCGGCGTGATCTTGAGCACCGGCGAGCGACTCGCCGCCTCGTGGTACGTGAGCGCGGTGCCGTACATCAACCTGCCGGAGTTGCTGCCTTCGGAGGTTCAACTCGGCCACATCGCCTTTTTGACCAGCCAGGGCCTCGCCTCCTCCCCCATCATTTCGCTGTATCTCTGGTTTGACCGTCCCGTGCTGGACCGGCCGTTCGTCGGCATGATCGGCACCGCGTGGCAGTGGGCGTTCGATCGCCGGACGCTGCTCGGCCGGCCCTCGTCAGACGGGCACATCGCGCTCGTCATGAGCGCGGCCGGCCACTACATCACGCGCTCGACCGACGAGCTCCTCGACCTCGCTCTCGCCGAGCTGCGCCAGTTGTTCCCCGCGTCGCGGGACGCGCGCCTGCTCCACCGCGTGGTGGTCAAAGAACCGCACGCGACGTTCTCGCCCCGCCTGGGGAGCGACACCCACCGGCCCGATCAGCGCACGCCGTTGGCGAACCTGTTCTTAGCCGGGGATTGGACGCGGACCGGGTTACCGGGGTCGATCGAGGGCGCGGTGCGCAGCGGCTATCGCTGCGCGGAGTTGATTGCGGGAGGATCTTAGGGACGTTGGGGCAGGCATACGGCAAGACGCCCCGACAAGTCCATTGCTCACGGCATTCATCCGATGATTCTTGCCCCGTCCGGATCGATCGTCGTGACGGTAATTACGCACTCCAAGCGCGCACGGCTAAACGCCCGGCGCATCGCCTCGCCAATCGCGTCGGCCCTGGCCTTCTCGTCGGTCACCGCGAAGACCGACGAGCCTGCGCCGCTGATCGAGCAGCCCAGCGCGCCCGCCTTCAGCGCCGCGCGCTTCACGGCGAGAAAGCCGGGGATGAGCGGCGCCCGACGGGGTTCAACCACCAGATCGACAATCGAGCGGCCGAACAAGTCCACGTCGCCCTTCCCGACCGCCGCGACGATCGCACACGCGCGGGATAGGTTCGCGACCATCGTCGGTAATGGCACGCGTTTGGGCAGGACCTTTCGCGAGCGAGCGGTCAGGAGCTTAAACCTCGGTGTGGCGACGACGATGAGCGCGCCGGGAAGACCGCCCAGCGAGATGGCGGTGCGGGTGACCGGGTTGGTGACGTTGACGCCCCCGAACAGCGACGCCGCGGTGTTGTCGAGAAAATAGCCGCCGCTCACGGCGGCCTCTGCCGCGGCACAGGGGAGGAGCAACTCGGATTTCGAGAGCGGCGATCCGAAGAGAGCGTTCACGGCAAAACCGCCGGCCACCGCGCTCGCGGCGCTGCTCCCCAGACCGTTGCCCGGGATGTTCTTCTCCAGGCTCAATTCCACACCCGATGGGACCTTGAACATTTTGAGCACGCGAGCGGCTGCGATGCCCGCCGTGTTCTTTCCGGCTTCTTTAGGCAGCGTGCCCCCGTCGCCGCGGATCTCCCGGATCACGACCCCCCGACCCGAGGTCGCACGGGCGCGGACGGTGTCGCCCAACCCGGCGAGGGCCATTCCCAGCACATCGAAGCCGGGACCGATGTTGCCGACCGAGGCCGGCGCAAAGACCGTGATGTCGGAGGGAAACGACGCGCTCACTTGAGGAGATCGACGCAGCGGCCGAGGACCGTCAACACTCCGTCAGACGTGCTGTAATCCACCGGGTGGGTGAAACTGATCACGGCGTGGTCGGCGGTCACGTCGTACTCCTCGGTGAAGCCCGACGCGATGAACGGCCGTTGGTATCGCCTGGTGACCGTCTGCAAGTGATATCGCGCGGCACGTTGGAGTTCATCGTCGCCCAGGTCTTCCGTGGCGGCACCGGCAATGAGGTCGCGCAATTCATCGAGGTCGATCCCGAACTGACAGAGCACGCGACCCGAGGGGTCCACTTCCACCAGGCACTCGCCTTCGGCGGCAGTGAAGCTGACGATCCGTTCCCCGTCGAGGTCCACGCGGTATCCCCGATCCTCCAACCATGCCTTGACCGTTGCCACGACGTCCACCGATTCGCTCACGACGCAGCCTCCGATGCCGCTTCGAGCACCGAGAGGCGCGCACGATTTTCGTCGTATTTCGGCAAACCGTACCGACGGTCGATGTCCACTACCACCCGAAGGTGGTCGAGCGCCGATCGCAGGTCACCTCGAGCCTCGCAAATCCCGGCTAAGTGGTAGCGCGCGGCCGCCACGGCCATCTCATCGTCTCGGTACTCGGCCATTGCCAGCGCGGTGGCGCAGCACGCCCAGGCATCGTCGAAACGCCCCATCAGGTGGTAGGTCCGCCCGAGGTTGGTGTAGACCGCCCCGACACCACGCTGGTCGCCCGCGCGGCGCATCAGCGTCAGCGCCCGCTCGAACAGCTCGACGGCGGGCTCGTGCTCCCCGAGTTCCCTCGCGAGCAGGCCCATATTTTGGTGCAGGACACCCAACGCGCCGGTTTCATCGAGTCGTTCGAACACGTCGCGTGCCTCGAGATAGTAGGCCCGCGCGCGAGGCGCCTCCAGCGCGTCGGCGGCCAGGTTGCCGAGATGGAGGAGCGTCAGCGCGATCTGCCGTTCGTCGCCCAGTCTGCGCTGCAACTCCAGCACCTGCCGGTACAACGCTTCGGCTTCGTCGCGCCGGCCCAGGCTCGCCTCCACGTTGGCCAGATTCCCCAACGTCACGGCGAGGGCACGGTCGGAGCCATGGCGGCGATCGACCTCGAGCGCCCGCCGATAATACGCCGATGCGCCACCGAGGTCCCCTCGGGCAAACGCCTGATTCCCCAGGGTGTGGAATGGGTTTTCATGCACTATCGGCATCATACCACGGTGGCCGACCGGGCTCAAACGGCGCGGGTTTCGGCGCTCGTGGACAAATTCCAGACACCGGCTATCCTCTTCTTGTATGTCGCGCGCTTGGACCGTTCAGATCGTGGGATGGGCGATCGCCGCCGCGGTCATCGCCGCGCCTCAAGCGGCCCCCGCCGCGGACGGATGGTCGGCAACCGATCCGCTTGCGGTTGGGCTGGCGTTTCTCAGCAACCTCGCCATTCATGAATCCGGCCATTATCTGATCGCCGACGGCGTCGGGGCGAGCGACGCGAAACTCAAGTTCTTCAGCCAAGAGGACGGCGCCTTTTTTCTCGGCCTCAGCAAGGCGACCAACCTACCCGAGGAATCGGTGCTGACGTACAAGCTGGGCGGCGAGATTGCGTCGAGCTATACCTTCGAATTCGCGCTCCGAGGCTATCGACACCAGCCGACGACGTACAACTCGGCGCTCCTTTTCTTCAGCGGAACCGATTTCTTCTGGTACACCGTCTTCGCGTTCTACATCGCCCCCGAAGAGGATCAACGCTACGATCCCGCTGGCATCCGCGAAGTCACGGGGTTCAGTCGCACCGCGTTGCTTGGTGCGACCTCGGCGCAGCTGGCGGCCAACGCCTATCGCGTGTGGTCGGGGACCGACGTGGTGGTGCCCTCTTTCTCGTATGACCGCCGTTCCGCCGCGCTGAACCTTACGCTTCGTTTCTAGCCGCGCCGGCGCCCGACGGGACGAGAGCATCCGCAACCCGCCCGAACTCCGCCAACGTCAAGGTCTCTCCCCGGCGCTTCCCTTCGATCGCCGCGTCCTGTAACGCCCGTTGCACCGCGTCCGGGGAGAAGCCGCCATCCCTTAAGGCGTTTCCGAGGACCTTCCTCCGGTGGGAAAAGGCCGCGCGCACGACGGCAAAGAAGGTGGGCTCGTGGCGGACCGTGATGGCCGGAGCGGGGCGGGGGGTCAACACCACCACCGCGGAATTTACGGCCGGTCTGGGGGTAAAGCAGGCAGACGGCACGTTGAAGGTCTTGCGGACCTCGGCCGCGTAGGACACGGTGAGCGAAAGGGTCCCGTAGGCTTTGGTCCCAGGACCGGCCACGAGGCGGTCGACCACCTCCCGCTGGAGCATGAGGACCATCCGGGCGACGCGCGCCCGTGCCTCCAAGAGGCGAAAGATCACTGGGGTCGAAATGTAGTAGGGCAGGTTTGAGACGACGGTATACGGCGGGGGAATCGTCTCGAATGGATAGTCCAGCGCGTCCCCGCAGACGAGGCGCACCCGTGGCGCCTCGTGGAACTCGGCTTCCAGCCGCGCGTGCCACCGAGGATCGATTTCAATCGCGATGACCTCGCCCGCGCGTTGCGCCAGGATGCGGGTCAAGATCCCCGCGCCCGGTCCGATCTCCACCACCCGGTCCGTCGGGGTGAGGTTTGCCAAGGCGACGATCCGATCGGCGACCCGCCGATCGGTCAAAAAGCATTGGCCGAGAGATTTTCGATGGCGAGGAGGGTCGCTCATCGCTCATCACGAAACGACGTGAAAGGATTGTCGTTCGCCTTTCCTATGGGCCATGAGCTGATTGTTTATTTTCCAAACTCCACTTTAGGGACTTCCCGGGCGGTTTCGGGAACCTCGAAATAGGCAGCCTCCCCGAATCCGAAGAATCCCGCGATCAACGAGCCTGGGAACCGACGGCGTGCTTGGTTGTAGCCCTGGACGGCTTCGTTGTAGCGACGGCGCTCGACGGCAATTCGATTCTCGGTCCCCGCCAGCTCGTCCATCAAGCGGATGAAGGTCTGGTCGGCCTTGAGCTGCGGGTAGTTCTCGACCACGACCAGCAAGCGGGCCAAGGCCCCGGAGAGCTGATCATTGGCGGCGATCGATTCTTGCGGGCTTCGGGCACCCGCCAGGCGAGCCCGCGCGTCGGCTAAATGCTCCAAGACCTCTCGCTCGTGCGCGGCGTATCCCTTCACAGTATTGACCAGATTGGGGATGAGGTCCGCCCTTCGCTGGAGCTGGTTGTTGATCTGCGCCCATGAGGCCTTGACGGTTTCGTCCATCTGGACGAAGCGGTTATAGGTACCCATCACCGACAGCCCACCAAGACCGACGATCACGAGGATCACCACCAACCCGATTCCCAGTGCTTTCATTCAGTACTCCTCTCCGCGCATGGATGCTGTCCACCGGAGCCGCGACCGTCCATCGGTGGCCGCGATCACCATCCCCTCCCGGCCCCGCCTCCCCCGCTGCCCCCACCGCCGAACCCTCCAAACCCTCCGCCGGAACCTCCGAAGCCCCCGAACCCTCCCGAGCCGCCCCACACGCCCCCGTCCCACCAGCCCCACTGTGAACGTCGACGCCGACTTTGAGCCAGCAACACCAGAAGCAGAAACCCGCCGAATAGCAACACCGTGAGCCAGAGATCATCGCGGGACGAGTGGTGCTCGGCAGGCGTCTCGGGGGCCCCGGTCGCGACGAGTTTCGCCAGCGCTGCCGCGCCGCGGAACAGCCCCTCGCCGTACTCGCCGCGCCGGAACGCCGGAAGAATTTCCGCGTCGATGATCGCCCCGGCGCGCCCGTCGGTGACGACCGGTTCCAAGCCGTAGCCGACCTCGATTCTCACCCGCCGTTCGGCTAGCGCCATAATGAGCAACAGACCGTTGTCTTCCCTGGCCTTCCCGATGCTCCAGGCTTGAAACAAGCCCACCGCGTAGTCGTCCAAGCTCGCCTCTGGGGCATAGCTCGGGACCGTCACGACGGCGAGTTCGACTCCTGCGTCGCGGCGCAACCCCTCGGCGAGCTCGGTGAGCCGCGCTGCGGTTGGCGCATCGAGCACGCCGGCAAAGTCATTCACGAAGCCATGGGGAGTCGGGAAGACCGCGGCCCCGAGCAGGAACGGCGCGACGAGCAGGACGAACAGGCTCATCCCGGGTGACCGCAATCGACATCGATCACCGGTGTGCGTCGAGGACCTCATCCCGCAAACATGCAGGGCGTCAGGTCCAATGGCCTTCCAGTTTGAGTTGATCGACGACAGTGATGAGTCGTTCGATTTGGGCCAGGTAGGCGTCGACGTGCCCCCGCAACGCGGCGGCCGAGAACCGCGTGCCGCGCTTGATGTCCAGGGCGGCCAATAACGGCGCCGGGTCGAACCCCAGGCGCTGGCCGACCCCCCGGATCAGGTCCCTGCGTTCACCTGCCTCGGGGGGCTCCTCGGCCGGCACCACGCGCGCCAACGTCCGCAACACGGGGAGCAGGCCGGTTACGGCTTCGGCCAGCAAGCGCTCGATCTCCCGCGTCCCTCGCCCCACCCCGAGGTAGCCCTGGCGAAACCTCAGGAGGTGGCGCTTGAGTTCGCGCTCGCACTGGAGGCGGAGGTGCCCGCGCTGTACCAACACCCCGCCGAACGGGTCTTGGCCGAAGAGCACGATCCGCGACGCCTTGATCTCCATGATCTCGATCGGAAACACGTCGAGCGAGGAGTGGAGATCCGCGGCGTTGAGGATCAAGGGCGCGATACGATCTCGGCGCCACCGTCCGGCCAACGCCCGCGCGGCATCCAGGGCGGGCAACCGGACCTTCGCGAGCAGGATCAGGAGGTTGAGGTCTGATCGGCCTGGGATGAAGTCCGGCCCAGTCGCGCTGCCGTACAAGAACACGCCGATGAGGTCGGAGCCGTATCGGGACGCGAGGGCGGCGACCGTCCGCTCCAAGACTTCGCGTGTGCGCGAATCAAAGTGCGCCAGGTGATGCATCGGACTGGAGACCCTATGGATTGGCGAGATTCTTGAAGACCGCGAACAAGCGCGCGTTTTCCACCACGACCCCCGCCTGATGGCCGATCGACAAGAAGAACTCGCGTTCCTCGGTGGTCGGAACACGCGGCTTGACGTAGAAGAGCACGAGTGCGCCCACCGTCTTTCCCTTCGAGCGTAGCGGAATGCCCACGAAGGACTTGACCTGACGCGTGAACGCTTGGTACTCGGGATCCTGTGCCGTGTCGGACACGACGATCAGTTGGCCGCCGTCGAGCACCTGCTGGATGACCGACTCGGCGAGGTGGACGATCTCTTCCTGGGTCGTGACCGCGTGCGGTCGGCCCTGGATGACGAGCCCCTTGTCCGGGTCGGGAAACCCCATGAAGACCGCGTGGGCTTCCATCCCTCCCAGCACTTTGCTGAGAAGCTCGCCGAGCACATCGTCAAGGGATTGCGCCTTGTTGAGCGACGACGCGATCGCGTAGAGCAGAAACAACTCCTGGTTGCGCTGTTCGAGTTGACTCGTCCGCTGCGCGAGTGCCCGGGTTCGCTCCTCGACCATGCGTTCGAGCTCGGCGTACGAGGTCGAGAGTTTCCCGGCCATTTCGTTGATGCCGGTCGCGAGCGCGCCGATTTCGTCTTGGGTGTCGACGTGGATTCGATGATTAAGGTTTCCGCTGCCGATCACCTGGGCGCCGGCCTGCAGCACCTGGATCGGCTTGACGATCCGACGCGCGGCGGCCAGTCCCAAGAGGAGCAGGAGCCCGATCGCCGCCGCGCCCGACGCGATGATCCAGCCGAGCAACGTATAGATCGGGCCGTAGGTTTCCCGCGGGTCTTGGCTCGTAAAGATGTACCAGATCTTCCCCCCGAAGTTGGTGCTCGGGGTCGACGAGATCGGGACCGGTGCGAACCCGTTGATGGCTTCCGAGCCGGGATAGTGAACGTCGTGAGTGGTGGTCCCCCAGCCCCGTCCGCCGCCGATGACCGTGGCCACCAGCGAGGGGTGCAGCGTGTGGCTTTTGATCGGGAAGACGGGGCAGAAGAGCAACGTGCCGTCCGAGGCTACCAGCATCGTGTGGTCGGTTCGGCCGACTCGGATCGACGTCACCCATTGGTAAAACGCCTGGGCGTCGTGGACCATCGAGAGCACCCCGACCACGCGGCCGCCTTCTCGGATCGGAGTCGCGATCGTGAACGTGTAGCGGCCGAGATCCTCGTCGAACACCACGTCGCTCAAGAAGAGCCTCCCCTGCCCGTTGGCGTAGGCCTCTCGCCACCAGGGCGCGTCGGCGTAGGTGGCGGCCGATGGCTTGCGGGTCGCCGCGACGACGCGTCCTCGGGCGTCGGTGGCCAGCAGGAGTTCGTGCGGCTCGCGCTCCATCCCATGCTGGGCCGTCATCCGCATAAATCCGCGGAGCGACGTCGAGGCGGGGTTGTCGACGATCCGGACGACGTCTTGGTCGCCCGATCCCAACTCAGCCCAGTGCGTTCGGATGCGCTCCTCCGACGACGACACCGGGCGGTCGTTCGCCTCGTCAACGACGCGCACCACGTCGGACAATTCGGCGAGAAAAACCGCCTGCTCCACGTGATGGTTGATGAGTTCGTCGACTTTCTTGGCGGTCACGTCGGCCAGCTCTCTGAAGTTGGCGCCGATCGTTTCCTTGAGGGTGGCTTTGCCGATGAAGTAGACGAGCGAGAGCCCCAGAAGCAGGGATGCCACCCCGACGATCAGGATCGAGGACACAATCCGTTTCTGGACACTCTGGCTCACACCCGCCTCCCTCTCACGATCGGACCGCACATAAGCGGGTTATTTTATCACGAGGAGACCTGCTGCGGCCAGCCGGCCGTTCCAGCGCCGCGCCGTCGCCCTCTAACTGGCGACCAGGTAGAGGCCGAACCCCAGGTACAAGACGGCGCCCGCCATCAGGTACGCCGGCTTCCAGGTTCCCCGCCACCGCATGGTCGCGTAGAGCGCGGCCGCCGCGAGCAGGGCCAGCCACGCGCTGACCATCCCGTGCGCGTCGAGTTGCCACGGCGTGCCGAGCAGGCCGACGGCCACTGGAAACGTCCCCTGGAACACCATGGCGCCGGTGATGTTCCCGACGGCCAGCACGTCCTTTTTCTGGGAAATCCAAATCAGGCTGTTGAGCTTTTCGGGCAGTTCGGTGGCGATCGGTGTAATAAGGAGCGAAAGCAAAAGGGGCGAAAGGCCCGCGATGGTGGCGACGGTCTGGATCGTCCCGACGAAAAGGTGGGCGCCCCAGATGATCACGCCCAGTCCCGAGATCACCTGCAGCGTGATGACGACATACCCAGGGTGTATGGAGCGTCGGAGAAAATACAGCGGGGCAAGATCTTGTCCGTGCCCCTCGATGTCGTGCGCGACGAGAATTCGCAGATACACGAGGTACAGAACGACCAAGCCGATGGCGACGGCGGCGTGAACGGCCCTCGAGGTGGTGAAGGCCGCCCCGATCGCCACGGCGTACCCCATGAGGAAAAAGCGGAGGTCGAGCGACACCGCGGCCGGGTCCAATCGGAACGTCCACGGGCGACGTCCCAGGGCCGCGAAGAACAGCAGACCAGCCCCGAGCAAGGGAAGCGTGAGGGTGCTCAACATGAACGGCGCTCCCAAGATCGCCCCCACTCCGATGGCTTGGCGATCGGCCCCCGACCCGAAAAAGATCGCGATGACGGGGATGACCGTTTCGGGCAGCGCCGTCCCGACACCCGCGAACACACTCCCGACCACCCCATCCGAGACGCCGAGACGCTTACCCAACCACTCGACACCGTTGGTGAACAGGGCGGCCCCGCCCAGGATCACCACGATCGCGACCACGATCGTGGTGATCAGAATGAGGAGCATCATCGGGTGCGGCGGGCCGGCCGGATCATGCAGGGGGGGTCTTCTTGCGCCCACCCCGCGAGCGGCGGCGGCGGTGGCGCGACTTCCGTCGCTTCTCCCCTTCGGCCGGTGAAGCCGGTGGCACCGTTGCCGCGGCGACGGAAGAACTCGGCTCGGCTTGCCCCTCGATGGGTTCACCCCACGCCACCCCACCATCGAGGACGACGTCCATGAGCGGGGGAGGGCTCAGCGGCACTTCGAGCGGCGGCGCGCCGGTCACGGTGCGGAGGAACGCCGAGACCTCCTGCATGACCGCCCGGAGTGGGCGGCCCGTCGCCTGCGCCAGGTCGCGACAGTCCTCGTACTCTGGGCGCATTTCCTCGTGCCCATCCTGTCGCGTGACCTTGACACGCAACCGCCCCCAGGGGGTGGCGATGCTCTGGGAGGTACGCGGCAACACGACGCGGTTGACGTCCTGGACGCGAACGCCCAGCGTGGGCGTCTCGTCGAAGAGCACGCGCATGAGCCGTGCTCCGTGCTCGGCGCGGGCCAACACGCTGATCGTCACCGCCGGCCTCCCCTTTTTCATGATCGCGGGCGTCAGGAACACGTCGAGCGCCCCGGCTTCCAGCAAGCGCTCGATCAGATAGTCGTAGATCTGGGGACTGACGTCGTCCACGTTCGTTTCCAATTGGACGACCCGATCCTCGCCCCAGACCCGATCCGTGACCATATCGCCCAAGAATAGGCGCAGGACGTTGGGCGTCGCGGGTAACTCGGTCTCGCCGGCTCCGTGACCGACCACCTCGACGCGGCACGAGGGAAACGGGACAAACCCCTTGGCCAGGGCGCTGATGATGGCGGCGCCGGTCGGCGTGGTCAACTCCCGGTCGATCCCCGACGAGTATACGGGAACGCCGGTCAGGAGATTGGCGGTGGCCGGAGCCGGGATCGGAAACGCCGCCGCCCGCGTCATGCCACCGCCCAGGTTGAGCGGCGAAGCATACACGTCGTCCACCCCCAACAATGACAGGCCCACCACGGCGCCGGCGATGTCCACGAGCGTGTCAACGCCCCCCAATTCGTGGAAGTGGAGCTGCGACAGCCTACGGCCGTGCACCTGCGCTTCTGCGCGGGCTAGACGCTCCAAAATGCCGAGGGCCGTCGTCTCCATCGTCCGGCTGAGGCGCCCTTGCTGAAACACCGCCGCCATCTGCGGATAATCCCGGATATGGACCTTACGGTCATCGACGAGAACGTCCACCTTGGTGGCGCGGATACCCGCTTTCTCAACGGTTTTCGCGGATAATCGATAGCCGGCCAGTTTCAGGGGGGCGAGCGCTTCCTCGAGACGTTTCAAACTCAGACCGGCATCGATCAAGGCCCCGAGGATCATATCTCCGCTGATGCCCGAAAAACAGTCAAAATAGGCGATTTTCATAAGGTATCCATTATGAGGATCTCGCGGCCTGCGCCTTCGGTAGCGGGGCGCGGGCCGTTCGGCGCGCGCGTGGCTCCCGCTGGACGGTCGCCATTCGGTTGATCCGATGCGCCAGCACGCCGGCGCCGAACCCGTTGTCGATGTTGACCACGGCGACGCCAGCGGCGCATGAATTGAGCATGGTGAGCAGCGGAGCCAGGCCGCCGAAATGGGCGCCGTATCCACGACTCGTTGGCACCGCGATGACGGGCTGTGGAACCAACCCACCAACTAGGCTCGGCAGCGCGCCGTCCATGCCCGCCACCACGACCAGCACCCGCGCCGCGCGAAGACGATCGAGCTGGTCGAGCACGCGGTGGACGCCCGCCACCCCCACGTCGCACATCGTCTCGACGCCGCTGCCCAGGGCGCGCGCCGTCACGGCGGCCTCCTCGGCCACAGGAAGGTCGGCGGTCCCCGCGGTCAGAATCAGGATCTCGTCGTCCTCCGACGCAGCCCGCGGCGCCACGACCGCCATCCGCGCACGCCGGTGATAGATCGCGGAAGGGACCGCGGCACGAATCGCCCGGCCGATCGTCGGGTCGGCGCGGGTGGCCAATACGGGGGCGCCTGACTTCGCGAGCCGTTTCACGATCGCCACCACCTCGACGGACGTCTTCCCCTCGCAAAGCACGGCTTCCGGAACGTCCTGTCGAAGGTCACGGTGATGATCCAACACGGCGAAGCCGAGGCGTTCGGACGGAAAATGGCGGAGCGCTTTTAACGCCTGCCCCACTCCCAGCTTCCCCTCGCGAACTTCTTCGAGCAGGGTTTCCAGGCGGCCGCGGTCCATCAGCCGGCCTGCGCTTGATCGATCAACGGATATGCGATATTGGTCACGTGGGAGTTGATTCGCTTGAGGTTCGTCAACACGTCCAAGTGGATGGCGCTCGTTTCGATCGATTCGGGCAGCCCCGCGTGAAGACGATGGATGTGGGCTTGCTTCAGTTCGCGTTCCCTTTGGCTGATCCGCGCTTTCTCCTCGATCACCCGTTTCGCCACTTCGGCGTCCTGGCTGGCGAACGCGGCGATCACCCGCTCGAAGTTTTTCACGACCTGGCGGTGCAAGTCGACCATCTCGCGCAGGCCCGTGTCCGAGAATCTGAGATCCTTATACAGTTTTTTCTTCGCCAATTCCATGAGATTCTTGTCGACGATGTCGCCGATGTTCTCCAGGTCGTTGATGACCGCCAGCAGCACCATCTCCCGATCGAGCTGCTCCTTGCTCAGGGACTTCTCGGAGAGTTTCGTGATGTAGAGCTTGATCTCGTGGTTGAGGCTGTCGACCCAATCCTCCTTCCGCTCGATCTCCTCTAACAACTCCTGATCGCCGTCTTCGAACACCCGAATCGTGTCTCGCACCATCTCCTGGACGAGGTCGGCCATACGCAGGGCTTCACGCGTGGCCTGGCCCAGGGCAAGGGAGGGTACGTCGAGCACGTGGGGGTCGAGGTACTTCGGTTGCGCCCACTCGTCGGCCTGCGGGCGCTCGCGCACCAGCCGAGACACGACGTTGGCGAACGGGACCGTGAACGGCAAGAAGACCACGGCTAGGCCCAGATTGAACAGGGTGTGCGCGTTGGCCACCTGGCGGGAGAGGCTGTCGGCCGAGGCGCCGACCCAGAGCTCGAACAGAGGCAACAGCGGGAACACCAGCGCCACGCCGGCTACCTTGAACAGGGTGTGCGCGAGGGCGACCCGCTTGGCCTCGGGCAGTCCGCCCACGCTCGAGATGAGCGCGGGGACGCAGGTTCCGATATTCGCGCCCAAAATGATGGGCATCACGGCGTGGAGCGTGAGCAGGTCTTGCGCCGCCAGCGCGAGGGCGATGCCAATCGTGGCGGCGCTGCTGTGCAACAGGCCGGTCAACACCGCGGCCACGGCGATGCCGACGAGGGGATGGTCGCCCAACGCCACCAGCACCTCCCCCACTTGCGGGACATCGGCCAGCGGAGCCATCCCGGAGGAGATCGAGCGTAGGCCGAGGAAGATCAACCCAAAGCCCAGGATCGCGGTTCCGACCGTTTTGGTCCGCCGGTCACGCCCGAAGAAGAAGAGCAGGAAACCGAGGGCGACGATACCCAGGGCGTATCGGAAGATCGGAAACGCAAGGAGCTGGACGGTTACCGTGGTGCCGATGTCCGCCCCCAAAATCACCGCCATGGTTTGGCGCAGGGTCAAGAGCCCCGACCCGGTGAAGCCGACGAGCATGACGGTCGTCGCGCTGCTGCTCTGCAGAATGGCGGTGATCAGCGCGCCCGCGCCCAAGCCGAGGATGCGGTTCTTGGTGATCGAGGCCAGGATGTAGCGAAGGCGGGTCCCGGCCACTGCCTGGAGACCTTCACCCGCAAGGTGCAGGCCGTACAGCAAGAGGCTGACGCCGCCGACCAGTTCTAGGATCATATGATCCACGGCGCCCCCCGGACCACCTAGCCGGCCCCGGTCGGGTCGTATCCGTGAGCGGTGCCTGGGCGTTCGCCGGGCCGCGCCAGTTCATCCCCGACGGACGGCTCCATGAGATCGGTGACCGCCTTCCGCGGGTCTTTGCCCTCATAGAGCACGGCGTACACCTGCTCAACGATCGGCATCAACACTCGATATTTCCTGGACAGCGCGTAGGCCGCGCGGACGGTTTGGACGCCTTCGGCGACGAAACTCGCGTCCGCCATGATTCGGGCCAGCGATTCTCCCCGACCGATCCGATAGCCGACGGTATGATTACGGCTCTGGGCATCGGTGCAGGTCAGAACTAGATCGCCCAGGCCCGAGAGGCCGGAGAACGTCCACGGCTGAGCCCCCATCGTCACGCCAAGTCGGGTAATCTCGGCGAGTCCGCGCGTAATCAGCGCCGCGCGGGCGTTCGCGCCGAACCCCAGCCCGTCGGAGCCGCCGGCGGCGAGCGCGATGACGTTCTTCAACGCGCCGCCGACCTGCACCCCGATGACGTCGGGCGTGGTGAACAACTTAAAGGCGTCGGTGGTCAACGCGTCCTGGAGGTGCCGACCCACGCGCGGATCCCGGCAGGCCAACGCGACCGCAGCCGGCGCGCCACGTGCCACTTCCGCGGCGAACGACGGCCCCGACAGGACGGCCAGGGGATGCCGACCCTCGGGAGGGAGGAGATCCCTCAGGATGTCCGTCATCAACGCCAGCGTCTCAACCTCGATCCCTTTCGTCGCCGAGACCAGCGGAACGCCGGCCGGCAGGTGAGGCGTCAGGCGCGTCAACACGGCCCTGAACGCGTGCGACGGGACAACCACGATCACCACGTCGACGCCCGTCACGGCCTCGGCGAGGTCAGTCGTGGGGACTACGCTGGATGATAAGGTCATCCCGGGAAGGTACCGATCGTTGCGGTGGTCTGAAGCGATGGCCGCCGCCACGTCGGGTTCATAGCACCAGAGACGGACCCGGTGCCCGATCCCCAACGCAAGGTGAGCGAGCGCGGTCCCCCACGCACCCGCGCCGATGACGGCGAAGACGCCGCCGGTCATCGCGCGACGATCCGCGCCACCGCGATACGACGGCGGAGGGCTACGATCGAGAAACCGCTTGTATGATCCTGATCCACGTCGGGTGAGAGCGAACAGAAGACTGAAGGACTGTAGCAGATTGCAACGCCTCCCGCAAGAAACGGCCTCCACGGCGGGATAGCGAGACGAGATTGCGAAGCGCGCAGAATCGGGGGCGCGTACCTAGGGGGAATGCCGATCGCGGGGGGGCGCCACCCGATCTCGTTCGGAATCGATCAAGACCTCCAGGGTTTCCATCAGCGTGTCATAATCTTCGCGCGAAAGAAGCACCGCCTCCCCCTCTTCGTGCGTGATCCGGAAGGCTTCGTGTCCTTTGACCGATTGACGGACGAGACGCGCTAACTCGGCTTTGGCGTGCTCGGTGGTAACCGTTTTCATCGAGACACCTCCCAGAATACGCGGACGGGGCTGACGCGTGGGGGAAGTATACGCGTTGAAAATCAACCGAGTCAAGGCCGACGGACTCTGATGGGATCGCTGGCCCTACTCAGGGTCGTGGGGCGGGTTTTGACAGCGATTCGCTGACCGTGGTAAGGCTTAAGGCCTTCACGCCATGTTGTGAGATCGCGTTCATGCCGATGGATCAGGACCATTCCGGCGCGTTCCTTCGCGGGACGATCTTCCTGCATCGCGGGAACCTCGATGGCGCCAGACGATGCTTTGAAGAGGCCCTGTGCGAGGCGCGCCCTCGCAACGACCCGCAACGGCTCATCCCCGTGCTCATGAATCTCGGCTCGGTGTACGCGGCCCTCGGTGACCACCACCGGGCGCGGGCGTCGTATACAGAGGTTTTGGCGCTGCAACGCGGAGCCTTTGACGCGCCCACGGTCGGTCAGACCCTGGTAAACCTCGGAAATCTTTCGCGAGAGATCGGCGAACCGGAACGCGCCAGGGCCTATTACTTGGAGGCGCGCGACCTTCTGGAGCCGGCTGGCGATTATCGGTCGTTGGGCGTCCTCTTCAGCAATCTCGCCATGCTGGACGACGATGCGGGCCGCCTGGACGAGGCGATCGCGCTGCTCAAGCGAGCCATCGATCTGCACAAGCAGACGGGGTACGAAGAGGGCTTGGCGGGCACGTGGGGGAAGCTGGGGCAGGTGTTCCTGCGCGCGGGAAAGCTCCGCCAGGCCGAAACCTGTTTTAACTATTCATCCAGCCACTTCATCAGTTTGGGAAACCCGGTCGGCGAGGCGGAAGCGCTGCGCGGCCTAGCCGACGTGTACGAAGCCCGTCCCGACGTTGAACTGGCCCGCCGCTGCGCCGGCCGCGTGTCGGAGATTCAACGTCGGTATGGTGTACCGAAAGAGGAGCGGGATATCGCACGCGAGGCGCGGCTCGGGATCGCGAGCCGTCCGCGCGACGCCTAGTCGACGACGAAAATGAACTCGATGTCGCCGTCGGGCGTCCCGAGGTGGGCGACCACAACATTCCGGCCGTCCGTCGGCACGTCGCCCGAACGGGGGGTCGAGAGCTCCACCTTCTTGCCCTGACGGGCGCCGACGGCCGCGAGATTGCCGCCGACGACGTTCAGGAACTCGGAGGTGGCGTCCAGGATCACCGACTTGGCATCCGGCGCCACGGGCTCGCCGAGCATCCCCGCGGCAATCTGCGCGCAGACGCGGTCGCTCGCACGCAGCGCGATCTCACCCTCACGGTCCCCGGTGAACGCCACCCGCGCCGTGTAGGTGGTCCCACCGCCCGCCTTGGCGAGCGAGTAGCGGACGTCGAGGAGTTTCACCTGCAGGTTCGCCAGTCGCATCAGGAACTTCACTGCGAGATCGATGGCCGGCGCTGCCAGCCCGGTCGTGTCCTTCTGTTGAGGGAGGCCGGTCGAGAGCTGATACGCGTCCTGATCTTTCTTGAATGCCTGGAGCTGCTCCGAGAGCTGCGCGTCAGTGAGGGCGCCTGTCTTCACGAGCGCCGCGCCGATCATCACGTGCGAGTTCTTCTGGGCTCGCAATACCTGATCGACCTGCGCCTCTTTCAGAAACCCCAGCTTGATCCCCGCTTCGCCGGTCTTGATGTCTTCGCTGCGCTGAAGGGCGAATATCCTCGCCAGCCGCTCCTTGTCCAGCAGGCCGAGCTGGATCGCGGTGTCACCGAACTTGAGGTTCATCTTCTCCTGATAGGAGGTCGCCGCCATCAGTTGCTGGGCGTTGATCACACCGTTCTCGAGGAGGAACTGCCCGAAGAATCGAACCGCCATCGTCCGTCCTCCCTTCGCTAGACTGAGTCCAGGACCTGAAGAACCTTCGCCGAATCGAACGGCTTGCTAATGACGTTCGTCGCACCCGCTTTGAGGCACTCGGCGAGCTTGTCGGCCACCCCGCCCACGGAGCTGATCATGACGACCCGCGCGTCGGGTTTGATCTGCCGGATCATCCTGAGGGTCTGCACGCCGTCGAGGTTGGGCATCACGACATCCATGCAGACGAGGTCGGGTGGGCTGGCTTGGAACGCCTTCAACGCCTGGAGGCCGTCGCCGGCGTGGCCCACGACCGTGTAGCGTCCACTCGCTTCGAGGATCTTGGAGAGCTGCTTTGCAATCGTGGCGCTGTCATCCACCACCAACACCGTCCGCGTTCCTACCATCGATGTCCCTCCCCGCCACTCCGGCCCCCCGGACGTGAGCACGACGCTCACTCACCCGCATCGGGGGAATGATCGACCAGCTCGCTACGAACCCCCCGTACGGTACGTTACTATACCACGCGAAGAGCAGGGCGTCGCCTCACGGAAGCTCGAGCGTTGATCGCGATGCATCCCCGCCCCCCACTCCGCGCCGTCTACGGCTTCCACGACGCAGCCACGCGGATCGTCCCGACCTTGCGTCCTATCTCGCATACTCGCATACGGGGTCAGTACGGGGTGAGACGCGACGTGTTGATTGTGACTTGTTGACGTTCGGAATACAGACCAGTCGGAGCCGCAGGGTTTCGTCATCTCGACGCCACTCCTGGGAGAGTCCGGCGCTCACCGTAGCACAAGGCCGGACAGCGATTCAAGCAGCCGCGTCGATACCGTCACCAGTTCGCGCCATTCGAGCGCAGGGCGTCGGGCCGTGCGTTCCTACACGGGGCGGCATACCGTGGCATGCTTGGCGTCTTGGGCGCCGGCCCTCGATGTGCCGGGTTCGTACAGGGGTCGCCGATCTCCGGATCAAGGGCTTGGGGCGGCGAGCCCGCCCCAAGCCCCGCTTCCCTATCACTTCTTCTTTTCCTTGATGCACTCCATTTCGAGTTTCAGCTTGACGGTGTCGCCGACCACGACCCCGCCATTGTCCAAAAGCTTGGTCCAAATCATCCCAAAGTCTTTGCGATTGAGCGTCCCTTCGCCCGTGAACCCCGCTCGGGTATTCCCCATTCCGTCAGTTACCACGCCGTTGAATGACCCGACCAGGGTGATGTCCTTGGTCACGCCCAACAAGGTGAGCTCGCCGATCGCGGTGTACGTCTCGCCCGATTTTGTATAGCTCTTCATCTTGTAGGTCATCGTCGGATACTTCTTGGCATTGAAGAAATCTGGACTGCGCAGATGCTCATCGCGTTTCTTCTGGTTGGTGTTGACGGACTCGGTCTGAATCGTCGCCTCGATGGCCTTGATCTCCTTGGTCTCCGGGTCCATGAGAATGAAGCCGTGATAATCCGTAAACCGGCCGGTGGTCTTGGATATGACCAAGTGAGGTACCTCGAACCCCACGATGGAGTGGTCCAGGTCCACGTTGTACCGTGCCATCTCGGCCTGAGCCCAGACCGGAAGACCGACGAGCGAGAAAAACACGGCAAGAGCACTGGTAAACCGTTTGAGTTGGTCTTTCATCATGTCCTCCCATGTGGTTGTTCGCAGAAAGCGGGGTCCCTCATCGTGACCACGCCACGCACCCTGATCGGTCGTCATACGTTCTTCTTTTCGCTTGGATCGCGCACGTCAGTACGCGACGGTGATACGCTGGCGGACGTGACGAGGCTTCTCGATTTCGTCGAGCACCGCCACGGCATAGTCTTCAGCCGAGATGCGGCTCTCGCCATGCGCGTCGACGAGAAGGTGATCGAAGCCGACACGGTAATGATTTGTGCGCTCGCCTGGCGCGATGAGCGCGGCCGGACTGACGTAGGTCCAGTCGAGATCGGCCTGACGATACACGTCCAGTGCGTCTCGGTGCGCCAGGGCGACGGGACGCCACGGCGCGGGAAACTCGGGCGTGTCAACCAGTTGAACCCCCGGCTTAACCTCCAGGCTCCCGGCGCCTCCCACCACGACGAGGCGCCGCACGCCTGCCTGCAGGAGTCCCTCGATGAGCGAGCGCGCCGCGTCCACCACCATCGTGGGCTGGCTGGACGCGCCGGGGCCGACGGCGCTGATCACGGCGTCGTGCCCCGCCACCGCGCTCGCCACGCTGCCGGAATCGAGGACATCACCCCGAACCCCCTTGAAGCCACGCGAAACCGCTGAAAGGTCCCGGACGACAGCCGTTAGGGCGTGGCCTCGCCGCTGCGCTTCGGCGGCGATGCGGCTTCCGAGCGTTCCTCGCGCTCCGAACAATACGATCTTCATGATGGACCTCCCCACGTGCGAAAAGGCGCCGTCCGGCCGCGGCCTTAGCCGAACTGCACCGAGCGTCGCGTTAGCGACCCTGCGAAAAATCCCGTGATTGGGAACTGGACGGTGCCCGGCTCCTCGACCGCAGCCCCCATCGCGACGACGACCGGGACGAAATGCTCGTGCGTCGGAAGCGCCTGTCGCACCCCCGGAGCGCGGTGTTGGTAGTCGAGAAGCTCGTCCGCCTCTTGACGAGCCAGGATATCCGCGGCCCACGCGTCGAACTCAGCCGCCCACGAGGGCGTCGCGGGATTCTGCCCCAGGTTCACGGCTCGTAAGTTATGGGTTAAGAATCCGCTGCCCACGACGAGCACGCCCTCGCGACGAAGCGGCGTGAGCGCGCGTCCGAGAGCAAAGAGCGTGGGAGCATCCATCGTCGGAAGAGACACCTGGAGGACGGGAACGTCGGCGGCGGGGTACATCGCGACGAGCGGAACGTACGCGCCGTGATCGAGGCCTCGGCCGGGGGCTTCGGCAATCGGCTGCGTCGTACCCAGCAGTTCCCGAACTCGTTCGGCGAGCCCGGGAGCGCCTGGTGCCGGATACGTCACCCCGTAGTACCTCTCCGGAAAACCGTAGAAGTCATACACGAGAGGCACGGTCCGCGTCGCTCCGAGGGTGACAGGCTTTTGCTCCCAGTGGGCCGAGAGCATGAGAACCGACGTCGGGCGCGGCATCGCGTGCGCCCACTGGTTCAGCTCCGCCACCCACCCCGCGTCGTCGAGCAAGAACGGCGAGCCGTGCGCGAGGAAGATGGACGGCATCCGCTCCGGCGCCTGCACGCGTGTTTCTTCCGGTTGGGTCATGTCTCCTCGCCCGTTCACGTGACGGCCGGCGCCCCGCGCTGGGTCGAATCACTCGCGCGTGTCACCACCGTCGCCGCCCGTTGGTCAGTACGTCTCTGAGTCACGAACACCGTGACACCCTGTGGCGAAAACGGGCTACCGTCGTGCACGGTTCACGACCGGGCGCCGGGCGCGCGCGCCGACCGACTGCACGACGTCTGCCACCGTGACCTCGGCCAACACGTCCTCCAACGCCCGCTCGGCGCGGCGGAGCGCCGTGGACAGCGCCGCCTGAATGTGACGGCCGACGGGGCAGTTCGGGTTGGGGGGCGAGCGATGCAGCGCGAAGAGATCTCCCGATTCGACCGCCTGGTAGACATCGAGCAACCGGATCTGGGCGGCAGGCTTCGCCAAGAGCGCCCCGCCTCCCGCGCCGAGCCGCGAGGTCACGAGCCCGGCGCGAGCGAGCATCGAGAGCAGCCGCCGGATGACCCCCGGATTGGTGTTCACGCTCGACGCCATGTACTCCGACGCCACCGGACGCCCGCGCTCGGTCTCGAGGACGGTCAGGATGTGCACTCCCACGACGAAGCGGCTGCTGGTCGACATGGCTGGCCTCGGTGACGAGCCGCACAAAGTGTGTAACTATTGTAGTAACACTTATCGAGCCTGTCAAGCTCCCGGAGACCGGCCCCGCGATCAGCCCCACGATGACCTTCTCCCTCCGCGATGCCTTCGACGCGGTTTCCGAGACGGGACGAGTCCCACGGGTGCGAAAGAGCGCTGGCATCACTACCCAGACGGGAAATCGTGTACCATCGGATCAACGTATGCCCGACGCACTGACCCAGGTGATCGCGTATCACCAGGCGACGAAGCACCATTTTCATGCCTATGCGCGCGGTCCGCATCACATGGACTGGGCCACGCAGCCCAATCCCTTTCGGCGGTATGATGGGGCCCCGTTGATTGCGCTTGACCATATTCCTCCCAGCATGGAACCTCTCTATGAAGCGGCCTTCGTGGTGGGCCATGTCCCGCCCCAGCCCTTCACCGCTCGCAACGTGGCACAGCTCTTTTCAGACAGCCTGGCTCTCTCGGCGTGGAAACAGGCCGGGGACTCGTCCTGGGCGCTGCGGGTCAATCCCTCCAGCGGCAATCTCCATCCGACCGAAGGGTATCTGGTCTGTGGGCCGGTTCACGGACTGTGCACGATACCGATGGTCTGTCACTACGCACCCGCCGAGCACGTGCTGGAACGACGCGCTGAGTTTCCCTTGAAGACTTGGCAGGCGTTGACTCGATCCCTGCCGACCCCGGTGCTTTTGATCGGATTGACCTCGGTACACTGGCGGGAGGCCTGGAAATATGGTGAACGGGCCTATCGCTACTGTCAGCATGACGCGGGGCACGCGATCGCCGCGGTGAGTCTGGCCGCCGCGGCCCTGGGCTGGCACGCGACCCTGCTGGACGATCTGGGGACACACTCCGTGGCCAGCCTGCTGGGCGTCGTCGATCCCCAAGGGGGCGAAGTCGAGGAACCCGATTGTGTGCTGGCGGTCTACCCGCAGGGCGTGGCCTGCCGAACGCTCACGTTACCAAGCGACGTGCTGGCGACCTTTGCGACCATGCCGTGGCAGGGCAAACCGAATGCGCTGAGCCGAAACCACGTGGAGTGGCCGATCATCGACGGTGTGACGGCGGCGACCAAGAAGCCTCCCACCGATTCGGGGAATGAGACCTCTCGGCCGACAGGCCCACCGCTCGTGGTCGGTGTGGCGCCGATTTCACTTCGCCACATGATTTATCAGCGCCGCAGCGCCGTGGCTCTGGACGGCCGGACCGGCGTCACTCGGAACGCGTTGTATCAGATGTTGGCCAAGACCATGGCTGGACCGGGGCAGTTTCCTTTCAATACGCTCCCCTGGACACCGCTCGTTCACTTGGCCCTCTTTATCCACCGGGTTCAGGATGTCGATCCGGGTCTCTATCTTCTGGTCCGTGATCCCGCGCAGACCGCAGCCCTGCGCGCCGAGATGAAACCCGACTTCCTCTGGGAAAAACCGCCATCCTGTCCGGAAGGTCTGGAGCTCTATCGTCTCCAGACTGGGGATGCGCGGGACCTGGCCGAGCAGGTCTCCTGCCATCAAGCGATTGCGGCCGACGGTTGTTTGAGCCTCGGCATGATCGCGGAGTTTGAGCGGCCGTTACAGCGGCAGGGGCCCTGGTTCTATCCGCGGCTCTTTTGGGAAAGCGGCGTCGTCGGCCAGGTCTTGTATCTTGAAGCCGAGGCGGCGGGGATCCGCGGCACCGGCATCGGTTGTTTCTTCGATGATCCGATGCACGCGGTGCTGGGACTGAAGACCCTGCAGTACCAGAGCCTGTATCACTTTACGATGGGCGGCCCGGTCGACGACCCGCGACTGAGGACCCTGCCTCCCTACTCAGAGAAAGCCCGCGAAGCCGGCCGCAAAGACAGCGAGCCCAGGGAAGGCTGAGTCGATACGGCGGAAGCGCGCCGCGAACGATTCCTCCGCGCCACCCGACGGCCGCGCGCCTTTACAGGGCCGCGACCCGCGCTACACTCCTCAACGCGTCCGGAGACGACATGGGCACGTGGGTGTGGCTCTGGGAGCGGGTGGCGGGGGTCGCAGCGGCCGGTATCGTAGCGCTCCTCTTCCTCGCGGGTGGGTGCGAACGCCTCGAACTGATCACGTACGATTGGCGCATGCGGTGGTTCGCCGACCCGCCCAGCCACCGCATCGTCCTCGTCGCAATCGACAACCCCAGCCTCAAAGAGTTGGCCACCTGGCCGTGGCCGCGGGCGGTTTACGCTCGCGCCATCCGGACGCTCTCCGCGGCCGGCGCCGCCGTCATCGGGATGGACATCGATTTCAGCGCGCTGCGAGAGCCGCGCGACGACCATGACCTCGCGCGCGCCGTCAAGAAATCACGCCGCGTGGTCCTTGCCGCCTTCCACGAACGGCGGGAATTGCCCGGCGGCGCCCTGATCGACTACGCCAACCTCCCCTACCCGAACCTGCTGGCCGCCGCCCACGGGATCGGATCGATCAACCTCCCCGTCGATATCGATGGTGCGCTCCGCCGAGACCCTATCACCGCCGACGTCTTGGGTGACCGAGGGTGGAGTTTTGCGGTGGAGATCGCCCGGACCTTTCGAGGCGCCGAATCACGCGAGGTTCGGGTAAACGAGGATGGACGCCTGTGGTTGAAGGAGTTCCCCGTTCGGATGGGCGACACGCTCGATTCGTACATACGATTCTTCGGTGGACCGTCGACGTTTCCAGTCGTCTCTTTTGCCGACGTACTCGCAGGGCGGCCGGACGCCTCGCTCTTTGCGGGCAAGATCGTGCTGATCGGCGCGACCTCCTTGGAGCTTCAGGATCTGCGACACACGCCGTTTGAAGGACTCATGCCCGGAGTGGAGATTCAGGCCAACGCGATCGAGACCGTGTTAGCCGGCGGGGGATACCGTCGGACAACGCGACACCAGGTGCTCGGGGGGATCGCCGCCATTCTTGGAGCATGGACCCTGGCCTTGGTCACGCTCGGCGTGTGGCGGCAGCGCGACACGGCTCGGCGGCTCCGGGCGATCGGCGCGCTCGGTACGGTGTCGCTGGGAACCATGGTCGGGCTCGCTCTCTATCAATTCCGGGGATTCGTCTTTCTCGATGTCACGCCGCTCATGGCGACCGCAGCGGCCCAAGTGGCCACTTCGCTGATTGCGGGCTATTGGCTCGCGGAGCGTCGGGTCGAATTCCAATCCGAGAATCTGCTCGCGCTGTATCGGATGAGCGAAGTGGCCCGCCACCAGACGACCCTCGAGCGGATCGCGGACCTCTTCTTCACCCAAACGCAGCATCTGTCGGGCGTCGATTTGCTGGGCATCGACTTGTGGGACGAGTCCGCACGCCAGTTCCGGACGCGTGTCATGAAAGACGCGAGTGGGTTTCGCCCGCCGCCGTCCCTGTCCGCGTATGAGGAGGTGCTCAACCGGGTCATGACCCGCGGCCTCCCCATCGGGGCGGCCGACCTGTCGGATGCGCTACGGGCCGACGGTGGACGTGGTCCACGTCTGCGCTCCAGCTTGTTTCTTCCCATGGTCGCCCAGAATCGGACGATCGGCGGTCTCCACGTCCACCGCGTGCGCTCGGGAGCCTTTTCCGAGGACGAGGTCAAGACCCTGCTCACGCTCACGACCCAGGTGGCGTTTCATATCGAGAATGGACACCTGTTGGAGGAGGTCCGGGCGCTGTTTCAGCGCAGCCTGGAGGCGTTCTCGACCGCGCTCGACTTCAAGGACACCGACACGGGCGGGCATTCCCAGCGCGTCGCGGCCTATGCCGTCGAGGTCGGCCGGCTCTTGGGGGTCGGCGGCCAGGATCTCGACGTCATCGGCCAGGGCGCCCTGCTCCACGACATCGGCAAGATCGCCGTCCCGGATCGCATCCTGCTCAAGCCGGGGAAACTGTCCGACGAGGAGTGGATCGTCATGCGCAAGCATCCTGAAACGGGCTACCAGATGCTGAAAACGATCCAGATTCCCGAGCCCATCGCCACGATCGTGCGCCATCACCACGAGCGTTTCGACGGAGCAGGCTACCCCTCGGGATTGCGCGGCGAACAGATCGCCCTGGGAGCGAGGATCTTCTCGGTCGCCGATCTGTACGACGCCATGACCAGTGACCGGCCGTATCGCAAGGCCCTGTCGGCGGATCGGGTCGTCGCGGAATTGACGCGGGCTTCGGGCACCCAGTTGGATCCGGACGTAGTCCGCGCGTTTTTCGCCATTCCTCCCTCGGTACTCGCCCAGGTGCGGACGGCGTCCCAGAGCGGCCTCCTGAATCGCCGAATCGCCTGACCGCTATGTCGTGCGTTACCCAGCAGGGCAATCCGCGACACACGGCCGCGCGCGCCGCCTTCGAGCCACCGAATATTGCGTCAAGACCAGGGGTCTCCGGGGGTAAGGAGGGCATTCCTATGCGAATCCAACCTCGAATGCGAATTGGTCTCTGGGGCCTGGTCCTTGCCGTTCTCGTCATGGCCGCCGCTCCGTCGTGGGCAAGCGAGACGACCGCCAAGCTGATGAAGACGCAAGGGCTCGTCGAAGTCTCGAGCGCGTCGCCGACCCGGTGGGCGTCGGCCCACGCGGGTCGCGTGCTTCATCCGGGAGACGCCGTGCGCACCGGAAGTCGGGCATCGGCGATCATCGAGCTCGACGGCGCCGAAGTGACGCTGTATGAAACCACGCTGCTGCGTATTCCAATGTCGGCAAGCACGGTCTCGACCGCGGGAGACAGTCCGTGGCGGCACCCGCTGCTGGATCAGGGTCGCGGACTGTTCAACGTCATCCCCGGCCGGACGCCGGCCGGTTTCTCCGTACGCACGCCGATGTTGGTGGCGGGCGTGAAAGGTACGATCTTCGAAGTGATCGCGACCGGAACCGAACACGCCGTCTACGTGTGGGAAGGCGCCGTCGAGGTCGGTTCGCTGTTGGATCCCACGGACCTGCAGCTGGTCGCCGCCGGCGAGCACACGATGCTGGACGACCTCCGCCTCACGCCCAGCCAACCCATGCCAGTCGAACGGGAACGCCCGGAGGGCGCATACCGTGGTACGGTAAAACCCGACGTCACGCCCGGGGAAGACCACGTCCAGCAGGAACCGATCAAACACGAAGAAGCGATCCAGAAAGAAGAACGCATCAAAGCCTCTCTCAAAGTGACTGAGGTAAAGGAAGAACCCATCGACCACGCCGCTGTCCTGGAGTCCTGGCGCGAGGCCGATCGGATCGCCGTGGATCTTGCGAGCGACGGCATGGCGGACTTTCAAACGATCGTCTCCAGCGGCGAACTCCGTCAACCGGTCGCGGTCAACCGGCTTGGCCAAACGCTCACCTCGACGACCAAGACGCTGAGCGCGACGACATCCACGGCGCCGCCCACGGCAGCGACCGATACAACGGCGTCGTCCTCGACCAACACCGCCCCGATCTCTTCCGTCGTCGATCCCCTCGCCTCGACGGTCACCACGACGGTATCGGCGATCACGGATCCGCTCGTCTCGACGACCACGACGACACTGTCGACCGTGACAGATCCGCTGCTGTCGACGGTCACCACGACTGTGCCAACCGTGACGTCCACCGTCTCTTCGGTGACCACGGCGGCAACGACACCGGTCCTCAGCACCGTCACCACCGTGGTCGATCCAGTGACGGGATCCACGAGCCGCTTGGTGGACACCGTCTCCGGCTTACTGGGACCATAACCGCGACGTGAGGACACGACTCTTCACGGCGATCGTCATGGGGGCCCTGCTCAGCGCAGGGCCCTCATCGTTTGCGATAGCCGGGCCGTCGATTACCGTCGGCGTCGCGTTAGGGACCGACAGCAACGTCTTTCTCAGCCAGACCGACCCCCAACACTCGCTCTTTCTGCAGACGACGCTGAAGGCATCGGTCGAGACGGACGCCACGCAGACACAACGCCTTGCGTGGACGCTGCGCGGTTTATCCAAACACTATCTGCAATACGGAGAAGCCGACAAACTTTTCGGCGATTCGATCGTCGCCTATCGATACGCCCTGCACCGCTCCCTCCTCTTGGGGCTCATCCAGACGTTCTCGTACACGCAAGTTCAATTGTTGGATACCGAAGGCAATACCCTGCCGCGCGAACAATTTGTCGCGTACGCCAACGAATTACGCGGCTACGTCCAAGCCCTCCCCACGCTGGAAACGCGCGTGACCCTCGGAGGGGGCGTGCGTTACAAGGACATGAAAGAAACCGCCGACCAATTGATTCCCGATCCAACGGACCCGGCGGCTCCCCCACTCGTCCTGCACTTTCCCTCGCTGGATCATCACGGCTATTTCCTGACGGCCGAAGCGGGCTATCGTCGAGGATCGGGGCTTGCGAACCTGTCGTACGAGTACGCCGTGACGCAATACAACGAGACCCAAGCCAATAACCAGCACACGAGCCAAACCGGAGTCAAATTGGTGACGAATCCCCTACTTGATCTGATCCAACACACCGCACGGGTCAGCCTGGGAGAATCGTTCACTCGGTGGATCGCGGCCTCCATCGAGGGGCAGGGCCGGTGGAATATCGACCCGTTCGAAGGCGATCTCACCTACCGCCAGTGGGACGGCAAAACCCAGGTGGACCTGGCGCTCGCCGGCCTGGCGCGTTGGACCAATGTCGCGTCGTATCGGACCAGGATCTATGCCGAGCGGACGGCTAGTGCAGACTCAAGCGACCGACGCGAGCGCTTCGTCGACGCGACCACCATGCTGGTCCGCTCCTGGACGCCACGTCTCTCCTCCTCCCTCCAGTATCAGATCTCCAGAAAAACCAGCAACGTCGCCGGGGATCGCTTCACCACGCGCACCGCGTTGATCGGGATGGAAGTGTCTTACTAAAACATCGGGCGTTCGTGTTTCGGGGCGACCAAACCGCCGGCGGCGCGCGGACATGACGATCCGGTCATGCCGGGCCGGGTTGGCCGAGGGGCGCCGGAGAGCTCGTGAAACTTTTTCCGGTCTCGGCTGTTTCAGGGACAGGAGGCCCCGGAACAGCTACACTGTATGCAGCGTGGCCCCATAACCGGAGGTGTCCATGAGCATGTCGACCGTAACGGCTGCGACGTTAACCGCCCTGCTCCTCGGCTCGTCTCTCGTCTGGGCGGAGGATGTCCCCAGTCCCCGCGTGGATGCACGGCAGGAGCGCCAACAAGCGCGGATCGAGGAAGGGGTGGCCAGCGGCCAATTGACGGGCCCCGAGGCTCGGCGATTGGAGCGGCAGCAGGGCCGGATCAAGCGGGCCGAGAAGCGGCGTGAGGCCGACGGGACGTTGAGCGCACGGGACAAGGCCGCGTTGGAGCGGAAACAAGATCGCGCTTCGCGCCACATCTATCGGGCCAAACACAATGCCAGGACCGCCCAGTAATTGTTCTCCCTAGCGAGGTCACCGCTCAGGTAGACACCGACGGCCCGGGGACGATTGTCTCCGGGCCGTCTGTTGCGTATACCAGCGCCAGCACTCCTTATTCAGCTCATCTTAAGCCCGATATCGAACGTGCCGACGTAGCCTTGGGTCCCTGGGGTGAGCCGGAGCACGAGTTCCTCGCCACCGTCTTCGAAAATACCGTCTTGGCGATTCAGCATTCGGCCCTGCCCCTTGGCGGCGTACGGAGCCTGCGCGTGGATGTGATCCGTGAGGGCGTCGTCGAAGTAGATCTGTGACGTGAACTCATATCCCCGTCTGGACTCCGGATTCGTGCGGATCTTGAAGTGGATGTGGACCGCTCTGCCGGGGTACCACCCGGGGTAGATTGTCAGAAACTGGGCCGTTCCGGTCGCGTCCGTGATCTGGTAGCCGCGCAAAAATTTCTTGCCGCGCGTGTCGAACGATCGATCCCGGACGTCTCCATACACACCGGACGCGTCACAGTGCCACAGGTCCACCATGGCGCCCGCGAACGGCGTGCAGGCGTTGCCGCGAATCTCATGGACACGCAGCGCCAGTCGGAGCGGCAGGCCGTCTTTGACCGAGCCGTCCGAGGGGTCCGATCGGATGTCGGACCGATTGAGGCGCTCATCCACAAAATAAGGGCCTTCGGTCTGCTCAGGCCTCACGATGCAAGGCGGCATCGCCGTGACGGTCGGCTTCCGAGACCACATGCGCCGCCACCATCTAGGGCCATGCGGTCCGGGTCCGCACCCCACCAGCACGGTGGCGGCCGTCGCGCCCACGAGGCCGAGCATCGTTCGTCGACTCAGTGTCATGGTATCTCCCTCCAGGCTAGGTCACTGACATGAGCACGCCGTTTAAGGCGCAAACCGGGTCGGGGTGTCGAGGTGGAGCATCATAGCGATGATCATCGCTTTTTCGACTCGGATTCCAGATGAAATTTGTGGAGGAAACGGTGCACCACCGGGGCAAACACGATCCCGACGATCACGATGAAGGCTAATCCGCTAAAGAGGGCATAACACCCTGCAAACAATTTTCCAGACCCCGTTTGAAGCGTCGTCAACGGCCCCATGCCGGATAAGATCATTGCGGCGTTTGCGAATGCATCGATCCACGGCAGGTTCTCAAAGTAGTGATACCCGATGATCCCCACACCCAAGGAGACGGCGATGACCAAGAAGCCGATACCGGAGCTGCGGGCGAACCGGGCGAAAAAAGCTCGCCTGGACAACAACGGAGTTTTGTGATGTTCGAACATCCGAATAGCGTCTGGGTCTAGCGGTTATTCCGCCGGTGTCTGTTTGGGCAACGGCCCGCCGGGACCCGTCCCCGAACCTTCACTCGACGTGTCCGACTCGCGCTTCTGCCAGTATACGGTGGCGCATATGCCGGCCGCTACCTCGGCGACGGCTCCCGCTCTCCGGACGGCGACTGAGTCTCCTGCCCGTCGCGCATCCAAGCCCCGAGCAGCGAATAGGCCACGGCGAGCACCACCGGGCCGACGAAGATGCCGATGAGTCCGAACGCGATCAGACCGCCGACCACGCCGGTAAAGACCAGGAGCAAGGGAAGATCCGCGCCCTTCTTGATCAGGAGCGGGCGCAAAATGTTATCGAGCGTGCCGACCACGATGGTCACGACGAGCAGAAACGTGCCCCACGCCGCATCGTCGATCCAATAGAGCCAGATCACCGCGGGCGCGAGCACCGGCACCGCCCCGATCTGGGAGACGGCCAAGAGAAACATCCCAGCCGTCAGCACCCCGGCGAAGGGCACCCCGGCGACCGCGAGACCGATGCCACCCAATGCCGACTGGACCATCGCGGTAACGACGACCCCGAGCGCCACGCCTCGGACGGCTTGTGCCGCAAGCCGTACGACCGCCTCCCCGGTCGAGCCGCCAAGCCGCCCCGCGAACCGCCGCACGCCATCCGCAGCCGTCTCGCCTTGCGCGTACAAGATCGCCACGATGACGATCGTGAGGAGGGACTGCGCAAAGACCAACCCGAGGCTGCCCACGTGGGCGACGAACCATCTCGTGACGTCCCCGGCATAGGGAGCGGCCCTCGCGGCAAGGTCCTGGATCCCTTTGGCCGCGATCTGTTCCCAAGCCCGAGAGGCCTGTTCACCGACCAGCGGAAGTTGGCGCAACCACGCCGGAGGCGGCGGTAACGTCTCGGTCGCGATCGATCGCACCCACTCCACGATCGTATCGACGTTCGCGACGATCGTGCCGATGACGGCCAGCAACGGGAGGATCAGGACCAAGATCAACGCCAGCGTCATCGCGGTCACGGCCAACGACCGCTTGCCCCACAACCGAGCCTGCGCCGCGAGCATCGCGGGCCAGGTTGCCACCACGATCGTGGTCGCCCAGACGATCGCCGCGAGGAATGGGCGCAGTATCCAGAACGACACACCGATCAGGGCGCCGATGAAGAGGACCGCGAGCAAGTCGCGGTGGAGGTCGCGTGGGACGTCACGCATCGCGCGGGATTCCAGATGATTGGTTGCATGGTAGCCGAGCTGATCGCAAAAAGAAACCGCCCGGCTCACTATGCACTGACTTCGGCGGTCTTCTGGTCGCGCCATGGCGTCGGCTTGATCAACGGGTCCGGCGTTACCCGCCCACTTGCGCTCCTAAGCTTCGCCATCCACCCGTGGAGGTCCTCCAAGCGTACCCTGTACAAGAACGCATTAAGGACGGGGTGCAAGCGGCCCAGCTAACCGGCCCGAGACTCGGCCAAAGGTGGCGTTGGAGCGCAAACAAGGTCGCGCTTCGCGTCATATCTATCTGGCCAAACACAACGCCAGGACCGCCACACGGCAATCGCCGATCTGAGGATGACGCGGCGCAAGCAGACTCAATGGGCCCGGGGACGACCGTCCCCGGGCCCATTGGCTTCGTGATCTCTTTTGTGGAACTTCTTACCTGCGACGTGAGTCCGCCGACTCCTTTTCCGCAGATCCGGACTAGCCGCCGACCGTCGCGGCTTTCACGGTATGGGCCGTCTTGCCCTCGGCCTCAACCGAGACTTTCGCGCCCACCTTGACGTCGCCTTCCACCTTCGTGTCTTTGGTGATCTCGAGGGCGACTACCTTCCCTTCGAAGTCTTTCACCGAGATGGTCTTCCCCGCCTCGTACTTGATGACCTCACCGCTCACCATCGTCATGGCGGCATGCGCGGCCACGGTAAACACGAGCACGGCGACGATAGCGCACACATTCTTCATCCACTGTCTCATTCTTGATCACCCCCTTTCTCGCCAACGATCCAAAGCAGAGGACGTGCCAATATACGCGGCGATCGAAAACGCCTTGAACTCCAGGAGTTCCGACCTCCAGCCGGGATAAGCGGCTCGCACAGATGCCAAAAATTCGGCGCCTGAACGCCGCATTTCCGGCTCTCAGTTGACGGGTCGGATCTTCTCCGGTCAGGGAGTGTTCGAAGACTCAAGGAGAACGACACGCCGCTATTCACGTCACGAAAGGCCTGGTGTTTCGGAGCGGTGAGGATGGATAGGCGCTTCCAATCTTGGTGTCTATGAAAGAGTTTGCGAAGTTTGCGCACCTGAAGCCCTCTATCGAACGCTCCGGTGTAGCCTTGTGCTTGGTGGGCTGCAGCATCAGTTGCTCGCCGCCGTCTTCAAATGCCGTCTCGTCTGTTCCTCAATATGCGTTGCCCCTTGGCACTGTAGGGCTTGCGCGTGGATCTGATCGTGAGGGCGTCGTGACGGAAATCTGCGACGTAAATTCATATCCCTGTCTGGACTCCTGATTGGTACGAATCTTGAAGAAGTGGATATGGACGGTTCTGCCACGGTCCCACCGGGATAGATCGTCAGAAACTTGGCCGTCCCGTTGAGGTCCGTGACTTGATAGCCGCGCAAGAACTTTTTGCTTCGCGTGTCGAATGACCGAGGACGAGCGTGAAGCTTGCCCGCCCTCTCTATTTCAACACTGAGCTGTTTTGACCAGACGGCACTCCGTTTTATGGGCAGAATACGATTCACCAATTACCGAGGGGTGGGGACATGTCTTCAAAACCAACGCTGTCGTTGCTGTGTCATCGGGGCGGCCTTCTCGTCGCCGTTTCCCTGGTCGTCGCCGGAGTCGTCTTTGCAAGCCCTGCCACTGCCGCACAGAAGCGGGTGTTCATGGCGCCCGACGATCACACCGATTACTTCTGGATGGCGACCGACGCCGAATATGAGCAGTTGTTTATCACGATGCTTGGTTACTATCTGGATCGAGCCGATGCGACCGCGGGCGAGTCGTCGGAATACCAAAGCCGGTTTTCCGCCGACGGCAGCCTGTGGCTCAGGGCTTACGAAAAGAACGAAACACCCGGGGAGTTTCAGCGGCTGGTCGATCGTATCAAATCAGGGCACATCAGCGCACCGCTGAACCCGCTCGTCATCACGTACGGAGGCGTGCCCGCAGAAGCGGTGCTTCGTTCGATGTACTACGCCGGTCAGCTCGAGCGCCGCTACGGCCTTGATTTTCCCCTCGCGATCGCCATGGAGAATGCGGGCATGTCCTACGGTCTGGGATCGCTCTGGGTCGGAGCCGGGGCGAAATACAGCTGGAAGGGCGTGTGCAATTGTCCCAGTCTCGTGCCCAACCTGGATAACCGTGATCATGAGGTGTACCGCTGGGTCGGGCCGGACGGGGGAAGCCTCATTATGAAATGGAATTCGTTTCATGCGTACGACAGCATCGGGGGGTACGCCGAGGCGCGGTTTCCTGATACCGTCCTGGACTACGTGACCACGAACGCGGCGTCGAACGGCTTTGCCGCCCGCTATCCCTATAATACCATCGGGGTTTTTGGTCAGGGATGGGACGATCTGTTCACCACGAACCTGAATATCCAACAAACGTGCAAGACCAAATCCGACAGCACCCGCGCCTGCATCGTTTCCAACACGATCGATTTCTTCGAGGACTTCGCTCCGGTATACGGCGCGGCGCTCCCCACCGTGTCGGCGAGTTTCGGCAACGAATGGGATCTCTCCCCGGCGTCGCTCGCGGAGGTATCGGCTCGCGTGAAGCGTTCCCTGGAGAAACTCCGTTCCGCGGAAGCGCTGGCCACGCTCGTCAGCCTCAAAAACCCGTCGTTCCTGAACGGCCGGGACACGGCCCGGGATCGGGCCTTTCTCGATCTCGGCCTGTACTTCGAACACGACTTTGAAAACGGCGGCCCGAGAGTGGGCGGAGCGACGCGAATCGCCTGGCAGCGCCAAGTGGCCACGGAGATCGAAACCTACGCCAACACCCTGGCCGCCGACGCCGCGACCGCGCTCGGCGCCATGATTCAAAAGAGCGGCGCCAACCCGCGCTTCTTTCTCTTCAATCCGCTGAGCTGGATCCGCACGGATATCGCCGACCTCCCGTACGCCGGCGCCCTCCCGGTACACGTGGTCGACCTTTCGAACGGGACCGAAGTGCCTTCCCAGGTCGTCACGGTGAGCGGAACGCGCTACATCCGGGTTCAGGCGCAAAATATCCCCTCGGTGGGGTACAACGTGTTTGAAATCCAGCCGGGGAGCGGTCAGGCGTTCGCGAATCCGCCGACGGCGAATGCGGCGACCGGCGTGCTGGAAAACGACTTCTACCGCGTCACGGTCTCGACGCGCGGCGCGATTACCAGCTTGATCGACAAGCGACTCGCCAACCGGGAATTTGCCGGGGCGATCAGCGGGTACGCGTTGAACGATCTCGGCGCTGGCAGCGGAACGCTGGGGATTGAAAATGCCGGGCCGGTGTCGGTGACCCTCGTCGCGACCGCCGCCGGGCCCCTCGCGCACACCACCCGGGTCACGCTGACGCGCGGATCCGATCGCGTGGCCATTCAAAACGAAGTGACGCAGAACTTCGGCGGAACCCGCTCCTGGCGATTCAGCTTCAACCTGACGAGTCCGGACGTTCGACACGAGGAAGTCGGAGCCGTGCTGCGCGCGCGCCTGACGACCGATGGCGGCAACTATTCGCCCCGAAACGCGCGATATGACTTTCTCACCCTGAACCATTTCGCGGATATGAGTGGGACCGGATCGGTGGGAGTGACCCTCTCGAACGCGGATGCCTACTTCATGACGCTGGGCGCGAGCACGACCACCACGCTCGATACCGCGACGTCTCAGCTCTCCGTGGTGCTCGGCGCGAGCCTCCGGCCATACAATCCCATCTTGAACCAAGCCGGCGATGCCTACTTCCTGCAGCGGTTCGCGCTGCAGTCGCACGGCGCGTTCGATCCGGCTTCGGCCATGCGGTTTTCACTCGCACACCAGAACCCGCTCACGGTCGGGACGGTCTCCGGGGGCACGGCCTATCCGGAAACCTCCTACTCGTATCTTTCGATCTCGGATCCGAACGTGCTGCTGTGGGCGCTCAAGCCGGCCGAAGAAGGCATCGGAGACGGCGTCATCGCGCGCGTCTGGAACCTGGCTCCGACGTCGAGAACCTTCGCGCTCGTGCTGAACGAGACCCTCGCGAGCGCCAAGCAAATCTCGCATATTGAATTAGATCGGAGCGCAGCGGCAATCGGGGGCGGGACGCTGACCTCGTCGATCGCCCAAAACCAACTCTTGTCGTTCCGTCTCTTCCCCTCGTCGCTTCCACGGGCGGTGAAGGTCGTCGCGTCCAATGCGCGGGTCCTGGAGACGGGACGAACCGGTTCCTTTACGGTGACGCGCACCGGCGACACCTCCTCATCGCTGAACGTTCCCTACGTCGTCAGCGGTACGGCGACCGCCGGCAGCGACTATCAGTCGTTGCCGGGATCGGCGACCATTCCATCCGGCGCGGCAAGCGTGGTCATCCCCATCGTTCCCATCAACGACTCTATTCCCGAGCCGGACGAGACGATCACCGTCACGCTGACCCCCCAACCAACCTATCTGCTCGGGCTCTGGAACAGCGCCACCGCCTCGCTGTTGAGCGATGAAACTCCGATCAGCGGAGCGTTGTATCCGTTCGGCGAGGGAACGGGCGGGACCACGGCTGACGCGTCAGGCAACGGGAACACCGGAACGCTCCAGAATGGCGTCGCGTGGACCACCGGGAAATACGGCTCGGGATTGAACTTCGACGGCGTCGACGACTTTGTTTCGGTTCCCGACGCCGCCACGCTGGATCTCGGCGCCAGCGGAACGATCGAAGCGTGGGTAAGACTCGATACGTTGAATCGCTGGCACAGCGTGATCGCAAAGGGAAACGTGAACTCGAATCCCGCCCACAATTACGCGCTCGAAATCAATAATTCAAACCGGTTCCTCTGCATTCTCGGCAACGGGAGCGGTTCAGTCGCGGTCTCATCCACGGTGACCGCCGTGACCGGCCGCTTCTATCACCTCGCATGCGTCTGGAACGGTTCGAGTCTTCAACTCTACCTCGATGGCGCGCCGAACGCTTCGGTCGCTCAAACGGTTGTGCCCGCCGGAAACAGCTCGGCACTCTATATTGGACAGTTCGGCGGCAACGCCGATCGGCTGGATGGCATGATCGACGAAGTACGAATCTACGGCCGAGCCCTTGCCCAAACCGAAGTTCAGAGCGATATGAATACCCCGATCAGTTCAGCGCCTCCCCCCTCCGACACCACGAACCCCACCGTAACGCTCACCGCTCCCGCCTCAGGCGCAACGGTTTCGGGCACGGTGACGGTCAGCGCCTCCGCCTCGGATAACGTGGGCGTGGCGGGCGTGCAGTTCAAGCTCGATGGCGGAAACCTGAACGCCGAAGATACAACGGCTCCCTACACGATGTCCTGGAACACGCAAACCGTTGCCAACGGTTCGCATACGCTGTCGGCCGTCGCCCGCGACGCAGCCAGCAATACCGGAACCGCGACCAACGTCCCAGTGACGGTGTCAAATGCCGCTCCACCCCCGCCGACCACCGGCCTGGTGGCCACCTATGCGTTCAGGGAAGGCAGCGGCACCGGAACCGCAGATGCCTCGGGCAACGGAAACAGCGGGACGCTCACCAATGGCCCCACCTGGACGACGGCCGGGAAATACGGAACCGGTATTCACTTTGACGGAATCGATGATTATGTTTCGGTTCCGGACAGCGCCTCGCTCGATATCGGCAACACGGGTACGATCGAAGCCTGGGTGAAATTGGACGCGCTGAATCGCTGGAACAGCGTGATCGCCAAGGGGAACGCCAACTCTAATCCCGTCCATAACTATGCCCTTGAGATCAACAACGCTAATCGCTTCCAGTGCATTTGGGGGAACGGCAGTTCTCAAATTTCGGTGATCTCAACCACCCCGGCCACGGCGAACCAGTTTATTCACGTGGCCTGCGTGTGGAATGGAACCAGCCACCAGCTGTATCTCAACGGCGCCCTGAACGCGTCGACGACCGGCAGCCTCACGCCGGCGGCCAATACCTCTCCGCTCTACATCGGACAGTTTGGGGGCAATACCGATCGTCTCGTCGGCACGATCGACGAGGTAAGGATCTACAATACGGCGCGGACCCAAACGCAAATTCAGAGCGACATGAATACCCCGCTCTAAGGGCTTCGGACCTGACGATAGAACGCAAGAAATTTTTGTCTGACGCCGTTTTCCTCCTCAATACAGGTGCCGGCCTCCATCCACGCGGATGCACTCGCCGGTGACAAAATCGGTCTCGACCAGAAAGAGCACGGCTTTGGCGATCTCCTCCGCTCCGCCCCAACGTCCGAGCGGCGTGGCCCGCTTGACCTCGGCGTCCTCCTCGTCGCTGAGCTCCGGCGGGCGGAGAATCGGTCCCGGCGCGATCGCGTTCACCAGGATGTCGGGAGCCAGTTCAAGGGCCAGACCCTCGGTCAGCCCCAGCACGCCGCGCTTGCCCGCGTAATACGGCAGGAACTCCTTGTACCGCGGACGGCCGCTGGCTGCGAGCCAGTCCGAAAAGTTGATGATCCGCCCGCCCCCCTGTCGCCGCATTAACGGAGCGGCACGGACCGCGAACAGGTAGGCGCTCTGCAGATCCGCGGCGAACGCCTGCCACGCCGTGAGATCGAGCTCCTCGAACGGCACCTTCTTATAGAGGGAGGCCATGTTGATGAGAATGTCCAATCGGCCGAACTGGCGCTCCGCCTCGCGGAGGACGGTGAGCATTCCCTCCTCGACCGACAAGTCCGCCTGAATCGCCGCGGCGCGCACCCCGAGCTGCTGCGCCTTGAGCACCGTCTCTTCCGAGGCCGTGCGGGACGTCCGGTACGTCAGCAGCAGGCTGCACCCGCGCCGGGCCAGCGCCTCCGCCACGGTCTTGCCGATGCGCGCGCCCCCGGTAATCAGGGCGACTTTGTCACGAGGATCCATCGCGAGTCATTCCAAGTCATGTTCAACCGCGCCCATCCTTGACGGCAACCGGAGTCATGATACAGTTCGCTGCGTCCCGAAGAAAGGGGATGCTATGAATCAGGCCCTGCGTGTCCTGCTCATCGAAGACTCTCCAGACGATGCCTTGCTGCTCCTGAGGGAGCTGAACCGTGGCCAGTATCACACCACGCACGATCGCGTGGACACCGCCGACGCACTCACGATCGCGCTGGATCGCCAGCCCTGGGATCTCATCTTATCGGACTACTCGATGCCCCAGTTCAATGGCGTGGCCGCCCTGCACCTCGTCAGGGAAAGGGGACTCGATCTTCCCTTTATTTTCGTCTCCGGGACGATCGGGGAGGACACGGCGGTGGAAGCGATGCGGGCCGGGGCGAACGACTACATTATGAAGGGCAATCTCAAGCGACTGCTTCCGGCGGTGGAGCGGGAGTTGCGCGAGGCCGACGGCCGACGGTCCCGCCGCCTGGCTGAAGCCATGGTGCAGCGCATGGCCTACTATGACACCCTGACCCATCTGCCGAATCGCAACAAATTGTTCGACCGCTTCCAGGAAGCCCTGCGAACCGACAACCGTCAGGACAAGCCCATGGCCTTGCTGCTCCTGGACTTGAACGGCTTCAAGGAGATCAACGACACCCTGGGCCACTATCGGGGCGACCACGTCTTACAGCAGGTGGGGGCACGCCTGCGGGCGGTGCTCTGGGAGCCGGACCTCGTGGCGCGCCTCGGCGGAGACGAGTTCGCCATCCTCTTGCCGCGCCTGGCGGCCCCGGCCGACGTCCACGTGGTCATTCAGAAGATTCTGAACGCGTTGCAGGCCCCCTTTGTGATCCAGGGATTGCCTCTCGCCGTGACGGCCAGCATCGGCGTGGCGCTCTATCCCGAACACGGCGACAATGCGGATGCCCTGCTGCGCCGAGCCGACGTGGCCATGTACGCCGCCAAGCAGTCCGATGCCGGATTCGTCGTCTATGACGCCACGCAAGACCAACATAGTCCGCAGCGTCTGGCGCTCTCCGGCGCGTTGCGGCAGGCCATCGGCTCCGACCAACTGCGCCTCCACTATCAACCGAAGATCGCGTTCGCCACCCAACGCATCGCGGGCGTGGAGGCGCTCGCCCGCTGGCATCACCCGGAGTATCATTCCATTCCGCCCGACGAGTTCATTCCCACGGCTGAACAAACGGGGTTGATCAAGTCCCTCACGCGGTGGGTCCTGGTGGTGGCGTGTCGCCAATGGGAGATCTGGCAACGGGCCGGCGTCCAGCTCTCCATGGCGGTGAATCTGTCGGCGCGAAACCTCCAGGATCCGACCCTGCCCGATCAGATCGTCGACGTCCTGTCGACGTACGGGATGCCGCCTTCCGCGTTGCACCTCGAAATTACCGAAAGCGCGCTGATAACGAATCTCCAACGCGCGAAGGACGTTCTGACCAGGTTACGCGAGCTGGGGACGCGGCTGTCGATCGATGATTTCGGAACCGGTTATTCATCCCTGGGCTACTTGAAGGACCTTCCCGTCCACGAGATCAAAATCGACAAATCGTTCATCCAGGGCGTGACCAAGGAGGGCCACGGGACGGCGATCGTGAGCTCGATCATCGATTTGGGTCATCATCTCGGACTTGAGGTCGTGGCCGAAGGCGTCGAGGACCACGCGACCTGGGAACGGCTCGCCGCGCTCGGTTGCGACGCCGCGCAGGGCTACTACATGAGCCGCCCCCTGGACCCCGACGCGCTCACCTCCTGGTTGAGCGCGTCACCGTGGGGGTTGAACACGGGACCGGCGAATGTCGCATCCGCGGCAGCCTAATACCACGGTTGCCCGGCGGCAACACTCTCCCGACCTGCGGTTCGACGTCCGATGCTCTCCTGAATCGTTCCCGCCATTGACGTGCCTGAATGAGGGGATACGCTAGAGTCGTCGTGGGTTCCTGTCCGTAGAAGAGAGGATTCCGTTAGCCATGGCACGTCCCCAAAAATCCACGGGGTCACGAGTCCTACGCGCGGTGCCGCAAGCCATCCCGTCGCCGGATTTCCGGATGCTCTTCGAATCCGCCCCGGGGCTCTATCTGGTCCTCACCCCCGATCTCACGATCGTCGCGGTCAGTGACGCCTACCTCCGCGCCACGATGACCGTGCGCGATAAGATTCTGGGGCGGGGCCTCTTCGAAATCTTTCCGGACAACCCCGACGACCCCGGCGCAACGGGCACGCGGAATCTCAGGGCTTCCTTGGAGCAAGTCCTCAGGACCAAACAGCCGAATACCATGGCCGTCCAGAAGTACGACATCCGGCGGCCCGAATCCGAGGGCGGCGGATTCGAAGAGCGGTTCTGGAGTCCGGTCAATTCCCCGGTCCTCGGGCCGAGCGGAGACGTGGCGTTCATCATCCACCGGGTCGAAGACGTCACCGAGTTCGTCCGACTCAAACACCTGGACACCGAACAGTCTCGGCGCGCCGAAGAGCTCCGAACGCGCGCGGGCCAGATGGAGACCGAGATCTTTCTACGCGCCCAAGAGGTCCAGGAGGCCAACCGCCAGCTGCGGATCGCCAATGCGGAGCTCGACGCGTTCTCCTACTCCGTCTCGCACGATCTTCGCGCGCCGCTGCGGGCGATCGACGGGTTCAGCCAAATCCTTTCGGAAGATTACCTGGACCAGCTGGATGAGCAGGGACAGCAGTATCTCCGAAAGGTGCGCGAGTCCAGTCAACAGATGGCCCAGTTGATCGACGATCTGTTGAATCTGTCCCGGGTCACGCGCGCCGAGATGAGCAAGGACGTCGTGGATCTGAGCGGAATTGCGAAAACGGTTGCGGAGGCGTTGCGAGCGACCCAGCCGGAGCGAGCCGCGGAGTTTGAAATCCAGCCGGGGATGACGGCACAAGGGGACCCGCGCCTGTTACGGGTGGTTCTCGACAATCTCCTGGGCAACGCGTGGAAGTACAGCGGCACACGGTCTCACGCCCGGATTGAGGTCGGATGGATGGAGCGGGACGGTCACGTCTCCTATTTTGTTCGTGACAATGGGGTCGGCTTCGACATGACCTACGCCAACAAGCTCTTCGGGGTGTTTCAGCGGCTCCACGCGTGGTCAGAATTCCCCGGAACGGGGATCGGGCTGGCCACCGTCCAGCGGATCATTCACCGGCACGGAGGACAGGTCTGGGCGGAAGGCGCGGTGGGACAAGGCGCCACGTTTTACTTCACGGTCTGAACGAATCGGGAGCAATGGGATGCCGGACAAAATCATCGTACTGGTCGAGGACAATCCGAACGACGAGGCCCTCACGTTGCGGGCCCTGAAAAAAAACAATATCGCCAACGAGGTGGTGGTCGCCCGGGATGGGGCAGAGGCCCTCGACCTCCTGCTCGGCCGCGGGCAACATGCCGACTTTCACAACGGCCGGGTGGTCGCGATGATCCTGCTGGACCTCAAGCTCCCCAAAGTGGACGGCCTGGAGGTCTTGAAAGCGCTTCGTCAGAACGAAAAGACGAAACTTTTGCCCGTCGTCATTCTGACCTCCTCCAAGGAGGATCAGGACATCATCCAAGGCTACAGTCTAGGCGCCAACAGTTATATTCGGAAACCGGTGGATTTCGCGCAGTTCACGGAGGCGGTGCGGCAATTGGGACTGTACTGGCTCGTGATGAATGAAGTTCCTCCGCGGCAAGGATAGGCGGCGCCCCAACTTCTCGAAAAACGTCCGATACCTGTCCTTCACTTCAGGAATCTCTCGTCGTTTTTCCGGCCGGAAATCGTTCTCTGACCCCGCCTTTCTTGACCGTCATGGCACAGAGAGCGCCCCACTGTCCCTCATCGCTTTCACCAAGTTCTTATACATGTTCCTGCGAACTTCGGGAATGACTTGCCCGGGAAATTTAAACGGCATGACAACAATCATTGGAAGCCACTGCACGAGCACATCCGAGTCGTCGAACGTATACGAACGGTATTCTGCGGCTCCCTTCAGCACCCTCGCCGTCACACTCCATCGGTCAGTAGCCCATGAGGGGATGGTAAACAAACTGAACCCCGTAATAAACGCCGGGATCAGTGCGGCCGGATTCCCGTAGTTCCGAAGATGGACTTCGATATGAACGTCTCCCGCAGAGGAGGATTCCGCGAGCGAAGCGAACTGCCCTGAGGCAATGAGGACGTCGGCGAATTCCCGACTCAGGAGCGCGCGCGTGCGTTCCGGGGCTTCGCCTTCCGTGAGAATCTTATAGGTGTAGGTAAACGAGTACGTAGCGGTCGGTTTCCCCGATTTTGCAGGCGGAGGCGGAAAAGCGTCGATCTGGGGGAGACGGTTTTGTTTGAAGCTGGCACACCCTATTGCCATGAGGCTGGCCGCAATCGCGACGACCAGGAACCCAATCCGCCTCGGCTTCCGCATGGATGACCCTCCTCCTTCGGTTGCGTCGAATGATGCGATCCCGAAATCTATTCCTCAGAGAACTGCTGCTCCGACAAGACTCCCTTCATGCCAAAGATCACGACGGTCTCGCCCGTTTCATCGCTCAGGAATTCGCCACCCGGCGATCGGACCACCTCCATCACGCTCATGCCCTTCGGCGAACCACGATCCCTAATGGGGATCGAACAGCCGGAACGTGGAACCCTCTTCAGGCGGCGGATGGGCATGGACGAATCGAAACCCGTCCGGTTCCCGGTAATCCAGCGTCACCCCATCCATACGCGCCGCGCTGCGGGCTTCGGTCGCGATGGTCAGGCCGTCAATTTCTTGGACCACGTCGTCCGGCCGAGCCTCGGATTCGAGCGTGATTCCGAAGACGATCCGATCGTCGTCCCGGACGACGATCGTCAAGCGCACGACCGGGTCTTCGGGATGCTCGGCAATCAGCGCGCCCAACTTGGCAAGAGCTGCGGGAGTGGCGATGACCATCGGACAGTGTGCGATGTTGACAGAAGATCGCCGGAAAATCTACCCTGGGCCAACTGCTCCGCTCTATCGAGAGGAGGCCCATGGCACACGGCGCGAAAAAATGGTGCAGCTTCATGTGGTCGGTCTCAATGACGGGCCTGCTCGGCCTCACGCCCGTTGCGGCGGAGAGCCAAGAGGTCCTCAAGGCTCAGCTCACCACCGCACCGAACGTGCCTCCACCGGTCGGGCGGACCAAGCCGACCCGCCTTCAGGTCGAACTCGAAACAACGGAAGTAAAGGGGACGCTCGCGGATGGGGTGGACTACGAGTTCTGGACGTTCGGCGGCACGGTTCCCGGTCCTTTCATTCGGGTTCGCCAGGGCGATACCATCGAGCTGACGCTCAAGAACAATTCGACCAGCAAATTCCCCCACTCGATCGATCTGCACGCAGTCACCGGGCCGGGTGGCGGCGCCAAGATCACCCAGACTCTTCCCGGAGAGAAGACCGCGTTTCTCTGGAAGGCCATGAACCCCGGCCTATACATCTATCACTGCGCCACACCCCACGTCCCGACCCACGTGGCCAACGGCATGTACGGACTGATTCTGGTGGAACCCGAAGGCGGGTTACCGAAAGTCGACCGGGAGTTTTACGTCGTGCAGAGCGAGTTCTATACCACGGGTGGGTTTGGCGAAAAAGGCGTTCAGTCCTTGAGTCTCGATGGCCTTCGGAACGAGCGCCCGCAGTACGTCGTGTTCAACGGCCGGGTCGGATCCCTGACCGGAGAGCGGATGCTCAAAGCCAAGGTCGGGGAAACGATCCGGCTGTACGTGGGCGTCGGAGGGCCCAACCTCGCCTCATCCTTCCACGTGATCGGTGAAATCTTCGACACCGTGTATCCGGAAGGCGCGGTCGGAAGTCCCGCCCAGAAAAACGTCCAGACCACGTTGATCCCGGCCGGTGGCGCGGCGATCGTCGAATTCAAGGCCGATGTGCCCGGAACCTATATCCTGGGGGACCACAGCATCGTCCGGGCCTTTGACAAGGGCGCAATCGGAATGATCGAGGTGACCGGGCCTGAAGCCTCGTCCATCTTCAAACCCTTACCAACCGAAAAGCAATAAGAGTTCTCTGAATCCAATTTCACATGACTCAGAACAACACAACGTCGAGAGGGTCCTCTCGTGTCGGCCTCTGTGCCGACTGCCTGTACGCGCAGCAGATTGAATCGGTGCGAGGCTCGATGTTCTACTTATGCGAGCGGTCAGCCAGCGACCAGAGGTTCCAGAGATATCCGAGCCTGCCGGTCGTCCAGTGCTCGGGCCATCAGGTCAAGAACCTGGCGTGAGATTTGAGATTCGGACCCTGGATTTGCACCAACCGTTGATCTCCGACTCCGGGATGGGGATCGTCCTCGTGGCCCTGCTGCCGTAATCCATGGCACACGCCGGAACCGACGCGCCCAGCGCCCAGCTTCGCACCAGCCTGCACACGGCCCTTGCACTCCTGGCGTTCGCCGCCAACTCGGTGCTGTGCCGCCTGGCGCTCGGCAACGGAGCCATCGACGCCGCGAGCTTTACCGCCATTCGATTGACGGCGGGCGCCGCGACCTTGTGGCTCGTGGTCCGCTTCGTCTCCCGCGCACCGAGCACGCGGCCTCGCGGAGATTGGGCGTCCGCCATTGCGCTGTTTCTCTACGCAATCAGCTTTTCCTTCGCGTACCTGAGCCTGAGCGCGGGGACCGGCGCGCTCGTGCTCTTCGGCGCGGTCCAAACCACGATGATCATCGCCGGCCTGCGATCCGGCGAACGTCTCCAGCCCCTGCAATGGGCGGGACTGCTCGTGGCGGTGGGGGGCCTGGTGGCGCTCGTCTTTCCCGGCCTCACCGCCCCTTCGCCCGCCGGCGCCGCGCTTATGGCCGTTGCCGGCGCGGCGTGGGGCGTCTACTCGCTGCGTGGTCGCGGCGCGACCGATCCAATCGCCGTCACCGCCGACAATTTCATCCGGTCGGTGCCGCTGGTGCTGCTCGTCGCCCTGGCGACCTTCTCGACCGCGCGCCTCACCCCGCAGGGCATCTGGCTGGCCTTTTTGTCGGGCTCGTTGGCCTCCGGGATCGGTTATGTGGTCTGGTACGCCGCGTTGCGAGGCCTCACCGCCACGCGCGCCGCCACGGTGCAACTGGCCGTTCCCGTGCTGGTTGCGTTCGCCGGCGTGCTCTTTTTGGCCGAAGCGGTCTCGGTGCGCCTCATCCTCTCGGCCGTCCTGATCCTCGGAGGCGTGGGCCTGACGCTGGTCGGGCGCGATGGGACGAAAAGGACTGATTAGCTTGAGGTGAACTCAGGACTCTTAAGAACATCCCTGCCGGTACACGGCGTGGGACGGTTCCCTTACAAGAGCGTGCCCCGTAGCAGCAGCATCGCCACGCTGAAGTAGATGACCAATCCGGTCACATCGACCAGGGTCGCGACAAACGGCGCGGAGGAGGTCGCCGGATCAAGCCCCACCCGCCGCAGGATAAACGGCAGCATCGAGCCGGAGAGGGTGCCCCACAGCACGACCCCGATGAGGGAGACGCCCACCGTGCACGCCACCAGGAGCCAATGGGGTCCGTACAGATTCGAGAACACCGACCACACGGCAATCCGCGCGAATCCAATGGCCCCAAGAATCGACCCGAGCGCCACGCCGGTCAGGAGTTCACGCCGCATGACCTGCCACCACTGACGCACGGTGACTTCGCCGAGGGCCAGCGCACGAATCACGAGCGTGGTGGCTTGCGACCCGGAGTTCCCCCCGCTCGAAATAATGAGCGGCACGAACAGCGCCAGCACCACAGCGCGTGCGATCTCTTGCTCGAAGAATCCCATCGCGGTCGCGGTCAACAATTCGCCCAGGAACAGGACGACGAGCCATCCGGCCCGCTTTTTCACCATCTGGGCCCATGAGATCTGCATGTACGGCGCGTCGAGGGCTTCCGATCCCCCGATTTTCTGGATTTCCCGCGTCGCTCGAGTTTCGGCCACGTCCAGCACATCGTCCACCGTGACGATCCCGATCAACAGCCCCTCGGAATCCGTGACGGGCAAAGCGGGTAGGTCTGCACGTCGGAACTCGGCGACCGCCGCTTCCTGGGTGTCCGTCGCCTTGAGGGCGATAAACCGACGATCCATCAACTCTGAAACGGTCCGGGTCACGGGCGCGAGCAAAAAGGATCGCATCCGGATGTCATCGATCAGCAACCCGCGAGGATCGACGACGTACACCATGGTCAGTGTCTCGCTGTCGCGTCCATGTTCGCGGACGTAATCCAGGACCTGTTGGACGGACCACGTCGGCTGGACCGCGATGTAGTCGGGCGTCATCAGCCGTCCGACGCTGCGAGCGGGATAGCCCAAGAGCTTCACGGCCACCGCGCGTTCGTCGGGCGAGAGCAACGTGAGCAATTGCTTGGTCACCGTGCCGGGCAATTCTTCCAGGAGCATGGTGCGGTCATCGGGCGCCATCTCGTTGAGAATGCCGGCGACCTCTTCGTGCGCCAACGCTTTCAAGAGTCCGCGTTGGGTCGCGAGGGGCAGGTATTCGAACGTCGTGGCGGCCAGGGAGCGCGGCAGACAGCGAAACACCAACGCGCGATCATCGGCGGACGCGTCGTGCAGCAGGGTGGCGATTTCAAACGGAGGCAGGTTGGTGAGGGTCTCGCGGACTCTCTTGAGGTCGCGCGCCAGTACGGCGGCATCCAGTTCCGGCTGTAATCGCGGCATGGTCAGAGGCCCCCCCACCATTCTTAGAGTGAATACGTGGATCGGCGATCGCGGGCACCTACTCGATCGCCATATGTTATTCAGCACGCAACGGGAGGGAGTATCGCATAATCTGGCCCTCTCGGATACGGTTCAGAACCCGATAGAGGCTTGAGGCCATTCTTTAGTGGGTGGGTCTGACCCTATCCCCTCATTCCACGAGTAAAAGGCCTCGCGTTAATAAGATGATGGTGGAGCAGCTGATTCGCAATCAGCAGGTCGTCGGCAACGAAATGGATCCGGCCGCATCGTACGCTAAGGACACTGCCCTTTCATAGCGGCAACCTGTGTTCATCCCGGTTGCGCAACGTTGGAGATCTGTACGAAAAATAGCTTCTCCTTGTGCACCACGTTGGCCTGAGTAGGCCTCAATAGGCTGGAGAGTGGTGGAGGTGAGCACAATTCGAACACAGTCGGGTTGGGTGAACCCCTCCGGTGAGACAGTTTTTGGTTGGCACACTGGTCTTGCTCGGCTCTACGCCGAGACCATAGAGCGTTTTCGGGGCACTTGACATTTAAGTAAATACTTTAATATAAGTTACTCTATGAATACCGTCTTTCGTGCCATCTCCGACCCTACCCGCCGGCAGATCCTGGATACGTTGTTGGCCAAGAACGAGGAGTCCGTCTTGGAGCTTACAAAGGACTTCGATATGTCTTTGCCAGCCGTTTCTCAGCACCTGAAGGTATTGCGAGAAGCCGGGTTAGTTGCAGGGCGGCGCGAAGGTCGTCAAATCTTTTATCGGCTCAACCCGGCTCCGCTGCACGAGGTGGCGAGGTGGCTCGGTGCCTACGAACGCTTCTGGAAAGCGAACCTCCTCGCGTTGGAAACTCATCTCCGGAGACGCCATGGACCGCATCGTCCTTGAACAGACGTACGCCTATGCCATCGAACACGTCTGGGTGGCCTTGACTGACCCCGCCGCGCTGGCCGACTGGCTGATGCCGGGGGACTTTAAGGCCGTCGTCGGGCACAAACTCACGTTTCGTTGCGACCCTCACCCCGAATTCGACGGGACGGTTGAGGTGAAAATCCTCGAGGTGGACAGGCTACGGCGTCTTTCCTACAGCTGGAAGACCAGTAACATGAAAAACCCCACCACCGTTACGTTCATCCTTACGCCGACCGATGAGGGGGGCACCCACCTGCGATTGGAGCATACGGGATTCGAAGGTGACAGCGGGAAGACGATGTTCCCCATCTTCAAAAGCGGCTGGGGCCACAAACTTTGTTCGCAACTTGAGCCGGTCATTGCTCGCGTATCCCACACAGAGAGCTAAAGGAGAATCCCATGGCTGAGCACAAAGTTGTTTCCCAAAAGGCATGGATAGCCGCTCGTAAATCCCTTCTCGTAAAGGAGAAAAAGTTCACCCATCTTCGCGAGCAGCTTGCCCAGCAGCGCCGGGACCTTCCTTGGGAAAAGGTGGTGAAGCGATACGTTTTCGACGGGCCCAAGGGTCGGGAGAGCTTATCGGATCTGTTCGACGGGAGAAGCCAACTCGTCGTCTATCACTTCATGTTCGGACCGGGCTGGGAAGAAGGATGTTCACACTGCTCGTTCTGGGCCGACCACTATGATGGCATGGGCGTCCATTTGAATCAGCGCGATGTGTGCTTTGTCGTCGTGTCCCGGGCGCCGTTGGCCGAAATCACGCCGTTCAAAAGGCGGATGGGGTGGGGTTTTAAGTGGGTCTCCTCGTGTCAAACCGATTTCAACTATGACTATCAGGCGTCGTTTACGCCAGAAGACATCCAGAGCAGCTCAGTGTTCTACAACTACAAGACCATTGAGATGGACATGACTGACCGGGAGGGACTCAGCGTGTTCTACAAGGACAAGCGCGGAGACGTGTTCCATACCTATTCAACGTATGCGCGCGGGATCGACATGATGAATCTCACATATCAATTCCTCGACATCGTTCCCAAGGGCCGAGACGAGAATCCGGAAGACCCGCAAGGCTGGGTTCGTTACCATGATCGATACAAGCAATCAGAAAAACCAAGGAAAAGATGATGCCAGACATCATCCAGCGCGTCGGCGTCAAAGCGTCGGCAAAAAACGTTTATGAGGCACTAATTCAACAAACAGGCCTAGCGGGCTGGTGAACATGCCTAACAAAAGCTGGACCCAAAGTGGGCGCGATACGCCAGCTCCGTTTCACCAGCGGCGATGGCCGCGAGGCCCCGCTCATTCCTGAGGTATGGGAGCATCTTCGCCACGGACACCAGGTGACCCGGGCGCGGCATCCCGCATGTCCGTGGGTCTGTCACTTCCGCGGCAAACCGATCACGCATTTCCGGCGCGCGTGGGCTGACGGGACGAAGAAAGCCGGTGGGGGGCAAGCTGTTTCACGACCTGCGGCGTAGCGCCGTGCGGAACATGGTGCAAGCGGGCATTCCCGAAGTCGTCGCCATGCGGATTTCCGGGCATAAGACGCGGTCGGTCTTTGACCGCTACGCGATCGTGAGCACCCGCGACATGGAACTTGCCCGGGATCGGCTCACCGTCTTGGCCCAAGACCGCGCCACTAGCCGCGCCTTGCTGACAAGCCCCACGCCAACGGTTTCGAGCACAGTGGCGAGCACCGTTGACCCCGACACCGCAGATCGCTATACCGCAACGCCTTGATTGTGCTGATATGGGCGATTAGCTCAGTGGTAGAGCGCTTGCTTCACACTCAGCAATCCGCCCCCTCCTCCAACTCACTCAGACTCACTAAATCCAACTCCAGCCAAGAGTTGTGCTGACAGCCGACTTTGGCCTGAGTAGGCCTGAATAGGCTGGAGAGCGGTGGAGGTGAGCACAATGGCGAGCACAATTCGATGGGGTGAACCCCTCTGGTGAGACAGTTTTACGTTGTCACACTGGTCGGTTGACCCGCCGTCCCATGCCGGCGCGCACGTTCTTCCGGCCGAAACACCCGCAGGGTCGCCCCGAGTGACGTCGGGGGCGAGGCGAGCGTGCGTTCGAACTCCTCCGGAGCTTGGTACCCCAGCGCCGAGTGCAGCCGCTGGCGATTATAGTATTGATCGATGAAAACCTCGATGTTGACGCGCAAGTGATCGA